>Ga0307430_1000198_pt1 | contig 58978 bp, 63 predicted proteins | sample SalMarWE160130MG_FD_202159 | JGI IMG/M metagenome (GOLD analysis project Ga0307430, IMG submission 202159) | Salt marsh sediment microbial communities from the Plum Island Ecosystem LTER, Massachusetts, United States - WE1603-130 | ecosystem: Environmental > Aquatic > Marine > Intertidal zone >... | reverse complement strand
CGGTTGGGCACCTTCACAATTCGTAACCAGTCATATCACTGGTTACGTTTGGGCCCATTTCAGCGGGGACTGGTTACGAACTGGTTACGCTGAAACGTAACCAGTCAATTGACTTGTCCAACCCTCCGTAAGGGGACGGAAACCCCCCCCTTTGGCGAGCATGATTTACTTGCAGTTCTTGTCCGAAAGCACCTAATCCCCGTAAGGGGACGGAAACTCACCTTGCGGCTACTCCCTGCTTTCAATCATGTCAGGTCCGAAAGCACCTAATCCCCGTAAGGGGACGGAAACCAAAGTATTCAGTTGTAGTTTGTGTTTAGTCCTCTTTAAGTCCGAAAGCACCTAATCCCCGTAAGGGAACGGGGGGAAAGCCCAAAGCCCAAATCTCAAATCCCAAGTCCTGTTCGTGAGAGTTGGGTTCGGTTTGGGGGTCTGAATGACCAATGACCAATGAATAAATGAGTCTCAGTCCACCCCACGGATGTATCACTTGCGGGGTAACTGCTCAGCCAGCCACATACGGGACACGGATCAACACGGATCACACGGATGTACACAGATAAAGATAAAAAATCCGTGAGAATCCGTTTCATCTGCGTGTATCCGTGTGCTATTTGTGCCTGTTTTGGTGAAGGGCCTGAGGAGTTACCTTGCGGGCAACTTTGGCCCATGCGCGTCAAGAGAGTTCTCGGAAAGTGGCTGCTGTGGGACACAACAACGGACTTGGAATAAAACGGATGGATGGACGATAGAGAATCCGTTCCTTTCTCAATCCGTTGTAGTATTTGTGGGCGAAAAACAGGCTTTCCGAGAGATCTCGTCAACTTAAGAGGGGTGTTGTGCTGCCGAGGCCGCCCGGCGATGAAGTCGCCGGGCTACGGAGCTTCCGCCCGATGAATCGGGCTCAGGTATGCAGCCATCGGGGTGGCACTCCGTAGCCGGAGCACTTTGTGCCCCGGTGGGACTACTACCACTACCACGCCGTGCCCCAGGCTGTGCCTCCAGTCTGAATCACTGAGACGCTGATTGCACTGAATTGCACTGAACGGTGAGTCTGCTTCAGTGTTATCAGTGAATTCAGTGCTTCAGTGGTTCGAGACTTGCGGTGCCGCTCAGAAACCCGCGATTACGGCCCACGGCGGACTTGGTGGACTTATGAAACACGCTGCAAATGGCAGAGGCGCGTCAGATGAGGCGCGTTGGAGATAGGGCAGGTTTGGTCATTGGGGTTTGGGTCATTAGCCGTGTGGTAGCGCAGCCGTCGCCAACCCGCCTTTAACGCAAAAAGCCGCCCGCGATTTCTCGTAGGCGGCCTTCTCTTGCGCAGGGCCTTGCAAGCGAAACGCTCAGACTCGTCCGGTCTGCCCCATCCCCTGGGCCGTCTTGTGCCCGGTGCCGCAGAAGCAGGCGTAGTCTGCCAGCAGGTTCAGCCGTCGCAACCACTCATCCCCGATCTTGCCGGCGCGGATGACGTTGTACTGCACGCTCCCCACGAATCCCACCACCTTCCGGTTGCCCCCCAGGTCCACCATCTCCGTGCGCAGGTCGTAGCGACCCACCGCCACGTGCGCCGCCACGACGTCCAGCAGCGCGACGTTGATGCGGGCCTCCTCCGGGGCGAAAGCGTTCCAGCGGGCCAGCCAGGACTGGTAGACGATGGTGGGGTCAGGCAGGGGGTAGTGCATCTCGTGGGAGCGGAAACTGGTGGGGGAGAGGAAGCGCAGCCGGATGCGGGTCTCGGCCCGGCTGCCCGCCGCCAGGTCGGCGTAGGAGCGGTGGTGGATCTGAGGACCATCGGTGGGGAGCGTCAGCAGCCGGCCCGTCACCTCTACGGTGGGGGTGAGGGCGATGCCCTGCACCAGCGCCGGCCAGAGGGCATCGTCGAGCAGCGTGAGGCGGAACGTCGGCTGGCCGTCCACGCGGTAGAGGGGAGAGACAGTGAACGGGCGCGGGCCGCTCTCGTCGTGGACTTTGGTGGAGAGGCTGTAGTCCCCCAGCGCCAGCCATTGGTAGAAGAGAGCGTGCAGGGCACGGCCGGGGTATGGAGGGAGGGGCTTGGACGCTTCGGGTTGGAGAGGGAACGTGAGGGCGTAGGGCATTGGTCATTCCTCTCTAAACTCGAAACGAGCGAAGGGCACCGGCACCAGGTGATAATCAGGCGGCTGCAGAATCTCGCGCTGGCGCTCCTGTGACAACCTGAAAAAGCCGGGCACCTGACCATCTACCCAAATATCCTCCGGCACGCTGAGTTGATAGAGCATCGTCCCCTCCGGTGCCTCAAGATGGGCCACTATGGTCAGCAGCGCCCCCATCACTGTGCGACCACCGGTGATGCCCAGGCAAATCTCATCGCCATCGTCTCTGGCGGTCGCCAGCAGGTCGTAGACCGCGCCCTTGAATTCCTGAGCGTCACGGTCGCAGGTAATATCAACAGCCTTTAGCGATACATCCTGATAAGTCACCCCCTCCTTCTCCATCTCCTGGCGCACAACGCGCACCGCCCGCTTGACCGGGAAATCCGCCGTGGAGATGGTGAAGACACGGTCTACCGGCTTACCGGTGGCCTTCAGCACGTGGTACAGCCCGGTCACTGTGCCGGGGGCGCGGCCTAATGAGGCGATCAGAATCCGCCTGCCACTGGGGGCAATCTCTCTGACCCGTTCCGCCGGTGGCTTTACGGCGGGTACTTCACCGCGCACAATACGAGCGATCTGCTGCCTCAAGTCGGCCTGCACCCACTCGATCAGGCGGTCTGGCACGTCATTGTCGTCAAACTCACGGATGTAGTAGCCGGTATCGAAATCGCCCACGCGTTCGAGGAACATCTGTTGCCCCGCTTCCACATTGGGCACTCGCTTGCGATAGAGCAGGATCGGCCTGCCCGCTTTCCGTGCCGTGTTGAACTCGAACTCAGTGGCCGATGTATTCTCGCGGAGGACATAGCCGTAGTGCCCTCCCAGGATGCCTAGATAGATGTCACACTGCTGAGCCATCAACGCGCATATCTCACGTGGCGTGGCCGATTGTAAGCCCACTGTCTCCGAGCGCACTGCTTCAAAGTGCAGCCCGGCGATGGCCTGCTCTACAGCATTGCGTTCGGGTTGCAGGTCCTTGACAGTGGAGCTGATGAAGATTCTAAGACGCTGGAGCATGCTCATGACCACTATACCCCTGGAAGAGTACTTTCTGTAACCGATCCAGATAGTTCTGAATTTCGTTTTGGACTTTTTTGTCGCCTTGCGTTTCCGCCAGCTTTAAGTCTACTCGATATTTCTTTACAGCCTGTTTTAGCCGGTCCAAGATTTCGATTCGGGCTTTCTCATCGCCCAGTGATCCGGCCATCTCCAAGACCACCTCATACTCGTCTATAGCCCGCTCCCATTTTCCACTCTCCATAAGTAAGCGTCCCAAGCAAAGTTGCGAGTCAAATATCAACTCCTGAGCCTGCGCTCTTGACAATCTCAGTGCTTCTTGCGCAGCGTCGATTGCATCTTGCGTTTGGCCAGCGATGAATAGATCATCTGCTTTCTTGCAGAACTGTAATACAGCAAGATGGAATTCTCTTTCCCCAAGTCGCGCTTGGATGATCTCCTTATAAGCGGAAAGAATGATCTTAAAAGGAATCAGGAATTCGCCCTCGTTATCCCTCCGATATTCCAGACACTTTTCAAAGCAACTCACTGCTTCAGGCTTTTCAGGTTGTTCTTTCCTTAGCCGCCCCAGGTGATACTGGGTAAGTGCTATATTCGCCGGACTCCCAAGCTTTTCGTAGAGCATAAGGGCACTTTGGTAATGCTTGATTGCATCGGCCCATCGGTGAACCTCAGCTCGCACCTCTGCCCATCTTTCGTATGTCTCTGCCAAAGCAGCTTGGATCTCTCGCATGCCTTGCCAATCTTCTATTTTTTGACAGAGTTGCTCCGCCTTTTCATAGGAATCTACAGCGCCTTCCAGGTTATCCAACGCTAAATCGGCTTCCGCACAGCGAACGTAAAGTTGAGCCAACTCCTCACATGCCGCTTTCATAAGATCATTTAACAACCTATGTCGCTCATGTTGCTCATCAGAAGGCTCTGTCAACGGCAAGATGTCAATCCTCCTTAATGCAGCTTCTATCGCTGGTCGCCACTGTTTACGCTCAACGTAGAGATTTATCCGCTCTCGCAGGATCTGTTCCCGAGCATCTGGATCCCAGTCCCCCCCCATTTGGATAGCTTCCATCAAGCGTGTCCAACCATCCTCTTCAAACAGGTTCACCCACTGGAAATCACACAGGCCTTCTGGCACTTCGCAATCTTCCAGCCGCACTGGAATCAGATAGATATCGCTGTCCAACATTTCTTGCCGAATATCCAAGGCCTCTTTGATTTCTCTCTGAAGGAAACCTCTTTTGAGCGAGTTTACCGAGAGACACGCCAGAAAGAAATCAGAGCGCCGGATAGCTTTCTGGACACTAGATCTCCAAATTTCTCCTGGTAGGATGTCTTTTTTGTCCATCCAAGGTTTGACCCCGGTATCGGAAAATCTTTGGTAAAGACTTTCCACTTTTCCCTCATCTTCCCGCGCATAACTGAGGAAAATCTGAGTCGTTGCTTTCACCTGAAATCCTCCAGTTCGGATATCTCAGTGAATGCTGTTTCGTGTCTCTCTTGGGACAAAGATGCAAGTGCCTGATCACTCACGGTCATAAGGAAAGACATATCCTGGCTCGTCTAAAGCCTATGCCTGTGCGACCTGCCTCTCCAGGTTAGTGTATCTTTCACCGACGACGCTTCTGCCTCCCCCGCGCATATCGCTGCCCGCTCTCTGTCTGGTAGCGCGTCATCAGCCGGAAACTCCAGCCCAGCACAGCCAGTGCCCGGCGGTCTCCCTCTACCCTCTTCAGGTGGCGCCGGCACGCCCCGGCGATGCGCCGCAGGTACTCATGAGTGCGCTTGCTGCGCACGTAGCCGGAACGCGGCAGGCGGTCCAGTAGATCGAAGAGCTTCTCCTTGCTTTGCGTGCGCTGGAAGTAGGAGATGACTTTGCCCAGTTCGTTGCGATCCACGTCGGGGGCCAGTTCGCGGGCCAGCGCGTCGGCTGTGGCAAACTCCTCGCGGGTCAGGACGATTCTCTTCCTCATCGTTCCCCTCCCTATCAGTACATCCCGGTGGGGGCCTCGCGGTCGGTGGGATAGCGCAATATCTCCCGCAGGGCGTGATGTTGCTCCCTGAGGATCAATCCGCCCCTGATCGCCTCCTGCATCCGCTCCCCGATAAAGCCAATCATCTGGTCTCCCTCCAGGACATCCGGCTCCGGTCGCGCCCGGGTGAAGTCGGAGCCATCCCACAGCGTGAGCCGCGCCCATGCGATACGCAGCGTACCGAGGCCAACTGGCTTACCGCCGCCCAGTTTGAGCGTGATGCTGCCGTCAAAGCCCAAAGCGTAGCACAGCAGCCCCAGTTCCGGGCCGGTCAGGTTCTCGAAATCTAACCCTCCCTGCAACCGGCTTTTCGGCGCAATCACGACCACCGGTGGTCGCCGGGAGTCCTCTCCGGGACGCGCGTGGTAGTAGAACTTGCGGCCCTTGAACTGCCCGTCTTCCTGGTAGGTGCGCCTGGCCCGATGCGCGCGTGGGGCGTAGAGGGCCGGGAGCCGGTACAACTGTGTGCCGCCATGCACTAACTTCGCATCGCCGAAAAAGACCTTGCTCATCCGGTTCATCCGCCCGAAGATGGAGCAGGCCGGGCAGGCGTTATTGGGCTGGCATCGCTCGTCCCGCGGCAGGTCTTGGTGAGGAATCAGCCGCTTGTCCAGGCGGGTGACGGTGACACACGACGGGCTGACCGCCTCGGCGATGCTCCGCACTACCCCCTTGAGGGAGGAGCCGGGGATGGCGGGCGTACCCTTAACCCGGTAGCAATCACGCAGCACCGGCTCATCGGGATAGCCGACCTCCTCCCCCAGGGCGTAACTGCCGCTCGCCACGAACAACGGCGTCAGCACCCGCAACTCGTACAGCAGGCGTCCGGTGTAGTGGCCGGTGCGCAACCGTTCGTGCCCGACCGTCACCTCGGGCCGCAAAGGCGCGATGGGCACAAAAGCATACGGTTTGGGCGATTGGGGCCGTTCATAATGGCTTGACATCTCTCGTTTCCTCCTCCACACCCACCATGCGGGTCAATACCGGCCGACTGGCGGCCCGGTAGATGATCACCTTGAGCCGCGCCCAGCGCTTCGGCTTGGACTTTTCAGGCAAGGGATACACCAACGGACGCGGGATGCGCGTCTCAATCCACTCGTGAGGCACTTCCTGCCCCGCCTTGCGGTGCGTCGAAGCCAGGTGGCGGCGGTGGGTCCCCACGAGCATTACCCACTTGCTCTTCTTGGACTCGTCAACCTCCAACGGCCCTTCATCACCAGCTACGGAGACAGGCTCCCAGCCCTCCGGGCAAGGTTCACGCTCAGAGATCAAGAGCAAATCCACCTGCCCATCGTACCGCAGCGTCCAACGCACTTCCAACGTCGGGCCGAAAGCCCGCCCGTGGCTCCAGCTTGCCTCCGGGCAACAATACCCGGTCAAGTGCAGGTCGGCCGGCTCCTCGGCGTAGATGAACTCGACCCTGTTCTTGAATCCATCCACCACGCTTATCCACTTATTGGCGGCGACGCGGCGATGGTAGACTTGCGGTTGTCCTTCCATGACATTAGCCTCCTGCTGAGTGTGTCACATACTCGGCCCAGGGCCGCACCGTGGCTTCAAGCAGCGGCCCAATTTCGTCCGCGCCACCAAAAGTGAGGGTGGCCCGACCCCACGCGGTCTCCACCCTGTGCGGGGAAGGCAGCGGCAAGGGCTCTTCGGGGAAGAAACCGTAGTCCTCCTTGATGCCGAAGGCAGTCACGCCGTATAGCGCAGTGCCGAAATCCAATCCCTCGGTCTGGCCGAACTGACCGGGGTAGGAGACTTGCAATTTTCGGTAAGTGAGACTCACCTGCCCCAGTCCCCGGGACTTGCCGTAGCCCAGGGGTACCCGCCCATCGGTCATGTCGCGCAGCGCCACGGCCAGCAGCCCCACTTGCCAGAGTTGAAAGTTGCGCACCGTCAGTCTGGCCTGGAAGACGCCGCGCGTCACCACCTCTAACTGGAAAGGCCCCACGGCCACCGCGCCGGAGATGCGGTCAATGGCCACCCCGTCGCGCTCCTCCGTGTCGTTGACAGCCTCTATTGTCTCTGCTGTAGGGTAGGCATCGGAGAACCAGGCGTGTCCCGCCATCACCGTGTGCCCGAACAGGCGACAGATGGGACACAGCCTTTGATAGATCTCAGCACCGCTGGCCATCCTCATCTTAGGATCCGATCCCAGCCTGCGACCGCAGGACTCGTCGGTCAGGGGATTGCACACATCTAACCCCACTGTGCGGCCGATCTTCTCACAGTAACTGCGCACGGCACCCTTGAGACTGGAACCGGGCAGATAGACCGTCCAGCCCATGTCGGCGTGGGTAGTACGCACAAAGTTCATATCCAACAGCGTGGGGTCGCCCCCGGCCTCCTGCCCCGACTTAATCAGCAGCGGGCCTTGCGGAGCAATATCAAAGTCCAGCCGCAGTTCGTTCACCAGTCGCTTATGCATGTTCGCTCCCCCCTTCGCCGATGGCATCCAAGAAGGCCTGCCAATACTCCCGGCGCTGCGCTTCATCGGCCAGCGCACTTTCCGCCGCCTCTCGATCCAGCAGGTAGGCGCGCAGACTGTCTTTTGTCACCAGGGTAGCCTGCTCCCAACCCACTTCCAGTCTCACCTGCCCTAGTCCGCGCGAACGGCCGCCACCCAAAGTCACGAAACCATCCTCGAACTCCCGCAGCCCCAGCAAGGCCAGCCCCAGCTCGGCCTTGGTACCGTTTTCCACCACCATCTCGAAGTGGAAAGCCGTGCCTGCCGGTACAGCCTCGTAGTCGAACTTCAATCCCCGGCCCACGGTCTCGGTGTCGCGGTCAATCGCGATCCCATCGCGGATCAGGTAGCGGTCGAACCAGGTATCGGCCACGACTGGCATGTCGCGCACCATCAGTTTTGAGGCCAGCCAGGGTGCGCCGCACAACCTACAGGTCCAACAGGAGCGTTTCAGGATATGGCGGGCCAGCTCTGCAGGGTTGTCGCCGTACTTGTCCTTCAATTCGTCAACGTCCCCCTGGCTCAGGCAGCCGGGCACTGCGTTAAGTCTATCACTAAAGCGAGCAGCGGTGTCTGTGCTAAGACAAGCCAAGGCTGGGTCTATCCCTCGCAACAGCGCCTCCAGGTGGGCGCGGCAGGCGCCCTTGAACGAACTGCCGGGGATGTATGGCCGACCTACCAGGTCTTTCAGCACCGGCATATCCTGCTCGGTGGCCCCGCCTCCTCCGCCTGCGCCGATGCGCATGGCCGTCTCCAGGTGCAGCGTACCGACCACCCTCAGGCGGCTGTGAAAGACGCTGAAATCAACTAACTCTTGGGCCATCGCGCGGCCTCCTTTCGATAGTAGAAGTAGCGGTTGAGTTGTCCCAGGTACCGACGCGCCAACTCAATCCACACCTCGTCAATATCTCGGGCTTTCGGCTCACCGGCCCGCATGACCTCACCGACGACGCTTCTAGCGGTCTCGTGCAGGTCGTCCAGTGCCTTAGCCAGGTTGTCCCCGAAGTTCTTCCGCCGCCAGCTCGTGCCGGATACATCACGGCCAGCCTGGTACAGGATGAAGGTCTTCACTTCCTCGACGCTGGGCGTCTCCAGGGCCACAGCCAGCACATTGCTGATCTGGTGCTTCTCCATCCGGCTGTTGACGATGCCGGTCTGGTCCACCAAATCGCGCATATCCTGGACGATGCGATTCATCCCCAGTTCCACGTAATGCTGGACCGCCATCCGCCGCCGTACTGCTTTCCGCTCTGCTTCCCGCTCTATCTGTTTGACGTTTTCTTGCTCGCTCATCGTGCCTCCTCCGCCTGGTAATGAATGGGACTGGAGACCAACACCCGGCCAAAGCCGCGAGATCGCTCCGCTCCCAGTCCCACGAGTTCGAGTTTCTGCAACCCGGCCTCCAGGTCATCCAACGAAAGGCCCTCCGTCCGGTACATGAACACGCTGCCCATCTCCGTCGCCAGCGCCGTCCGCCGGGGCAGCTTCCCGCCCATGTGCCAGCCGCCCATCACAGTCTGACGGCTGATCGCTTTCCAAAGCCGCACAGCCTCCACTGGCAATCCCAGGTACTCCAAAGCGGGATGAGTAGCAGGCAGGCTGTGATGGGTCAAGAACGCTGGCGACACCAGGTCAACACTGAAGAACCGCGCATCGTCGGCGAGGGGCTCAACCCCGGCCACGCGCTGGTAGAAGCGCCATTCGGCCCGTACCGCCGCATCAAATTGCCCCAACCTTTCCCTCAACGCAGGGAGCGAATCGTCCGCCCAGGATAGTATCTCTACTTCGACGCGCCCCAGCCCCCGCGAGCGCCCGCCGCCGATGCTCTTGACTCGAGGCAGCCAGCGTCCTAAGGTCGCTTCCTGAGCCTCGGTGCAGAGGACTGCTCCGCGAAACAAGAGAGGGGACTTCCCCCGCTTGCCCGGCTCCATGGTCTCTATGGTATAGAGCAACCGGTCGGCTGCTGTCTGTCGCCGGCGATCAATCGCCGTGCGGGAGATGCGCCGCACCGGCGTGGTCGTTTGCTCATACTGCCCCGGCATACCCTCGTAGTACCCATCCAGCGACTCGACCGCGCTGTGACACTCAGGGCAGCGCGGCTCGTACAGGCACGGCAGGCCTACCCGCGCCTCAAGCAGCGGTTCGAAGATTGCCTGCCGGATGAGGACATCAACGACGCCATGATGCTCGCCCTTCTGTGACCTGAAGCCGCCATAGTACTTGCACGTCCGTGCTGAGAGCGGCGCGGGGTAGGTCTGCCCGCCGCCGCGCGACGGATACAGGTTCTCAAAAACCGGCGCAAGATTCTGGTTGCCAAAGAGTTCAGCCAGCGTCTCCCCCGCCCCCGCAACGGTCATCGCACTGGCCAGCGTGCCCCGTAGGGCAGAGCCAGGGATGTAGTCGCGGGTCTGGTTGTAGAGCGTGCTTTGTCCATCGCTGCCTATCATCAGCGGCGACTTCAGCGAAATCTGTAACTCTAAGCGCTTGGTGTGCATTGCACCCACCTCCGTCGCAAGTCCTCCGCCGCTAACAGGGTTTCGCTATCGTCCTCCTCGAGGCGATAAATCTCGAACTCCAGGTCACACCAGCCCATCCCTGTGCTCTTGCTGCCCCCCAAAGCCACCAGATTCTCCAGTCCGGCGACCAGTAGCCCCAAATCCTCTTCCCTATCGAGCCACCCATGGATCTCACCGCCTAAGGTCACCGTGCTGCCGGGCAGGAAGACCTCGCTGGTGTAGAGTAGTTTATCCTGGGCCACGCGGCGGTGCCGCGACAGCCCCACACCGTAGCGCAGGCTGGTGCGCGGCGGTATTCTGCCCTCAACCAGAAACACCGGCTCCTTGAGGGTCAGATCGGTAAAGGTCAAGTGAGATTCCAGCCAGGGGGAACCGAACAGGCAGCAGATGGGGCAGAATTCCTCATCCCCATCGAGTTCATAAAATGGGCACATCTTCTCAGCCACCGGAGCGTCGCAGGTTTTCTGGCCCAGCGCCTCTGCCAGTTGCTTGCACGTGTGCCGCAGGCGACCCTTGAGGGACGAGGCCGGAACCACCGGCAGGCCCTGCCAATCGGTCAGCATCGGGCGCGGGGACGGTGAGCCGCCCATCGCCCCAGCGCCGACGTTGAACGCGCCGTCGAAGTGTACACGCAGATCAACGCGATAGCGCATCAAACACCTCCTTCAGTATTACATCCCAGAGTTCAAGCCCCTTCCCTTTGACGGGAACGAAGTCGTACAGGTCGGCCAAATCGGGCAAGATGCTGGTGAACTTCACCTGAGCGTCTGGGTCGCGCTCGACACGATTCCACGGAATGGGTTCCTTCTCCTCGAAGTGCCATGCGTCTACAAGCTCCTGCAGAATGGCCCCCGTCTCGCGCTCGTGCAGGCGGGCCTGCTGGTAGAGGAAGAAGAGCGAGCCGCGCTCCCGGCCCTCGTGGAGGCCCTCGACCAGCCGGTGCAACTGGCTGGCGGGGAAGTTGGTCAGGCGCATCTGCCGCAGGAGATACAGCAGGATCTTCATCCTCTTCAACGTGTAGGGCGCGCCGGTCAGCCTGAGGGCATCGCCCTCCCCCACGCCTGGTAGTTTGAGAGGATAAGTAGACCGCAAGTCCTTGAGGTCACGGCGCAGCATGCTCTGCGACTTAAGCACCAGAAAATCGAGTGCCGGGGCCTGCGTGTCGTGCGCGCGCCGCTTGGCGCTCTTCAACAATTGCCTGGCCACATCACGCAGGGCACGTATCGGGTTGTGTACGTCGGCGATGACCACGCCGGCCGACATCGTCACGGGCCGACTGTCTGGCAGGCGCTTGGCCATTTCCGCACCGAACAACTCGCAGATCTGCACCGCCAAGGGCAAGGCCACGTCGCCGGGGACCATCAAAAGCACGTCATCGCCGCCGACGATGATAATCTCGAAGGGATGGATAAGCATCTCGACACGATGTGGCCGTGGGTTACCGTCCTCGTCGTATTCGGTACGCTTGACTTCTGTCGCGCACGTCAGCTCAGCGAGGGCGCGGAACACCACCGTCCTGGTAGCTCGATGCAAGGCCTCACTGGTGGCCTTGTAAGCTGCCGGGGTGCCGCAGGACTCCAACAAGGAGCCGATCCGGTCACCATCAGCGTAAATGAAGCCGATGTACCCCGGACGAGTGGGGCAAGCCTGACCAATTTCATCTACGTCCTGGGGGCGGCCACGGGCCTTGGGATGATCGGCCGCGTAATAGTCCTCTGTCAGTTCTTCTCGCCCCTCCTCTCCCAACCATTTCTCAAAGCGTTGCGTCCATCGGCTACGCAGCTCCCGCCAGCCTTCTAGTTTACGAGTGCAAGGTTCGCACAAGGGCCACTCCTCACCAAAGTAACGGGCGATCTCGACAGCGGGTCGCAATCCACAAGAACGACAGCGCTGGGCGTGGGGCAGGGCCTCGTAGAAGGGAACCAGGGGGCGGCCATCCTTGCGGCAGCGCAGCGCCACCCCCGCCAATTTGACCATCTGGCCGAATCCCCGGTGAGCGTTGAAATCCTTCTGCGAAATTTCGCCGGGTGGCTTGCCATCCTGGCCATAGACCTCATAACCGGCGGCGATACGGCTCCAGTCGGCAGGGTATGCCTGGCGTAGCGCGTTCACCGCCTCCAACGTGACCGTGCCGTAACCACCAAGCAATTCGCTGGCGGTCGTGCTGTAGGTGACACAGGTCGTCGTGGCCACGCCGGTATGCTTCGGGTAAAGCGACTCGATATCGTGCTTGAGTTCGGCCAGCAACTCGGCATCGTCAGGCACGATTGCCAGCAGGCTTCCGCCACCTTTATAAATCACGCAAGATGGACCTACGGACGGGGCCACAGCCTGCTCCACCAGCCCTGCTACCTTTTCGTTGAGTTCCTGGAGCAGCATACTGCCCCCACGGATCTCCGGCAGCCGCGCCGACTCGAAGACGTACTCCTGCACCTTGTCTGCGTCGGCGCTGAGGATAGCCACTGGGGCATCGGTGTCAACGTGGCCGGGTGGGCCGGTCAACAGCGGATCAAGCACATCGCGTTTCCAATCTGTCCATTGTTCGCTCATGGGCACCTCCAATTCTGAGCACGCTGATTCTTCCACCAGCGCTTATCATCCGACCGCGCACTGAACCAATGCGACGATCCCCATCCCCAACAGCGCCAGCACGGTTCCGGCCGCGTAAATGATGTAGAGAATCAAGAAAAGGACTGGAAGACGCTTCTCAAGGTCAGAGAAGTTCAGCCCCTTCCCTGGAACCATCTTCCCTTCCTCATCACGAGGATAGAGTGCATCCTCCACGTGATACATCCGCACGCTACCCTCCATCTCCGGCAAATCCTCCATATCGCGGAGCGTGTCAATACGCAGGCCGATAAGCGCCTTATACTTGACCAGGAACTGACGCCAGAAGAGGCAGACGATCACACCTCCGGCCATCAAGGGCAGTGCCAAAACCAGACCCCACCACTGTCCGCTCGTGGCATCCTTGATCAAGAAGGACATCGCACTCAGCAGCAGCGAGTTGACAGCGATATAGATGTTAGTCACCGCCTGGCGCCGGTCGGATAGTTTTGCAGTGTCCTGCACAAACAACTTGTACTCCTCGAACTTACTGACTGTGTTCACCGTGTGTTCCTCCATAGTCTTTGCCGAATCAGCGTGGCTAACTCTTCTGGCCCCTCCGCGACATCGAATAGAACGATCTGCCCCCGCCGCACGATTTCAGCCACGCAGGGGTTGTCAGTCTGCGACTTCTCCCACGCAGTGGCGATCGCATCCGCCGCCCGGCCGCTACCCTTGAACACGATGAGTTCGCGCCCTTGCTCCACGTTCCTCAGCGCCTCGTCGTATGTAATCTGCCCCCCGTTGACGACCAATGCCACCGACGGCATTTGCTTACTCAAAGCCTCGGCCATTGCATAGATGGTCTGGCTTTCAGCGCCGAACTCCTGGCCACCGGTGAGCACAAAATGCGAGTGATTCGGCTCCAGTTCCGCTTCCGCATAGGGATTGGGGTTTCCCGGCCAGGAGACCTTCGCTACGGGGCACACACCGATGAGTGGCACAGTGAGCCCGTACCTGGCAACCCCCTCGCCGGTGAGCGCCATCACCCCGGAATTCGTGCCGCCGTCGAGGATCGCAATATGCTCACGCGCAGCCAGGCGAGCCAGGCCATCCACAAAGAGCGGGCGTATGTGGTTAATCTCATCCTCGCTCATCCCACCCGCCCCACCGGTGATGACGACAAATGCTCAGGGCGAACCGAGGGCGAGGGTCGAGAGAATGGCGGTGGCATCGGCATCACCAGGTACGCGTACAGCGCGGGCACTGCGCCCATTGGGGAAATTAAGCGTCTCGACCACGATGCGGTTCGTCACTTTTTCAACACAAAACCGCAGCCTCATCCCCCTGAGGGGAAACGCTGCGGCCTTACATCCCTCGCACACCTGTGCCCCGGTTGTCTGCGGTTGCTCTTCGTTCAACGACGTTCTATGACCAGACGAAGTGTCTCGCATGGCACGTCCTGGGCGCCCCTACGCCTTGGTCAACACCTCGGACGGGGCTGAGTCGCGAGGCGCTTTTCGTTGTATTGCTGAGAGACGATAAAAGTATAGTGCAATCTTGTGTAGAAGTCAAGCGAGCGAATTGCCTCACTAAAAAGGTTACCCAAAAGCAATCGTTGCCTCACGAGTAAAGGTTACCTTGGCCTATTCGTTGCCTCACGGGATAATGTTACCCAAAAAGGAGGACCCCATGAGGCACCCAGACGACACATACCTGGACCTACTCAGAGCTCGGTATCGCAAGGCGAGCAAGAAGGAACGAAGCGCCATTCTCGACGAGTATGTGAAGACCACCGGATGCCATCGCAAGTACGCCATTGGTGTCCTTGGCGGGAAACGCAGAACGGCCAAGCATCCAGTGCGTCGCCCGAGGCGGGCCATATATGGTGATGAGGAAATCCAAACACTTCTCATCTTGTCGGACCTGTTCGATGGTATCTGCTCCAAGCGACTGCGTGCAGCAATGGATATTGAGTTACCAGGCTTAAAAGAACTGGTCCGTCGTGCGACGGGCCGTCGGTTACTATCGCTATGACGTCCCCGAACAACTGGAACTACTCAATCGCCTCTATGCCGTCATGCACTTCTACGTCAACTTCTTCCTGCCGGTGATGAAGCTCGAAGAGAGAACACGCGTGGGCAGCAAGGTTAAGAGAACCTATGACAAACCGCAAACACCCTATGCCAGAGTCCTGGCCAGTCCCCATGTCTCCGAGGAGCACAAAGCCGAGCTTCGAGAGACCTACGACCTGCTCGATCTCGTAGACCTTCGGCGGCAGATCAACGAGCTACAAGACGAAATACTCAGCACAGTATCGACGCTGTGAACAATCACTCTACAGCTTGTCCACCTCCGTTTTCTTGGTAACATTTACTCGTGAGGCAACGAATGTCCTTCAGTAACCTTCTCTCGTGAGGCAACGAATACGTTTCGGTAACCTTTATTCGTGAGGCAACGCGGCGAGATCAGGAGGGGGTGCATTTCAGCTTGGGGGCGAGTTGTAAGCCTCCTGCTGTTGTTGCGAAAGTATCCTGCTTCTTTCTCTAGCTCTTCGGCAACAGATGGCTGGCTTTGAGCCGCTGCGGACAACACCTGGGTAATCCGGGCTGCGTGCTCTTGATATATGAAATGGGCGTGTTTCAAGTGAGCTGGAGGAAGGGTGCGGATGCCCCGCTTCAGCGGGGATTTTCCGGCTGAAGCGGACGTCCAATCGAAATGAAACACACCCGTATGAAATGACCGCTGGCGCGACGAGCAGGCCGAGCAGATCCTGAACGTCAAGGGCCCCTCCCAGCTTCATCATCAGCCACGACGACACGTTCGAGCGGAATACCGGTAACGTGGTGCAGGTGATTAAAGAGACCGGCGTCAGCCGGGTGGAGACGTCGTAGCCTGTTGACCCGGCGACCGCTTTGTGTATAATCTCTACAATCGAGTACCCCTACGAGCCGCCGGGGTGAGTCTACGTGATCGCCATCGTGACGGGCACCGGCTTCTCGGCCCAATGGGTCTTCCCCTGGGCGATGGTGCCGGATGTGGTGGACTACGACCGGTTGGAGACAGGCGAGCATCGCGGGGGGATGTACTACGGCGTGTGGGGGTTGGCGACGAAGTTCTCCGACCACATCTCTGCGCGCACCGGCAGGGAAATACGCCCCGATGAGGTGAAGTAAGGATGGACAAACCACAAATGGAGGGCAAAGGTGAAGGGGATTTCGCATTTCATAACGGGTGTGGCGTTGGCAACATTTTTCCCCGAAGTCGTTCAGGCGGGGGCACATGGTTCGCTCCTGCCAATGCTAGGCGGCATCGGCGGCATTCTGCCTGATACGCTTGACTTCAAGTTTGCGCGATACTTCGAGCGCTACGACGAAGAGATTGACCCCGGCCCGAATCCGGACGCGCGCGACATCGCCGGGCGGGTGGCGGCCGCGATGCGCCAGGCTTACGAGACCAACAAGCCCCAGAACGTAATGCTCCACACCATCCGCCTGGGGGCCGACCTGTGGCGGCAGTACGCGATCCGCTTCGCCCCGCAGCACAACGAGGTGGCGGTGCGCATCGGCCCGGTCGTGGACACCGGCCTTCAAAATGTAGGGGCGAACCCTTGTGGTCGCCCCCCAGAAAACCCTTGTGGTCGCCCCCCAGGAAACCCTTGTGGTCGCCCCCCAGAAAACCCTTGTGGTCGCCCCCCAGGAAACCCTTGTGGTCGCCCCCCAGAAAACCCTTGTGGTCGCCCCCCAGAAAACCCTTGTGGTCGCCCCCCAGGAGAGGTGCGGATCAAAGTTGGCGTACCAATGGCACCCACCTACGACGCGGAGACCAAGATTGACATCTTCAGCGGGCCGTCGTTCAAGTTCGAGCGCCGGGGCGACCAACTCCACATCCACTTCCTCGACTGGCACCGGCGCTGGTCCCACAGCCTGACGCTGGCGGCGGCAGTCGGCGTGGTGGCTGGGCTGCTCTTCGGAAAGTGGGCCGGGATCGTGGCGGGCCTGGGCTTCGCCGGCCACGTCCTGGAGGACCAACTGGGCTTTATGGGGAGCAACCTGTTCTACCCGTTTACGAAGAAGCGAACCACCGGACTGCAACTCCTCCGCTCCGGGGACGCGGTGCCCAACTTCCTCACCGTCTGGACCGCCGTCGCGCTGATCCTCTTCAACCTGGACCGCTTCTCGGCCCAGCCGCTGCTGAACCCGTGGTGGTTCCTGGGACTGGCGGTGGCGCTGCCGGTGGTGGCGCTGGGCGGGCTGTACCAGTGGCAGCGACGACGCGGGAAGCCGGAACCGAAGGAGGCGCTCCAGCAACAGGATATCGTATCGGAGGCGGAGGAGGTGACGGTAGGGTAGAGCAAATGTGGGTGGAGACAGAACGCCGAGTGGAAAGGTCTCCCTATTTCAACTCCATAAACTCGTCAACGCTGATACCGATTTCTCGGATGATGGCTCGCACAGTGCCTTTGCGAATGGGCTTGCCTTTGTATCGGGGCACAGGAACAACCAGGCCATCAGCATCGCGTACCCATAATTCATGGGAGCCCCGTCTATGCCGATAGAAACGGAAGCCAAGACGGCGTAGCCGTTTTATGACCTCACGATAGCGCAACTCCCGTAGTTTGGCCATCAACCTATGCCCACAGGGATAGCAAGTGAGAACTGTGTCTCGGGAGTCAGATCCACCTCGTTCACTCCGAGAGTCTCACCCCGTTCTGCCCGGTAAGCGGCGATCATCTTGACCACGTCCACACAGTTAAAAATGGCTTCCTCGATGGTGTCACCTTCGGCAAAACCGCCCTGAATACCCGGACAGCGGGCCAGATATCCATCATCGTTAGCCTCAATAACCATAGTCAGATAAAGAGCTTTTCTACCCGGCATTATCCCACTCCTTTTTCCAGATTCTTTCTCAGTGCTCTTTGATTATACTCCATCTTGCCCGAAAATCAATCGCTGGCCGAGGAGGGAAAACGTAGCAGTTCCGAGGCTCTCTAAGGCCCTCCAGAGCCGTTCTGCGGCGTTTGGCAAATTCATCAACCCCACCCTCAACAGTGGGCAGGCCACCAGACGCGTCCCATGGCCTCCCAAGCGTTTTTGGGTTTCGTTCTGCTACGAAATCCCGAGGAGGTTTCATGCGCTGACTTGCATAGGCGGGCGGGACGAAAAACCCCAGAACATTATGCCCCACACCATCCGCCTGGGGGCCGACCTGTGGCGGCAGTACACCATCCGCTTCGCCCCGCAGCACAACGAGGTGGCGGTGCGCATCGGGCCGGTCGTCAACACCGGGCCGGTCCCCCTCCCCGGTTCGGAAGGGGCGAACCTCCCCAGTTCGGAAGTAGGGGCGAACCCTTGTGGTCGCCCCCCAGAAAACCCTTGTGGTCGCCCCCCAGAAAACCCTTGTGGTCACCCCCCAGGAGAGGTGCAGATCAAAGTCGGCATACCAATGGCGCCCACCTACGACGCCGAGAACAAGGTGGACATCTTCAGCGGGCCGTCCTTCAAGTTCGAGCGACGTGACGACCAACTCCACGTCCACTTCCTCGACTGGCACCGGCGCTGGTCCCACAGCCTGACGCTGGCGGCGGCGCTGGGGTTGCTGGGTTGGCTGGTGTTCGGCAAATGGGGCGGCCTGGTCATCGGGTTGGGCTTTGCCGGTCACGTCCTGGAAGATCAACTGGGCTTTATGGGGAGCAACCTGTTCTACCCGTTTACGAAGAAGCGAACCACCGGACTGCAACTCCTCCGCTCCGGGGACGCGGTGCCCAACTTCCTCACTGTCTGAACCGCCGTCGCGCTGATCCTCTTCAACCTGGACCGCTTCTCGGCCCAGCCACTGCTGGACCCGTGGTGGTTCCTGGGACTGGCGGTGGCATTGCCGGTGGTGATGCTGGGCGGGTTATACCAGTGGCAGCGACGGCGGGGGAAGGCGGAGGCGAAGGAGTCGCTCCAGCAGCGGGATATCGTATCGGAGATGGAGGAGGTGGAGGTATAGTTCGTTGGCTGGTCAGGGGCTCGGCTCAATCGTCGCGCAGTAATTGTCCAATTCAGCCCAGGCGATGAGAAAGGCTTCGCATCCACTGCCGTTGGGCCAGTGTCCAGGGCTGGATCGTGGAGATGGACCATGGCCTCCTCAATCCCGACTACAACAACCGCGTGTGGAACATCTTCATCCCAGTACGGCAAACCGCCAGTGCGCAAGAACACAACGCACGGCACCTGCCGTGCGAGATAGACACGCAATTGTTCAAACGAGGCTCGCTCGTATGTCACCTGGTATCCAAGGGAAGACAAATGCAACACGTGACTGGCCGGAGTTCCGAACCAATACGATCCCATCACGTGAGCCAGATGAGCCTCGGCTATGTCATCGCCCAAGCTTCCCAATATCATCTGGGCACAGGCGGGTAGACAGGCACTGGGGCGGCTCTGCTTATGATGCGGAATCGGGAGCAATCCGTCTGGCATTCTCGATGATCCGCTCCAGCGTAGACTGGTCGGCCAGTATCTCTCCCGTTTGGGCATCCACGTCAATCTCGCCGACCTCACCCAGACGGCCCAGGCCAGGCAGAGCCAGGAACAAAGGGACGCGCCACACGACGCGCTCACCGGTTACGATAAACGAGGGTTCGTCGGCACCAACGCCGGTGCCCACCTTAGAGAGCACCAATCCGCCCACCTTTTGTCGAGCAATAAAAGGCGTGACGTTGAGCGTTGCCGTTACATGGACATGAATGTCCAACTGCGCTGTCTGGCCGGGAGGAAATACGTCCCTCAACTCAACATTGGTTGTGTGGGTTTGGTTAGCCACGTCTACCCCCAGGGTTCGCATACTCTGGAACCTAGTATATAATAAGTTCATACCCTGTCAATACACAAGGACGCTCACACCGTCGGCCGGATAACCGCCTCTCCTTCGATCGGTACCACCTTCTCTTTTATCCGGCCAACCCCCAGGATGGCTGTTTCAGGCAGATTAATGATCAGGGTCTCATTGTCCATCCCCTTAACCATCATCTACCCCTCAGTTGTACGCGCTTTGACCCCCGTCAGGTCCTCCAAGATGGTGACCACCGCCGAATGGTCCAAATCACCTCGTCCAGCAGCCAGGAGGGCGCTGAATAGTTCATGGGCGATGGCTGTAGCCGGAAGCGGAACGTGTAGTTCTTTCGCAGTGTCCATGATGATATTCAGATCTTTGTAGTGGAACTTACTCTTGAAGCCTGGCTCGAACTCGCCCTTAATAACCTTGGGGCCGCGCACGTCCATCACTCGCGTTTGCGCGTATCCTCCACTCAGGACCTTGATGATGATCGCCGGGTCTACGCCTGCTTTCGCCCCGAGCACCAGTGCTTCGGCCATGCCAACAAAGTTGAGCGCGACTTGAATTTGGTTGCATGCTTTCACAGTCTGGCCAGCGCCATTCGCACCGCACAGGGTAATTGTCTTCCCCATCACTTCGAGAACCGGCAGAACCTCGTTGAACAAATCCTCAGGCCCGCCAACCATGATGGATAGCGTGGCATTCTTTGCCCCAATCTCTCCGCCGCTGACTGGCGCGTCGAGGCAGCGAACGCCCTTCTTGCCCAACTCCTTGGCTACTCTTATCGCCGTCCGAGGGGCGATGGTGCTCATATCAACATAGATGTGACCGGCTCTGGCCGCTTCAATGATGCCGTCTTCACCGAGGGCAACATTCTCGACATCGGGGGAATCTGGCACCATAGATATGATCACGTCACTGCGTGCCGCAACATCCTTGCAGGATGCGCCTCTTTCGGCTCCCAGGGCGACGACTCTGTCCAGTGCTTCACTGACAATGTCGTAGGCAATCAGCTCATATCCGGCATTCAACAAATGCGCAGACATGTGCTTGCCCATAATACCCAGGCCAATAAAGCCAATTTTCGGTTTCATCAGAACTCTCCTTTCACAAGCGCAATACCTGTTCCACAAGTCACAGTGCCCCACGATGGTGGATGATTGTAGGACAACTTGCCTGGTTGACTAAAGTGCGTGTGGATAGTCCGATATGACCTCCGCGCCATCCTCCATGATGAGGATGATGTCTTCGGGGCGTATGCCGAACTCACCAGGCAGGTAGATACCCGGTTCCACACACAGCAGCATACCTTCTTCTAACGGCTCCTGAAACGCCTGGTGAACTGGAGGACCTTCGTGATAGTTGAAGCCGACCCCGTGACCGGAGGCATGGGGGAAGTAATCACCATACCCTGCCTCTGCGATGCACGCATGGCAAGCCTTGTCAATTTCGCCGACAGGCACACCGGGTTTGGCGACGGCGATACCCCGGCGCTGTGCCTCCAGCGCAATCTCATAGATCTCTAACGCTTTCTTGGATGGTGCGCCGGCGCAGGCATGGCGTGTGAGGTCGCACCAATAGCCGTCTGTGACCGACCCCAGTTCCATAATGACGATTTCGTTCTCCTGAATGACCCGACCGGATGAGCAAGCCCAGTGGGTATTCTGGATCGCGCTGCGCGGACCGGAATAGATAGACAGGAAACCGCGAGAAAACTTGGCCCCATTTCTTCCAGTTCCCTGGGTGAGAATCTCCGCCCCAAGGGCAGCCATAATCTCTGCCTCTGTGACACCCGGCTTCGTCGCTTTTTGAGCAGCAACGAAGCCCATGGAAGCGATCTTGATCGCTTTTTTGACGGCCTCGACCTCTTCTGGTGTTTTCACCCACCGCAACTTGCTGATCAGCCCGGTAGCATCCTTGAGCGTCGCCTTTGGGAATGTTTGCCGCAACACATTCCAGGTTGGTTCAGAAGGATACTTGAAATCGCCCATCAGGCGGGCCAATGCGCCGTCCTCAAAACTTTGTTCAATGCCGATGATACCATCGGAAACGCCCATCCGCCTGAAGATGGTGGGTAACGCGACGGCGGCCATGCTGTCCGCAATCCCTCGCAACACTGTTGCGCTTTCAAACTCATAGGTCTCAATATCCAGCGTTGAGCGATCGAGATCAGCGACTGCATCCTCGTACTCGGTTTCGGCCACCAACACTGTGGGCTTCCCACTCGCCGGAATGATTGCAGCGACGGCGTGGTTTCCCGACCAATGGCCGGTGAAGAACACCACGTTAATCGAAAGACGGCTGAACAGGACATCAAACCCCTGCTCGATCATTGCTTTCTGAATCTCGTCAATTTTGTTCTGTGGAACTTTCATGGCTATCTCCTTATCCTGGTTTTAGCCAGACTCTTGTGGACCCGAATATGGACACCCACCAACGAGTCAACTTAGAAGTCTGAGAGGACTTTCGATCAGGTGCTTGACCCGCTGCAAGAACCGCGCCGCAGGCGCCCCATCAACCAGGCAGTGGTCGAAAGAGAGCGTGACGGCCATGCGTGGGCGAATTTCGATCTTATCATCAATTACTACCGGCCTCTTGACAATCGCTCCGACGCCCAAAATGGCGCACTCTGGAACATTGATAATAGGCAAGAACTCCTCCACTTCATACATGCCTAGGTTGGTGATGGTGAACGTGCCGCCAGAGAGATCATCCAATCTGCTTTTTACAGCGCGTGCCCTCTCGACCAGTTCCGTAAACTCGCGGTGAATCGCCAGAACCCCCTTGTTGTTGGCATTCCGAATGACCGGCACCAGCAAGCCTCGGTCGGTATCTGTCGCGATGCCTACGTTGATATCCGTCATTTCCTGGATTTTGTCGTCAACCAATTGGCAATTCATATACTGGAATTCTTGCAAAGCGTGGGCAACAATCTTCGCCAACAACTCGTTGTAACCAACCTGGTTGCCACTGCCCTTTAGTCGTTCCCGCCAGGCCATCAGCTCCGTAGCATCCGCCTCGAGCGTCAACCCGACGCGAGCGACGGTCCGTGCGCTGAGATTCATACGCTCAGCAATAGTCCGGCGCACGCCTGTCAAAGGCTTCACCTTTGGCTGACCTTCAGAAGCTGGCTCACCCATAACCGGCGTCCTGGCTGGCGCTGTCGGAACGGGTTCAACAGGTATGCCTTGTGCCGCTTTGGCTGCCACCTGCTGGGCTTGATATGCCGCTTCGACATCTGCTTTTGTGATTCGTTTCCCCGCTGGGACGATCTTGCTTATGTCAATGCCCAGCTCTCGCGCCAGCTTCCTCGCTACAGGGGAGATATTGACTCGCTTCCGCTCCTTGGGAGCTTCACCCTCAGGTCTAGTCTCCTCCTGTGACACCACGACCTCGACCTCGCTCCTAGGACGCACGCTATCTGGCAGGACTGCAGGGATCTCATCCGGCAGAGGCTCGTCCAGTTCAGTGATGACTGCGATAACAGTCGTACAAGGGACTTCTTCGTTTTCACTCTTCACAATCTTCGCCAGGATACCGGTAGCAGGTGACTCGATCTCTTGAACGACTTTATCGGTCTCCACCTCTAGCAAGAGCTGCCCAGCTTCGACCGCACTGCCTTCTTGCACCAGCCACTTGACAATCGTGCCCTTGATCATGTTCATGCCCAACTTGGGCATGCTGACAAACACGGCCATAGTTCCTCCACAACGTTGAGGGTTATCGGTCCTCTCTAGTAATCCAACACACGATAGAGCGCATCCTTGACCTTCTGTTCACTAGGGATGACCATCTCTTCGAGCGGACGGCTATAAGGCATCGGTACGTCCAGCCCAGCCACGATTGCCGGCGGCGCGTCAAACAGATCAAATCCACGCTCAATCACTTGTGAGACGATCTCCCCGCCGATGCCATTGCGGCGATTCGACTCATGCGTCACGACCAACCGGTTTGTCTTTTTCAGTGAGGCTAGTATCGTGTCATAATCCATCGGGTAGATCGTGCGCGGGTCGATGACCTCACATTCAATGCCCTCCTGGCTCAATTCCTCAGCCACCGCGAGTGCTTTATGTACCATGATTGAGATCGCGACAACGGTCACATCCTTGCCCTCGCGCTTGACGTCCGCTTGGCCAAAGGGGATCGTGTAGTCTCCATCAGGCACTTCGCCTTGAATCTCGTAACCCCGCTTGTGCTCGAAGAAGAGCACTGGGTTATTGCCGCGGATGGCCGTCTTCAGCAGCCCCTTGGTGTCGTAGGGAGTAATGGGCATTACCACTTGCAAGCCAGGCACGTGGCTAAACCAGGCTTCAAAGGATTGCGAGTGTTGCGCCGCCTGACCGCCACCAGCACCGACTGGGGCCCGGATGACCAGGGGCACCTCAATCGCCCCACCAAACATATAGCGAATCTTCGCCGCCTGGTTGACGATCTGGTCCATACCGATGGTAATCCAGTCGGAATAGAGGATTTCTGCTACGGGGCGCAGTCCTCTGATGGCTGCGCCGAGGGACACTCCCACGATCGCTGCCTCGGAAATGGGAGTGTCCCGGACTCGCTCTGCGCCAAATTCCTCGTAGAGGCCCCTTGTCACCCCAAAAGCATTGCCGCGGATTCCAACGTCACAGCCCATAACGATGACGGTTTCATCACGCCGCATCTCTTCGTGCATCGCTTCATTCAATGCTTGTTTGACTGTTATCACTCGACCCATTTCTCCGTCCTCATAATTAATTTAGCCTGGCGCATAGAGGTCTTCAAACAACTGATCGGGAGCTGGCTCTGCTGACCTCTTGCCGAACTCGATCGCATCATCAATGGCCTTTCGCGCACCGGCCTTGATGGCCTCTACCTCTTCCTCACTTGCCACACCAGATTCTACCAGGTAGCGGGTCATTCTTAGAATCGGATCTAGTTTCATCCATGGTTCGAGCGCTTGCAGATCACGGTAGTGCTGATCATCTGCCACGAAGTGCCCAACATACCGGTAGTTCTTGGCCACAACTAGAGTTGGCCCATCTCCTCCCTTCGCGCGTTCGACCGCTTCTTTGACAACATCATAAACCACGAAGGGGTTGAAGCCATCCACGGTGACGCCTGGTATTCCATAGCCAATCGCCCGCAGGGCAATATCTGTGTTCTTTGCCGCCTTCTCGTAGGGACAACTGACCGCCCACTGGTTGTTCTCGCACAGAAAGACGACCGGCAGGTTCCAGGCGGCGGCCATATTGATTGTCTCATGCCACACCCCCTGGTTCGTCGCGCCGTCGCCGTGAAAACATACTGTCACGCAATCTTTGCGCAACACGCTGGCGCTGAGCGCCGATCCAACGGCTATGGGCATGCCGCTGCCAACAATGCCAGTTGCCCCAAGCATGCCCTTGTCCACGGCGGCGATGTGCATGGAACCACCCTTGCCGTGACAGTAGCCGGTATATTTGCCCATTAACTCGGCCATCATCTTGTTCACATCACCGCCTTTGGCGATGGTGTGCCCGTGTCCGCGGTGTGTGCTGGTAATGTAGTCTCCCTCTCGCAGCGCGGCACACGCGCCGACAGCGATCGCTTCGCTGCCGACGTATGAATGTGCCAGGCCGTAGATTAGGTTCTTCTTCCACAATTCGGCTACCGATGTTTCAAACTCACGGATCAACACCATCTTTCTGAACATTTCCAGTTGCTGTTCAGTCGAAAGATCTGGCGGCGCTTCTAAAGGTGTCAATTCAGGAAATAGCTCAGCAATTTCTCTAGAGTCAATCTGCTCAGACATGCAAAGACCTCCCTACGATACAATTTAGCCACGTACTCCGCCAAAGCTGCCCCAACAGGCTGGCAAGCGAGGCTATCCTATCAGAGCTAGAGTTCGATAACGTCTCCAGGCCTCATCACCGTCACTCTCGGAGCCAAGCCATCGTGGCGATCCGAAGCCTTGGCTATCTTGAGGAATTCCTTCACATCCGCGCACTCAGAGTCAACGTAATGGCTGACAATGATGTGCTTTAGGCCCAGCCATTGACTGGCCCTGTAAGCCTCCTGCGGCGTCAATTCTCCTGTCTTGTAACACTCCATATGCGGCAGGGAAATGTTTTCACCTTCGGGCTGTGGCAGCGAATGACCAGTGATGGCTCTCGACAGGCCGTACACGTACCTCCACTTCCTCTATGAGCATACCCCAAATGGTGACGCGGACCAGATCGGGGTCTACGCCGTGGTATTCTACCAGGTTATGCATCACGTCCTTGGCGCAGATGACTGGACAGTGATATTCCTTGGCGATCTCGGGCGCGTCGCCGAAATGATCAAAGGCGTTGTGTGTCACCAGCAGGAGATCCACTTGTCCCAAGTCGTCAACCTTTACTGGAGAGAAGACATTCTTGTTCAAGAAGGGATCTATAACGACGTGTCGGCCTCTTGCGGTTATGATTTTGTAAGCTGCCACACCAAAAAACTGAATACTGGCTGTCATTATCCCCCCCAGTCAAATGCCGGTAGTGCGAACCACGATAGATTGCCCTACTTAGCAGTGTGCCCGCCGTCAACCAGCAGGACGCGACCAGTGACAAACGCTGAGGCATCAGAGGCCAAAAAGACCGCAGGGCCGACAACATCCACAACCTCGCCAATCCTATTGAGAGCAATATTGTTCAGAAAATAGGCTCTGACCTCAGGTTTTTCCTGCATCAGTTTTTCGATCAGTGGCGTGCGGATATGGCTTGGGGCAATGGCGTTTACCAGGATGTTGTACTTGGCCCACTCGATCGCCAGGCAACGGGTCAAGGCAATGCCCCCCCCCTTGCTGGCACAGTAGTTGGCATTGCCTGTCTCAACACCGACAATGCCCCCAATAGAAGCCATGTTAACGATGCGTCCGCCCTCACCACGCCTGATCATATGTTTGCCGACCTCATGGTCGAACAGCCACACCCCACTGAGGTTGATAGCAATCACGCGCTCCCACTGCTCGATTGTCATCTCCTCGGCCGGGCTGCGGTCACCTATCCCCGCGTTGGCCACCAGGACATCAATCTTGTCAAACTCTTTGAGCGTCTGCGTCACGGCGGCTTGCACCTGGTCTTCCTGGGCCACATCGCAATGCACGGCGATGGACTTCCCCCTGTTGCGTTGATGCCGTCAGCCACGCCCTGGGCCGCCTCCAGGTTGACATCCACTACCGATACCGCTGCGCCCAATTGGGCATACCCCTCGGCGATCCCTTAACCCAGCCCGGAGCCTGCCCCCGTGACCAGAGCGACCTTGCCACTCAGATTAAATAGATCCTTCAAGTTACCGATCACGGTCTCCCTCCATCGCGGAATGCATCAATATGAGCCATTTGACCCAATCCTTACGTGGGGTCACCAGAGTCTTGATTTTGAATTGCTTATGCCATTACGATTACGCCGACTCTTGCTTCAGTGCCTGCAGGATGACACGATTTGATTGACTAAGGTGCACAGACATTGCCTGTGCTGCCTCTTCTGCATCGCCGGCTTTGACTTTCTCCAGAATACTCCGATGAAGTTCCAGCGCTTCTTCAGGAACGCCGGGCAGATTACTCGCTAAGCGCCGCGCTTCATACAGAGCATCCATAAACGGATCTATAAGAATGACGAAAAGTTCGTTACCAGTGGCACGGGCTAACGCGACGTGGAATTCAAGGTCAAATTTGGCAAAAGCGCGGGGATCGTTCCGGGCCTCATCCATCCTGGCTATCAGGTCATCCAATTCATCGAGAGATTCTTTCGTTGCCCTCTCGGCCGCCAAGGCTGCGATCTGTACTTCCAGTACACGTCGTACTTCCATCAGTTTGGCATGTGAAATAGGCTTGTCCTGGGTGGTGATATACATGCCGATGGAATCGACAATGTCTTCAGATTGAATGCCCTTTACATAGGTGCCGCTGCCACTCTGTGCCATGAGCAGGCCTTTGGCTTCGAGGGCTCGGCTGGCTTCCCGAACAACGGTTCTACTAACCCCAAACTGCTCGCACAAATCACGTTCAGAAGGAAGTCTATCCCCCACTTTGAGGCGTTTGGAGAGGATCAGATTTTGAATCTGATCGGCGACCTGGGCGGAAAGTTTATCTTGGCGCTTAACCGGGGAGTATAATCTATCTTCTTCCATGTTTCTTTGAGTTGGCCAATACTCTTGGACGATCACAGGAAAAAAGTGGTACAACCACATTCTATCATACCTTTTCAGTATTGTCAATAGCGGGTGATCTGGTGATTACCCACATGTATCGAAGAACTTGAAAACTCCGCCCAACGCAGTATGCTTGGAAGTACGAAAACCCAACAACTGCGGAGGACGGAGGGATGGATACGATACTGCGAAACAGCACAATTGGCAAGTTGCCTGCAGAGGAGCTTACGGTTGCGATGAGCGCGTTTCTGGAACCTGTGTCGATGCACTTGCCTGAGAAGCGTCTGCGGGCAGTGGCGCATCTGGTCGTGCAAGGGGTCATTGGTGAACAGTCGCCGCTTGTGACTCAGATGGCACGGGGAGTAGTACATAAGGAAGAGACGGTCTGGCCGATGGCCAAGCGGCTGTATCGGTTCATGTGGAACGAGCGGTTTAGCCATCGGGACTTGTTGAAGGGGTTGTACGGGATTGCCCAACGCACTGTTGCGGAACATGCGCCATCGCGTCTGGTGGTCGCGTTGGACCCGGTGAACTTCGAGAAGCCGTACACGGAGGAGTTGGAAGGGGTTTCCACAGTGATGAAGAGTACGCCTCCCGGTCCGAAGGGGCAGAAACGGCTGACTCCTGGCTACCCGGCGATGACGGCCACGGTGGTCAACCTGCCAGAGCCGGTGGTGACGTACGCGAATCGGTTCTCCTACGTGACCGAGGACTTCGTGAGCGAAAATCGCGAGATCTACCGGTCTATACGGATCACTCGCGCCCTGTTTCCACACGCCAAGCTGCGTTTCGTAGGCGACGCGGGACTGGATGACCAGAAGATCTTTGGCTGGATAGACCTGGTTGACGGTGAGTTCATCATCCGAGCCTGCCACAACCGCAAGGTCGAGGTCTACAACGAGCGGTTGGATCGCTGGGAAGAGGAATTGCTGGATGACTTGACCGCTACGGTGCCGTTGCCGCTGAAACTCCGCGTGGCCTTCACTCACGCCCGCAAAGTACGTGTCGTAGAGATGGCGCTGGGCTGGCTCAAGATCCGGCTTCCTAAGACGCAACAGGTATTGTGGGCCTTGGTCGCACACGACCCTGACTTGGACCGCGATTTGGTCTTGATCACCAACGTGCCCATCCATACCGCCCACGATGCTGAAACCGTGTACACCGAGTGGCGCTATCGCCCGCAGATTGAACACACCTATCGCTTTGATCAGGAAGATGGACTGGATGTCGAAGATGTGCGAGTGCAGACCATGGAACGCATGCGTCGTATCTTCGTCATGGTCTTGCTTGCGGCCTTGTTTGTGTATCATATCGCTCACGCGTGGCCTCAGCAGATGATCCTGTGGCTCCGTCGCTTGGGAGGCAAACTCGGCCTCTCTTCAGATCGCGATGGCCCATATATCCTCTTGGCGGGCATCCGCGCTGTCTTTGTCACCGCTGCCACGCTGGCATTTGCTGCACAGCACCCGTTTCCCAGAGCAGGTGGGACATGTGGGTAATCACCAGACAAGGACGCTCACTCCTGTCCACCAACGTAGAGGTTTCACGCGCTGATTTGCACGGGCGGGCGGGGCGGGGTACAACCCAGCACCAGGCAGGCGGTCAGGACAAACGGACTTTGCGTATTGTGCTTACCGCTCCTTCGAGCGCTACGACGAAGAGATTGACCACGGCCCGAATCCGGACGCGCGCGAAATCGCCAGGCGGGTGGTCGGGGCAATGCGCAAAGCCTACGAGACCGGCAAGCCCCAGAACGTAATGCTCCACACCATCCGCCTGGGGGCCGACCTGTGGCGGCAGTACGCGATCCGCTTCGCCCCGGAGCACAACGAGGTGACGGTGCGCATCGGCCCGGTCGTGGACACCGGGCAGGTCCCCCTCCCCGGCTCGGAGCCGCCCCGTCAAAAAGTAGGGGCGAACCCTTGTGGTCGCCCCCCAGAAAACCCTTGTGGTCGCCCCCCAGAAAACCCTTGTGGTCGCCCCCCAGGAGAGTGCGGATCAAAGTCGGCGTACCAATAGCACCCACCTACGACGCGGAGACCAAGATTGACATATTCAGCGGGCCGTCGTTCAAGTTCGAGCGGCGGGGCGACAAACTCTACGTCCACTTCCTGGATTGGCACCGGCGCTGGTCCCACAGCCTGACGCTGGCGGTGGCGCTGGGTCTGCTGGGGTGGCTGGTGTTCGGCAAATGGGGCGGCCTGGTCATCGGGTTGGGCTTCGCCGGTCACATCCTGGAGGACCAACTGGGCTTCATGGGCAGCAATCTGTTTTACCCATTTACGAAGGGACGGTCCACCGGACTGCAACTGCTCCGCTCCGGCGACGCGATCCCCAACTTCCTCACTGTCTGGACCTCCGTCGCTCTGATCCTCTTCAACCTGGACCGTTTCTCGGCCCAGCCGCTGCTGGACCCGTGGTGGTTTCTGGGACTGGCGGTGGCGCTGCCAGTGGTGGCGCTGGGCGGGCTGTACCAGTGGCAGCGACGGTACGTTAAGCCGGAGACGAAGAGGTCGCTCCAGCAGCGGGACATCGTGTCGGAGGCGGAGGAGGTGGAGGTGGGGTAGGATGCAAATTAAACTGCAACATCTCACCGTGCGGGACGATTGACGCGGATAAGTTGACCGGAGAGTTGTGCTTGTGCCTCAATGGCCTCGTGGATTCGACGGGCCTGACCCACAAATCATTAGCCGGTTTGCTTCATCACCTGAAGCAAGCGGGCATACGCCTCGTTCCACTCAGACTGGCTGCCAGGTTCGAAGGTGAGCATCTCAAAAGAGTTGCGCACGAGATGGCGCCCCTCCTCCAGCGAAGCAATGTGGCCCAAGGCCATCATCTGCATAAGGATATTGCCGGTTGCCGTGGCCTCAATGGGACCGGTGATCACCCGCCGGCCGGTGGCATTGGCAGTGAACTGCGACAGCAGCTCGTTCTGTGTCCCTCCGCCGACGATGTGCAGAGGCTCCAGGCGACGCCCCAGCATCTCTTCAAGCCGTTCTAGTACCCAGCGATACTTGAGCGCGATGCTCTCCAGCGCACAGCGGATGACGGCTCCTTTGCTTTCCGGTACTGGCTGGCCCGTCGTCTGGCAATAGGCGCGGATGCGGGCCGGCATGTCGCCGGGTTTGAAAAACTCACCGTAGTCGGGGTCAATGACAGCCTGGAAAGGCTCGGCCTGGGCCGCCATGTGGGTCAATTCAGCATACGAGAGTTCTTTGCCCTGGCGCGCCCATGTGCACCGACATTCTTGCACCAGCCACAATCCCATGACGTTTCTCGAAAAGCGGAAGGTGCCGCATACGCCGCCTTCGTTGGTGAAGTTGTAGGCCAGGCTCTGTTCATTGATGACCGGCTCCGGCAATTCGGCGCCCAGAACCGACCACGTCCCAGAACTGATCCAGGCGTAGTCCGAGCCTTTGGCGGGAACCGCTGCCACAGCCGAGCCGGTGTCGTGACAAGCAGGCGCGATCACCGCCAGCCTCCCCTGTGGCTGCAATCCCACGCCCTCGGCCACGTGCGGCAAGAGCCCGCCCAGGTTGGTTCCCGACGGCACGACCTCGGGGAATATATGGGGGGGGATGCCCAATTTCTCCAACATGTCTTTGGCCCAATCGCCCCGACGGGGATTGTAACACTGAGTGGTCGTGGCGTTGGTAAACTCGCACGCTTTTTGGCCCGTAAACCAGTAATTAAACAGGTCGGGGATGGTCAGAAAGGCTGCGGCGATGTCGAGGGCCGGTGAGCGGTCTACGGCCATTGATAAGAGCTGATACAGGCTATTGAGCTGCAAGAACTGAATGCCGGTTTGCTCAAATATCTCTGCGCGGGGCACGCGGCGAAAGGCCTCGTCGAGCATGCCGTCCGTCCGGCTGTCGCGGTAGTGATAGGGGTTTGAGATCAGCGCCCCGCTTCGGTCAAGCAGACCGAAATCCACAGCCCATGTGTCAACGCCAACGCTCACCAGATTCTCTCCGTGCTCCTGGGCGGCCAGAGCCAGACCACGTCCTATCTCCATCCAAAGACGCAACACGTCCCAATGAAGGCCGTCTGGCAAATGCACCGGGCCATTGGAAAACCGGTGCACCTCTGCAAGCTGGAGTCGCTCGCCATCGAATTGGCCGAGCATAGCCCGGCCGCTCTCTGCCCCCAGGTCAAAGGCCAGGAAATTCATCCAGTAAATCCTCCAGGATAGCACATTCCAGCAGGTTGATGATGGGCGTAAAGGCATCAATCCCGAACGCGCCCAGGTTGGTCAGTGTGAAGGTTCCCCCACTCAACTCGTCGAGGGTACATTGACCATCTCTGGCCCGCTTGATGATTTGGGTGTGTCTCATTTCGGTTGGACGTCCGGCTTCAGCCGGAAAATCCCCGCTGAAGCGGGGCGTCCGCTCCTTTCCTCCAACTCATCTAAAACACACCCTGATGATTTGAACAGTCAAATTGGACGAACACATCTAGCCAAGCAAAGCCTCGCGTATCATAGCGGAGGCCTCCATCGCGTCGCCGCTGGCAGTTACCTCACCGATGCAGTCGCGCCCGATTTTGTCCAGCAGGCCATGAAGCCCCTTGATCCAACGGATGCTCTCGGTGGCAGCCCGAATCCCATCCTCGCGATAGGGGAAGATATCGAGAGCGTACCAGCCGTCGTAATCCATCCGATCCAGCCAGTAGAGCAGCTCCAGCATCTCGACTGTGTGGACTGAGCCCACGGTCATGTCGTCGTCCCACAGCCGCCAGTTGTCGTTGAAGTGCATGTAGAAGAGCTTCTGGCCGAAGTATTGCAACAGGGCAGCCGACTCAGCGGCGCTTTCGTAGGCCATCAGCGCGTGCCCCACGTCAATCATCGCGCCGACGTTTGCTTTGTTGACCTTCTCGACCAGGAGCAAGGTTTTCCCAACGGTGCCGATGAAGCAGTGAGTGCGCGGCTCCTTGGGCTTGTATTCGATGACCAGCTTGACCTCAGGCACGTGCTCGGCACACTCGATAGTGCCCTCAATGATTCGGTCCCAGGCAGCCAGGTAGTCGGCCTGGAGAGGATAGTCGTAGCCATCCTGACCGAACCACAGGTCTACGACCTCGCTGTCCAGTTGCTTCGCCCATTCCATAGACTTCTTGACCTCGTGGATGGCGTCGCGACGAATCTGCGGATCATTGGAGGTAAATGAGCCCCAACCCCATTTACCTGAGGCCCAAATGTCGGGCGTAACGCAGGTCACTTCCAGCCCGGCGTCTTTGATCCACCGTTGAACCTGTTCGATGTTGTCGTCATTGACGTGCCACAGTCCGACCACCTCCACTCCGGTGAGCCCCTCAACACGGGTGGCGGCCCTGATGAGTTCTTCGGATGTCAGCCGTTCACCGTAGCCGGATAGGACATAACGGTCGGCACAGGCGTTGAACGTGTTGATGTTAGCGGAGAAACGAAGTTTCGTTGTCACAGTTACCTCCTCTCAATTACGAGATTTCTCGAAAAGTTGAGCAAAGAGCCTCTCCACGTTCGGCAAGGTCTCCATGTTCGGCAAGGTCTCCGACCGCCGCCGAAAGGGGCTCGGTCAGAGACCTCGCCCAACGAGCGCCTTTCGCCGGAGGTGGAATTCGGGCCGCCAGACAATATTCAGGGAATTTGTCTACCCATGTACCTGTCTACTTGTGTAGACAAGTACATCATAACGCAAAATCCCTTCACTGTCAAGGTGGTGCATTGGGCAAAATGATGTATCATCAGGAAATCGGCCAATTGGTTGCAGCCAACCGCGCCACCATCACAACCTGTCTGAGCAAGTTGAAGAGACGGGGGTATTTGCGGAAGGAAGTTGGCAGTGTTTGCCATGAAAGCCGCTATACCTATCATGGAGAGGGAAGTTCAGAGAACGAGAAAGAAGGTAGGAGCTCTGGGTACTGTCGTTATAGGGACAGTTTTTGGCGATGTCCACCTACAATCACTGCACATGAGACAGCGCTTGCCAGGTGCGACATGAACTATACGATTGAGTTCGAACCCATAGGAATCCGTCTGCTGTGTGAAGACCCGCTGACGGTTTCCGACGCGGCGCGACAGGCTGGAGTCAGTCTAAAATCCGTCTGTGGCGGCAAAGCAGTCTGTGGCAAGTGCCTCGTCCGTATTCAGGGGGATGGTGTTTCTCCAGTTACTGAGGCAGAACAGAGGCTCTTGGGCGATGAACGGCTCGGAGAGGGGTGGCGACTGGCTTGCCGCACAATCGTCTCGGCTGACACGTCGGTGTACGTGCCGGCCACGTCTATGGTGGAAGTCCAGGTCATTCAACTCGATGGCGTGGGTGCGCACTTCGAACCCAGGCCCACGGTGCAGATACTCCCGGTCACTGTTCCTGCTCCATCCCTGGCTGATCAGACCGCCGATCTCCAGCGCGTTTCGGCTGCGACGGGGGTGTCCGCTATGACGTCATCGGCGGTGGCCCACCGGTCGGCATCTGCGGCTCTGGGATTCTGGATGCGCTGGCCGAGATGTGCAAAGCGGGGATCATCAACAAGCGAGAACGAATGACCCAGGATATGTCTGGCGTTCGTTTTGAGGGTGGTGAGGACAGTGAGGATGATAGATTGCCCACGTTCCTGTTGGCGGCAGGGAGCGACGGGCGACGTGACGTCACGATTAGCCAGGAGGACATTGACCAAATCCTGCTGGCAAAGGGGGCTATTCGCGCCGGCATTGACATTCTGATGGATCACCTGGGCGTCACCCCGCGGGAAATCGCTGAGATCGTCATCGCCGGGGCCTTTGGCACCTATCTGGACCCCTTCCAGGCTGTGCGCATCGGGTTGCTTCCAAACGTGCCGCTAACCCACATCCGCGCGATTGGTAACGCTGCCGGAGCAGGGGTGCGCATGATGCTCGCCTCGACGGATGCCCGCCGCCGAGCGGCTCGCCTGGCAGATCGGATTGAGTATCTGGAACTGGCGGTCTACCCAGGCTTCAACAAGTATTTCGCACAGGGCGTTCGCCTGCCTGCGTTCTGAATCGGTGCTAGTTTGAAAGGTTCGTAGTAACGACTTCTTCAAGCACACCCTCCAGCGCCTCGATCAATCGGGTGTTCTGGGCCTCGTTGCCGACTGTGATGCGGAGGCAGTTGGGCAGATCATAACCGGCACAGGGCCGGACAATGATGCCTCTCTCCAGCAGCCGTTGCTGGACCGTTGCCGCCGACGGGCCAATCTCGACCAGAATGAAATTGGTATGGCTTTCGACGTATCGCAACCCCAACCGGTCGAACTCGCGATACAGAAAGAGACGCCCAGCATGGTTGGCCGCCACCGACTTCTTGAGAAACGCTTCGTCCTCCAGGGCAGCGATCCCTGCTGCCTGGGCCAGCAGGTTGACGGCAAACGGCTCCTTACCTCTATTCAGCGGGGCCAGGATTTCAGGCATAGCAATCGCATACCCCAGGCGGATACCAGCCATCCCATAGACCTTGGAAAAGGTCCGCGTGATCATCACGTTGTCCCGACCTCCCCAGATATATTCGAGGGTATCCGGGTACTCGCCGGAATCGACAAACTCGTAATAGGCCTCGTCGAAGACTACCAGAACGTGGTCGGGCACCTTCTCCATAAAGGTATCTACCTCGGCCGCCGTGACGATCGTCCCAGTCGGGTTATTGGGGTTGCAGACAAAAATGAGCTTGGTCCTGTCGCTGATCGCCTGCGCCATCGCCTCCAGGTCCAGGCCATGGTTCTTTAGAGGCGTCTTGGTGAGCTTCGCCCTCATGACGTGGGTGAAGATTTCGTAGACGGGAAAAGAGGAGTGACTGACGATGACCTCACTATCCTCCTCCAGGTACGCCAAACAGGTCCGCATAATGATGCCGTCTACCCCATTACCCACGGTCACCTGCTGTGGTTCAACCCCAAGGTACCCCGCAAGCGCGTGTCGCAGGTAATAGCTCTGCCCGTCTGGGTAAAGGTTCAGCCCGGGAAGCGCTTTCCCTATAGCAGCCAACACCTTGGGCGATGTGCCGAGCGGGTTTTCGTTGGAAGCCAGTTTGATCACATCCTCTAAGCCATACTCCCTCTGCACCTCCTCAATGGGCGTGCCGGGCACATAAGGCTTGATGGCATCCAGACCACGCTGCGGTTTGATGTGTGTCATTGTTCAACTCCCTCTTTTCCGTATCACCCTGACGTCCCCCACCACCAGCCCATCCGAGAACAAGAAGACCGGGTTCAGGTCCACCTCGTCCACCTCGGGGTAGCGGAAGGGGAGTTGCGAGAACTTGACCAGAACATCTGCCAAAGCATCCAGGTCACGGGGCTCCTGCCCCCTGACCCCTTTAAGCAGTGGGAAAGACTTGATCTCTCGGATCATGGCCCCGGCCTCGCTGCGATCTACGGGGGCCACTCGCAGGGAGATATCGTGCCAGATCTCGGTGTAGACCCCCCCCAGGCCAAAGGCGACCACAGGGCCAAACTGGGGATCGCGCGACAGCCCTAACAGCACCTCCTGGGCACCCTCGATCATCGGATAGATGACCCCGCCCCGAAAGTCTCTGCCCGCGGCAGCCTGGTGAATCGCTTCAAAAGCAGCCAGGGCCGCTCCATCATCACAGATGTCCAAGATCACACCGCCGTAGTCCGATTTGTGCAGAATATCGGGCGAGACCACCTTCACCACCACAGGGTAGCCAATTTCGCGGCAACCCTGCACCATCTCTGCCCGAGTCGTGGCGAAGCGAAAATCGGGTACCGGAATGCCATTCTCCCGGAGCCAGGCCATCGCCTCCGGTTCCAACATCTGCCCATCGCCAGGCAGCGACCGCGGCTCGCCTGGTAACTCCCCTCCCCTAGAATTGGGGGAGGGGCCGGGGGTGGGGGCGCGAGCCTCATAATCCGCCATCCGTGCCAGCACCGCCACGGCCCGCTCGCCAGTGGCAAAGTTGGGGATGCCGTGTCTCTGCAAGTAAGCGACACTCTCGACCACGATCTGCTCGGGCAGAAAGCCAGCCACCACCGGCTTGCCGCTTTCCTCTGCGGCGTCGCAGGTGCCCCTGGCCAGGGACACAGAGGCGAGGTAGGGGGTGGCGATGTTCAAGGCCAGGGCTGCGTCGTACTCCTGCAGCACGGCCAACAGCGTCTTCCGGTATCCACCCTCCGTCCCTTCCACCGTCAGGTCAATGGGATTCTTGAGCGCACAGTGAGAGGGTAGGAAGTCGGAAAGATCATCCTTCAATTCGGGGCTGGGCTCGGCCACCTCGAGGCCGAGCTCTTCGGCCCGGTCGGCGGCCAGCACGCCCGGACCGCCTGAGTTGGTCACAATGGCAACCCGACGCCCTTTCAGGGGCGACACGTAGAGGAAGCCTTTGCAGAGATCGAATATCTCCTCGATTGTATGCACCCGAATGGCTCCGCACTGCCGCAAGGCAGCATCGTAGACGGCGTCCGAACCGGCCATAGAGCCGGTGTGCGAAAGCGTTGCCCGCCGCCCCGATTGGGTGCGACCTGCCTTAATGACGACCACGGGCTTGTGGCTGGCGCATTCCTGTACCGCTTGCATAAACTCCCGCCCATCGGCCACGCTTTCGATGTACAGCGCGACCACGTTGGTCTCGGCGTCGTCGGCCAGGTAGCGCAAAAAGTCTATCTCGTTCAGGTCAACTCCATTGCCATAACTGACGAACTTGGAGATGCCAAGCCCGTACTCCTTCGCCCAGGCCAGGATAACGCCGCCCACAGCGCCACTCTGGGCGACGATGGCGACTCCACCGGCGGGCGGTCTGGTCTCCAGCGTGGGAAACAGGTGGTGGCTGGTGTTCACAATGCCAGCGCAGTTGGGGCCGACAAACCGTATCCCGTATTTCCTGGCCACTCGTTTGATCTCTTCTTCACCCCCGACGTTGCCGACTTCGGAAAACCCGGCGGTGATGATCACAGCCGCCTTGATGCCGGCCCGACCGCAGTCCTCTAGCACCCCGGCCACCGTCGAGGGGGGCGATACGATGACGGCCAGATCCACCGGCTGGTCAATTCTGGACACCGCGTCGTAGCCTGGGACGATACCCCACCCCACCCCACCCGAAGCGGGGAGGAGAGTGATGCCCTGCGCCCTGGGGTTGACCGCGAAGACCTCACGGTAGCCGCCACCCAGGATTTGGCGGATCAGCTCGTAGCCGATCTTGCCCTTCGACGTGGAGCCCACGACGGCTATTCCTCTCGGATAGAAAAGACTGTGTAGGCTCATCAACTACTCCGGCAGAAAACAGGAAACGTGATGCGTGACACAGTGCCCGTCAGTGCGTCTTCAGCAGCTTCCGGGCAAGATCAGCTTCGGCAACGCTATCAAAAGGAGTGACGTAGCAAATCGGCTTGCCACGTAACGGATAACGCTCGTCCCGATCTAACTCCCGGTAAAGGCATTGAGCCCTGCCTGGAACGCTGACCGGTTGCGCTCTACGCCCCGCTTCCACCGGGTCTGCACAACGTGTGCCACCTCGGAGGGGACCAGGATGTCGCCCAGGCCAGTGTGGCCGGTGGCGGCGCCCAGCACGAAGATGTTCGCCGGCACGGGCGCGCCTTCGTAGAGAGGCAGACTCTCGGGAGCCAGGTAGTACATCCTGCCCTCCGCTTCCTGCACCTGCTCCTGCACCCGGTCCAGTGTGGGATAATCGGCCTTTCCCAACATAACAGCCGTAGGCGCCCAGACGTGACCAAAAAGCACGAAGTCCCCGCCAGGCTTGATGAACCGGACCGCCTTGAGCGCCTCGGACACCTCCATCGCGATCACCAGGTCAGCGCCCTTTTCCGGGATATTCGGCCCAGCCATCTCACGGCCCAGTCGAATCCGGGCCTTAACGAACCCACCCCGCTGAGCCATGCCCTTCGTAGGATAGAAATTAACCGGCACCCCTCGACGATGGGCTGCCTCGGCCACGAGTTCGCCGATGGTCAGGACGCCCTGACCGCCGACGCCCACCAGGTAGATGTCATACGTCAAACGTAAAACGTGTTGCGTGTTGCGCGTTGCGTGGCTCATGTCACACTCTCTATCGCTTCGCGGTTGCAGACCTGGGCACACAGGCCACAGCCATAGCACAGATTGGGGTCAATGACGACGGCATCCTCTCCGATGCTGATGGCCGGGCATCCGGTGCGAATGATACACAGATTGCACAGGTTGCAGTTCTCAGGGACCACCTTGACTTTCCCTGCCTTGAGCCCCCGCCGCTGTGCCTGGATCGCGCACTCCTGGCGCGAGAGCACCACCTTGACCCCCGGCAGTGTCAACGCCTTCTGGATGGTGGCGGCGGACTCGTCCAGGTCGAAAGGGTCAATGATGAAGAAGTGTTCCACCCCCAGTGCAGGGATGATCTTGGCGATGTCCACCCGGCGGTCGCCGGGCTGCTGGAACGGTTCGTCCGTGCCTGGATTGACCTGCATCCCCGTCATGCTGGTCCAGCCGTTGTCCATGATGATCAGGGTCAAAGGAACCTGGTGCTGGATAGCGTTGACCAGGCCGGGGATGCCGGCGTGGAAGAAGGTGGAATCCCCGATGGTAGCGATGACCGGCGTCTCCACGCCGCCGTGGACGTACCCCTGGGCCATGCCGAGGCTCGCGCCCATCGCAACCTCGCTCCAGACGGTGTGGAACGGCGGATTCATCCCCAGGATCGTACAGCCGATGTCCCCCGTCACCATCACCTCATCTTTCTTGTACTTTAGCCTCCTGATGGCCTGGTTGATAGCCATAAACGTCCCCCGGTGGGGACAGCCTGCGCAGACGGTGATGGGTCTTTGGGCTGCCAATTGCTCCGCCGTGTCGCTTCCCCGGAACAGGTCATCCGGGATCGGCAGGTTCAACGCAGCGCCGATACCCCGCACCACGTGGCTCACGCCACACTCGCCGATCCGGCTGAAGAGGCCATCCAGTTTGCCGACGATCCGGCCCTCGAAGCCAAGCCTGTGGGCCTCGATGTAGACGCATCTCTCGATGTACGGCTCCAGTTCTTCCAAGACCAGGATGGCATTGCAATGGCGGAGCAGGGCCTGCACCTCCGCGGCCGGGAAGGGGTTGGTCGCAACCATGCGCAGCATAGATACCGCATCGCGCTCGAATCCGAACTGGGCTGCGATCTCAAAACCCTCCTCCAGGTAGGAGGCCATGACCCCGGACGCGATGATGCCCAGCCCCCCCCCTCTCTCCCCCCCCGTTGGGGGGGGCTGGGGGGGGGACAACCGAAGCCGGTTCAACCCCATCTCGCGGATGACCTGGCCCGCTTTCTCCAGGCGGGCGATCAGGTCACGGTGCTGAGCCATGCAAATCGCCGACCCGGCCTTGGTGAATTTGGTGATGTCCCGCACCAGTTTCGCCTCGGACCTCTCCCCCGACCCCTCCCCGAAGCGGGGAGGGGAGCCTCCCCCTTCCCTCATAGGGAAGGGGGCCGGGGGGTTAGGTTGAACCAACTCCACTGCTGCCTTAGACTGGGCAATACCGGTCACCAGCCTGACAAAGACAGGGGTCCCCGCCCGTTCGGATAGTTCAAAGGCGACCTGGACCAACCGATACGCCTCCGCCACCGACGCTGGCTCCAGCATGGGCAAATCGGACATGCGGGCAAAGCCGCGCGAGTCCTGCTCAGCCATGCCGGCGCTCACGCCCGGGTCGTCGGCCACGTAGATCACCAGGCCGCCAATGCAGCCCGAGTAGGCGATGGAGATCAAGGAATCGTAGGCCACGTTCAGCCCAGACATTTTCATCGTGCACAAGGCCCGCTGACCGGCCCACGCGGCGCCAGCCGCTATCTCAAACGCGACCTTTTCGTTGATGCTCCACTCCACGTGCCTGCCGTCGTCCAGATCCATCCTCAAGAGGCTCGCCAGTGCCCCCGTTGACGGCGTGCCTGGATAGCCGGTCACCACCTTGACGCCAGCCCGCAGAGCGCCCAGGGCAACGGCCTCGTTTCCGGTGAGCAGTTCAGAACACGGATTTGCAGGATTAACGGATTTGCTCATCTATTTATTCCCCAAGCGTGGGCAGAAATTGCGCGTGTCCCGGCTCAGCCACGACCTCCCCCTGCCACAGGATGCGGTGCCCGCGCTGGAAGGACATCTCCGGCCAGCCCAGCACGGTGCGCCCCTCGTACAGCGTGTACCCTGCGTTGGAGTGCTGGTTCTCCGCACGGATAGTGAACTCGCGGGTCGGGTCAAAGACCACCAGGTCAGCGTCGGAGCCGGCGGCGATGGTACCCTTCTTCGGATAGAGCCCGAAGATGCGCGCCGGGTTCTCGCACAGTACCTGCACCAGTCGCACAACACTAATGCGTCCCGTGTTCACACCGCCATCGTAAACGAGGGGCAGAAGCGTCTCGATCTGAGGGGAGCCGAAGGGCTGCTCAAGAAAATCCCCATGAACGTCTTTTTCCTTGGGTGCATGGTCTGTAGCCACCACCTGGAGTATCCCGTCGCGCAATGCACCCCACAGGGCCTCCCGGTCTTCGGCGGTGCGGATCGGCGGGCCGACCTTGGCCAACGCCCCACGCTCCTCGATGATGTCCTGCGTCAGTGTGAGGTACTGGGGGCAGGTTTCGGCAAAGACCGGCAGTCCCGCCTCCTGAGCCTCTCGAATGTGACGCAGGGCGCGGCCAGTGGTATTGTGCACGATGTACAGCGGACATTCCATCACCTCGGCCATCCGAATCGCCCGAAAGATGGCTTCCTCCTCCATCGCCGCCGGGCGGGTGGTGTTGAAGTACTTAGCCGAGGCATCAGGCCCCGTGAGGTATTTGTCCTCCATATAATCAATCGCACCGCCATTCTCGGCGTGGACCATCACCATACCACCCAGGTCGGCCAGCATGTCCATCGCTTTGATGAGGTGATAGTCGTCCGTGGTCCACCCCTGCTTGATGTAGGGCATGAAGAACTTGAAGGTGCGTATGCCCATTTCAAACACTCTGGGGACATCCTGCAACTGCCTGGGGGCCTCGAACATCCCGCCGTGCAGACCGAAGTCGAGTCGGGAGTGGGCCAGCCCATCCTCCAGCATCTCCTCGACCTTCTGCAGCAAACTGTCGCCGGTACGAGCGTAGGCAAAGTGCAGCAGCGTCGTCGTGCCGCCGTAGGCAGCGACGCGCGAGCAGTCCTCCACGCTATCCAGGTAGACCGGGTGGACGTGCACGTCAATAACGCCGGGGAAGACGTACCTGCCGGCGACGTCCACGACCCCATTCTCAGGGGCGGCCTCGCGAGGCAGGTCTGGCTCGACGGCGGCGATCACCTCCCCCCGCACGCCCACATCGGCGCGGCGCATCCCCTCTCCGGTGACGACTGTGCCCCCGGTCAGCAGTAGGTCAAATTGTTTTTCCATAGATTGGCCTCCTCATATAAACGCAACTTGACATTCAGGCAATCACGCACTAAAATGACCCCAGATGGGTGAGCGACTCCGTGGGCCGCCGTACTCTTGCCTTGTGGCAAACGGCGGGTCAATGTAAACCAGCTTCACCCCGTGGGAGCCATCGGCATTGACTAGCCTGCCCTTCTCCTTCATCCGCAGCAGCGTCTTCATCGCCTGCAAGTTGTCGCCAAAGATGAGCATGTTGCGCCAGTCGTCGTCACCGTTGCCCCCAAAAGTCTTGATGGGCTAAAGCGGCACCCCCATCGTCTCGGCCAGGATGTCCTCTTCTCGCTCCTTGCCGGCGTACACCAGTTCGTATTCCTGTCGCTCCGGCGGGAAGAGCAGGTGCTCGTAGTCCAGAGGCAGGAAAGTCACTTCTCCCCCGCCAACCGGAGGGCCTTGTCAATCAAAGTCGAACTTAGATAGAGACCTGCCTCCTGCAACTCCACCAGCAAGGGGGCCAGACCAGCGATCAACCCCCTCTCTTTGGCTAACAACAGCAGTCCCAGCGTGCCGGTCAGCGGCAGCCCCAGACGTTGAGCATAACGACGGCCCTTGAGTTCATCTATAATGACCAGCCGCGCGGCGCGCTCTTCCGCTAACGCCAGGACCTCTGCTTCCCCCTGGTCAAGCCCAATGTAGACCCGAGCGCGTTGAGGGTTTGCCAGCGGAACGGATTTAATCCAGGGTGTGTTTTCCAGTGCCGTCTGACGTAACGCGCGCTCAGTGGCCAGAAACTCCTCGTAAACTGCCTGGGGAATCAGGACCTCGTCATAGAGTTCCCGCAACAAGCCCAAACGACCCAGTACCCACAAAGCCACCAGAGGGGTATTATTAGCGATGACTGGCCCGGCGTGCATTGTCCAGGTCTCCTTCTAACTCGTCAGCCGTCTCGCCAAAGGGGGAAAGGCCATATTGGCCCAACAGGAACATAAAGGTAACTCTGGGCACGCCTGCCAGCCGGGCGGCCAGGCCCGTGCTGAGCTTGCCGGTCTCGTACAGCTTTACGGCCAACAAAATACGGGCTTGAGCTTCAAATTCGTCGGGGGCTTGCTGCAAGGCCCAAAGCACTTCAGGGGAATATTCAATCGTGAGCACATTCGTTTCACTCATTCTTTCACCTCCCAACTAGGTTCAAAAAATAGCCCGCATCTCGTACTCTTCAATCAACCCCTCACCGGCGAAACTGAAGTAGCGCCCGTCGCCGATGATCAGGTGGTCAAACACGCGCATCTCCATCGCCCGCCCGGCGATCACCAGGTCACGGGTGAGGAGTTTGTCTTGCTCGCTGGGCGCCGGGTCGCCGGAGGGGTGGTTGTGGACGGCAATGAACGCGGCGGCATACGCCTGAGCCGCCCGCAGCATGATCTTGCGGATGGAAGGGTTGGTTTGAGTCACATCGCCCTCGTCAATGTCCACCACGTCCAGTACACTGTTGCGCCGGCCCAGCAGCACGACCTTGAACACTTCGTGTTTCAAGTCGCGCAACAAAGGCATCAGGTAGTCAGCCACGTCGGACGAGGAGCGGATGGCGCCTTCCAACGCCCGCTCCTCGCTCATCATGCGCCGCCCCAGTTCCACGGCCGCCTTGATCTGCGCGACTTTGGCGGTGCTCAATCCTTTAATCTCGTGCAACTCGGCCGGGTCACAGGCGCTGATGGCGCGCAGCGTCTTGAACTTGCGCATCAGTTCGCGGCCCAGGTTCACAGCGCTGGAGCCTGTCACCCCGATGCGGATCAGGATAGCCAGCAACTCAGCATTGCTCAAGGTGTGAGCGCCGTATTTGAGTAACTTCTCGCGGGGCCGATCCTCCTCCGGCCAGTTGAGGATGGCACGGTCATACACTTTCTTCGGCGTCATTGCTTTCGCTCTATCCGCCTGCAACGATCAACCAGCAGGCCCGTCTCAATTATATCCCAACGGCGGCCCTGGCACAAACACAAGCCGCCCGCTGCCTCACTTTCTTCACTCCGACCGGTGCCGGTGAGCGAAAAAGGCAGGGCTGCGGGCTTGTCTTGCAGCGAACGTCATCGTCCTATCGGAAGCGGGGGTGTTAGTCCCATTGCTCTCCCGCTCCTTGGCACCTTGTCACCCTGTCTCCTTGTCTCCCCCGGCCCGATCCACCGCCGCCAACACCCTCTCCGGCGTCAGCGGCAGGTCGTGAATGCGCACTCCGATGGCGTTCGCGACGGCGTTGGCGACCGCCGGTGCGGCCGGCGTGAGCGCCGGCTCGCCGATGCCCTTGGCCCCGAACGGCCCTACGCCCGTGCCCGATTCCAGGATGATCGCCTTGGTAATGGGTACATCGCGCGACGTGGGGATCAGGTACTCGGACAGAGATGGCGTCTGGATCACCCCGTCCTTGACCTGCACCTCCTCCATCAGCGCGTAGCCCAGCCCCTGGGCGCTGCCGCCCTGGATCTGCCCTTCGACGGCGGCCGGGTTGATGGCCCGGCCCACGTCGTGGCAGGCGACGCTCTTGAGCAACGTGATCTCACCCGTCTCGGTATCCACCGCAACCTCGACCGCGTGCGCGCCAAAGGTGAAGTCGGGGAAAACGTCTCCCTGGAGGTTCTCTGGATCGAGTGCCGCGGTGAAAGGCGCTCTGAACAGGTACAGGTTCGAGAGTGGCAACCCTTCCGCGGCGCACATCGCGGCCAGTTCCGACAGCGGCAGCGATTTCTCCGGCTCACCCTCTCCCCTCCTCGTAGGGGGGGCTGGGGGGGGTAGTTTGACGAACACCTTGCCGTCCGCCATGTCCAGATCTTCGGGCGCCTCCTCGAAGTACTTGGAGGCGCGGTCGAGCAAGACCTCGCGCACCCTGCTCGCGGCCTGGAAGACGGCGTTACCCGACATGTAGAGTTGGCGAGTGGCGGTCGTCGTGCCCGCCAGCGGCGTCAGCGCCGAGTCGGTGCTGTAAATCGTCATGTCCTCCAGCCCCACCCCCAGCACCTCGGCACCGATCTGGCATAGGCTGTTCACCTGCCCGGCCCCCAGGTCGGGCACGCCACAGCGGATCACCACGCTGCCATCCAGCTCAACGCCGACCCAGGCGCGGGAGGTGTCGTGGAACCAGGTGATGCGACCATAACTTTGCATGTAGGAGGCGAAGCCCTGCCCCACTTTGATCGCACCATGATCGGGTGTTTTCTCGCCCAGCGCCTCTAACACTCGGGTGGCCGTCTCCTCCAGCCAGATGGCGCTCTTGATCTCCTGTCCAGTAGCGTTGCGGCTGCCCGTCTTCATATAATTAACGCGCCGTACCTCCAGCGGGTCCAGGTTCAGCGCCTTGGCGATTTCGTCCATCTGCTGCTCGTAGGCCACGGCGGCCTGGGCGGCACCGAAGCCACGGAAGGCACTGGTGAAGGGGTTATTGGTCGCTACCGACACGCTGTCCACGTGGAGGTTGTCCACGCGATAGGGACCACACGACGCGCCTGTGGCGTAGAGCAACACGTAGGGACTCAGGTAGGGATAGGCCCCGGAGTTCGAGACCATCCTGATCTCGGCAGCGGTGATGCGACCGTTTTTCTTGACGCCGGTGCGGTGGGTGATGATGAAGGGATGGCGTTTGGAGTGCGCCTGTATGGACTCCTCGCGCGTGTACGCCAATCGCACGGGACGACGCGTGTGCTTGGTCAGCAGCGCCAGGAAAATCTCGACGGTGATGTCCTCCTTGCCGCCGAAGCCACCGCCCAGCATGGTGCCCTGGATGTGGATCTTGTTGTGCGGAACCCCCACGGCCCTGGCGATGCTGCGGAAATGCTCCACCACCTGCGTGCAGACGCGGATGTTGATCACGTTCCGCTCGTCCACCCAGGCCACGCCGGCCTCTGGCTCCAGATAAACGTGGTCAACGAAGGGCACGCGGAAGGTGTTCTCCACAATTGTATCAGCCACGGCGAACCCGGCTTCCACGTCGCCCTTACGGATTTTCCAGCGAGCCACGATATTGTCCGGCTCGTAGACGACAGGCGCGCCGGGCTTCAGCGCCTCCAGAGGATCGAACACGCCTGGCAGCGGCTCGTACTCGATCTCGATCAATTCCAGCGCACGCTCCGCGATGTCCAGCCTCTCCGCCGCCACCAACGCGATGGGCTCACCCGCGAAGCGCACCCTGTCTGCGGCCAGCACCGGCGCGTCGGAACCGGCGCGCCGCTTCTGCCCGGTCTGGCCCGGCATATCGGTGACCAATCTGGCGTCCGGCAAGTCCTCCGCCGTCAGGACGCAGGCCACGCCAGGCAACTCCCGCGCCCTGCTCACGTCCAACCATTTGATGCGCGCTGAGGGCTCGCTGCTGCGGAACACCTTGGCGTACAGCATATTCGGCATCGAGAAATCGCCAGCGTAGACAGTAGCACCCACCGTCTTGCCCAGTGCATCCACCCGGCGCAGCGGCTTGCCCACTATGCGCAGTTCGGGCAGTTCCACAGGGGGAAGTGGTTTCGCCTTATACTTCATCGTTCGCCTCCGGTTTCCTTGCTTCCTGCTTCCTGCATCCTGCTTCCTGCATCCTGCATCCTCTCCGCCGCCATCTGAATCGCCTTGATGATCTGCCCGTAGCCGGTGCAGCGACACAGGTTACCGGAGATCGCTTCGCGGATCTCGTCCTCGGTCGGGTGCAGATTCCGGTCCAGCAGCACTTTGGCCGATATGATCATGCCCGGCGTGCAATAGCCGCACTGCGCGGCGCCAGCGTCGGCAAACGCCTCCTGGATCGGGTGGGGGTTGTCCATCGTTCCCAGCCCGGCGTCGGTGACGATCTCTGCACCCTCGGCCTGCCAGGCCAACACGAGGCAACTATTGATCGCCTTGCCGTCCAGCAAAACAGCGCACGCGCCGCAGTCGCCTTTCTCGCAGCCGCTCTTGACGTCGGTGTAGCCCAGGTCACGCAGAGCCTGGAGCAGGGTCACGTTGGGAGCCAGTGCGACGCGATGCTGGCGTCCGTTGACGTTGAGTGTCACAACTCTTGGTTGCATTACTTTCCTCCTGAATCAAGGGAGTAGGAAGTAGGGAGTAAAGGGTCGCTCCCTGTCTTGCTCCTATCCTACTTCCTACTCCATACTCCCTACTCCCTCGTCCAGCAGACGGCGCACAAGCACCTCCACCACCCGCTTGCGGTAGGCTGCCGAGCCCCGGATGTCGTCAATGCAGCGCGTGGCCTCGGCGGACAGGCGGGCGGCCTCGGCGATAGTCTCGTCCGTCAGCGGTTGCCTGCACAACATCTCCTCGGCGGCGCGGGCGCGGATGACGCGCGGTGCCACCGCGCCCAGCGCGATGCGCGCCTGTTCACAACGCCCGTCCTCGTCGCACGCCACCATCACAGCGACGCCCGCCACGGAGATGGCATCCGACTTACGCAGCCCCACCTTGTAGAAGGCCGCGGCACTGTGTGGCGGCGGAACCGGCCAACGAACCGCTGTCAACAACTCTTCCGGCTGGCGGAGCGTCTGGCGCACGCCGACGAGGAAATCATCAAGCGGTACACGACGGGTGCCTGCCTTGCTCGCCAGTTCCACCTCCGCATCCAGGACAAGGAGCGGAGGGGCCGTGTTCGCCGCTGGCGAACCGTCCACCAGATTACCCCCTATGGTGGCCCGGTTGCGTATCAGCGGGTTGGCGAAGACAGCGGCGGCTTCCCGCAGCACCGGAGCGTACTGGGCGATCAGCGGGTTGTCCAGCAACTCAGCGATGGTCACCCCGCCGCCCACCACCAGGTGTCCGTCCTCCCGCCGAATACCGCGCAGTTCATCCAGCCCTGCGATGTTCATCAGCACGCTGGGGCGGTGGCGACCGCCGCGCAGATCCACGATCAGGTTCGTGCCACCGGCCAGCGGCACGACTTTAGGCGCACCTGCGGCCAACATGTCGAGGGCCTCTGACAATGTCTGGGGCATCAATAGTCTGAATTCCGGTAACATTATACCTCCCTATTGCTCCAACTCTCGGTAAATGGACCTTATGCCCGACTGCCCCTTCGCTGCTTCAGCCATCATCTGCTTCAGACCGGGGCGGATGGATGTTTTGTAGTGTTTCATAGCAGCGGCCTCCGTTGGGAATACCTCGGAGGAACGCCACTCTTCAGGCTCACCACGACAATACACATTGTCCCAGATATGCACTATCGCTACGAAGCCGTTGGCTTCTGGGTCGAAGCGTACGCCTCCTTTCATTCGCATACCGGGAGTGAGTCCGTCCAATTGTGATGGCTTTTTGGCTTTTCGTTTAATCTTCTTTACCACTACACCCCCTTGACTCCCATTGAGTGGCCTCATCGCCGCCGCTACCGATTATTCTGCCGTCGCACAACTCATCACCGCCCGCACGATGCTGGCATAACCGGTGCAGCGACAGAGATTGCCTTTCATGTAATCCCGCACTTCATCCTCCGTAGGACATGGATTCTCGCTCAGCAGACTTTTGGCCGTCATCAGCATGCCGGGGGTGCAGTAGCCGCACTGGAAGGCCGAGTGCTCAATGAATGCCTCCTGCAGTGGGTCCAGACCCCCATCCGGCCCTTGCAGCCCCTCCACGGTCAGCACCTCGCTCCCGTCGGCTGCAATAGCCAGCACCAGGCACGACAGCGCGGGCTTGCCGTTTAGCAGAACCGTGCACGCGCCACAGTCGCCGATGCCGCAGCCGTATTTGGAGCCAGTCAACTCCAGCCGCTCCCGCAGCACATTCAACAGCAGCTCGTTTGGCTTAACCCAGAGGCGATGTTCCACCCCGTTTACCGTCAGTTCGATTTCGTGATGCGTGTTGTGTGTTGTGTGTTGCGTGTTGCGTGAAGTCTCGCTCCCTGCTTCCTGCTTCCTGCCTCTTGCTTCCTGCTCCCTGCCTCTTGCTTCCTGCTCCCACACTCCCACACTTCCACACCCACTCGCCCGCTCCCACGCCACCTGCAACACATCGTGGGTGATTGCCTTCACGACCTCCCGCCGATACCAGGCGTTCGAGCGTACGTCGTCAGTGGGCGTGATTTCATCCGATGCCACCTTGCCCGCCTCCAGCGCCAACTCCGCGCTGAAGGGTTGACCCACAAGCACCGCCTCGGCCTTCCTGGCCCGCATCACCGTTGGCCCGACCGACCCAAAGGCCAGCCGGCAATCCACGACGCAATCCCCCTCCCGCGCCAGCACCGCTGCCACGCTCGCCTTGGCGAGATCGGCGACCACCCGCGATATTTTGATGAACGCGCTGCCGACTTTCCCCCCCTCTATCCCCCCCATGGGGGAGGAGGTGAGGGAATGGGCAGACTCCCCTCCCCGCTTCGGGGAGGAGGTGAGGGAATGGGCAGACTCCCCTCCCCGCTTCGGGGAGGGGCTGGGGGAGAGGTCAGGAGGGGTCGGGAGCACGACCGCGGTGAGCAGTTCGCCCTCCCGCAGAGCCGTCTTGCCCGGCCCAAGGAAGAACTCCTCCAGCGGCAAGCGCCTCTCACCGTCGGGACCCTCGATCACCGCTTCCGCGCTAAATGCAATTAGCACAGGAGCGGAATCGGACGCCGGCGAGCCGTTGCACAAATTCCCACCGATGGTGCCCATCACCTGTACCTGCGTGGTGCTGAAAGAAGCACACGCCTCCGCCAGAGCCGGGTAGTGGGCCCGGACTCTCGGGGCATTGCGGATGGCGCGGATGGAGGTGCACGCGCCGATGCGCAACTCGCCGTCCTGGAGCACAACCTCGTCCAATCCAGGGATCTTGCGGATGCTGATTAGACACTCAGGAGCCAGGCGCTCCATTTTCATCTGGACGATCAGGTCGGTGCCGCCCGCCAGCACCCGGGCGCGGTCCCCATACTGGCTCAGCAGCGCGATCGCTTCCCTCACCGACGCCGGCTCCAGGTATTCAAACTCCTGCACCAGGATGTGCGAATTCGTCATCTCATTCATACTCCCTACTCCGTACTCCCTACTCCCTACTCCCTTTCTTTACTCCCTTCCCTCAACGCGAGCAATATCTTCTCCGGCGTGACCGGCAACTCGTAGAAGCGGACGCCCGTGGCGTTGTAGATCGCGTTGGCGTAGGCTGCCGCGACCGGGTTGGTCGCCGCCTCCCCGACACCCTTGGCACCAAAGGGGCCACTGGGCTCGTAGGTGTGCGCGAAATGGATGCTCAGGTCATCCAGGTATGGGCTCTCGCTGACGCCGGGTGTCTTGGCGTCAACGATATAGCCCTTGGACAACACCTGACCCTGGGAGTCCCACTGGTTGTTTTCGTAGAGGGCGAAGCCTGCGCCCTTGGAGAGCCCGCCCTCCAATTGCCCGGCCGCCATTCCTGGGTTGACGACGGTGCCACAGTCGCTCCCCATCGCGGCCTTCACCGTGCGCACCTGCCCCGTCCACGTGTCCACCTCCACCTCCACGAACACAGCGACGTAGGCTGGCGGGCAGTTGACCGGCCGGTAACTCTCCACGGCGGCGATGGTCTTCCAGCTCTCGGTCCAGCAGCGGGTGGCGAGTTCGGCGATGGTCATCCGCCGGTCCGGGATCGCCGGGGCGTAGACGACGCCCTGGCCCAGTTCCTCGTCGAGCGTCAGCGTCAGCGCCTCCGGCATCACGTTCAGGTAACGCGCCACTGTTTCCAACAGTTCCTGCCGCACTGTCTGCGCGGCCTTCACGGCGGCACCACCGCCAGCGTAGACGCCCCGCGTGGCGTGCGTGACGCAGTCGTAGACCGTCGAGCGGGTCTCGGCCGGGGCCAGGTTCACCTTCTCCAGCGGCACGCACAATGCCTCGGCCACCAACTTCGCCAGTGCCTCCAGCGTGCCCCCACCGTGATCCATCAGCGCCGTTATCACGTCCACCGAACCGTCAATGTTGATCTTGACCATCGCGCCGGAGAAGTCAATCACGTCCCCAGGCTGGGGAGCGCCAGCGCTGGAGGTGTGGAATCCACGTCCCACCCCAATGCCCCGGCGGTAGCGTCCCCCCCCCTCTTCCCCCCCCCATTGGGGGGGGATGTCCTCCCCCTCTCTCTCCCTCCATCGCCCCCCCCCTCTCTCCCCCCCCGTTGGGGGGGGGCAGGGAGGGGGAGGGTGGCGGTTCTCCCAGCCAATGGCCTCGGCCCCCTGTCGAAGCAGCTCGGGTACTCCGTCGCTCTGGACAATTGAGCGCACCAGTGGTCCCTGCCCCCAGAAAGTATCCCCCAGGCCGACGTAGTTCTTGAGCCGCAACTCGACCGGGTCTATGTCCAACTTCTCGGCCAGTTCGTCCATCAGCGACTCGGTGGCGAAAGTGACCTGGGGGTTGCCGAATCCCTGCATCGCGCAAGAAATCGCCTTATTGGTGTAGACCGCCGTGCCGTGGTAGCGCACGTTGGGAATTTTGTAGAGGGAGACCAGCCAGCCGACGCACACCCCCAGGAAAGAGTACGCCTGGATGTTGTGCGCCCCAATGTCGGCGATCAATTCCATCTCTGCGCCGGTCAGTGTGCCGTCCTTCTTCGCCGCCAGTCTCAGATGAATCTGGGTGCCATAGCGGGTGTGGTCGTGCGCGTCCTCTTCCCGCGTCAGTGTCAGTTTGACTGGGCGACCAGACTTGAGTGCCAGCGCGGCACAGATGGGGATCGGCGGGTTCATCTGGATGCTCGACCCGAAGGTGCCGCCGATGGGCACGCGCTTGACGTTGACCTTGCTCAGCGGGATGTCGAAGATTTGCCCCAGCAGGATGCGCACGTTGTGGATGGATTGCGTGGTGGGCCAGACGGTCAGTCCGCCATCAGGCTCCGGGCGACACACCACTGACTTGGGCTCCATCTGCGCGTGGTAGATCTTGCTCGTCTTGAACGTGCCCTCGACGACCACGTCCGCCTCGGCAAAAGCCCGGTCTACGTCTCCCTCCTCGACCTCGCGGGCACAGGCGACGTTGTTCTCAATCCTGACCTCCTTATCGCCCCAGGGTATCGTATCGTAGATCGGTTCGGCCCCCGGCTTCATCGCCCCAATGGGATCGGTGATGACGGGCAAGACCTCGTACTCGACCTTGATGGCGCGCACCGCCTTCTCGGCCAGTTCCTCCGTCTCCGCTGCCACCGCTGCGACCGCCTCCCCCATGCGCCGCACCTTGTCGGCCAGGACGTAGTGATCCTTGTGTAAGACTGGGGGAATGGTGATGATACGTTCGTTGTAGCGCACCTTCGGGATGTCGTCGAAGGTGATGACCACGGCCCCCATCGCCTCGGCGTCGCTCGCGTCAATGCTCTTGATGCGGGCGTGGGCATAAGGGCTGGAAAGGATGCGCCCATGCAACATCCGTGGCAGGCTGATGTCAACGGTGTACCGCTCCTGCCCTGTGACTCTGGCGACTCCATCTTTGCGTGGGGTCACCTGACCCAATATCTGGAATTTGTGTTGCTCCATAACCCCCTTTTCCCTTTAATGCGCTCGCCAGGGATCGTCAGCTCCCAGCCTCATGCGGCAAAACCAGCACTTCAGACGGGGAACTGGCGATCCCCTTTGAGCAAATAACCGGAAGATTATTTTCGCCAGGCTGTATCAGGTCGTATCTGTAGTTTCAACGTCTTTCCCCATCCATAATAAGAACTCAACATCCAGCGGAACAGGTACAAATCGCTGCCGTATCTGCTGCTGGTAACAGAGATAGTGGTTGTAGTTATCCAGGCGGCTCCAGGCACACTGATGAGGCCAGGGAATATCATACTTCTTACTAAGGCGGTGAATAAGGAGCCTGTCAAGTGGTGCATGGCAAAATGGATACACTTCCCCCAAACCAGGGCGCCGATACTTACCCAACTCGCTCAGAGTGAAAATGTACTTGAAGGTCATGTTAATCCATTTCTGTGCCTGCCCGACGAAGAGATGGTAATCGTGCTCGTTGTAGATGGCGGATAGTTGCTGGCAGGTGGCTTCATGCCATTTGTCGAACGCTGCTTGACCTGTTACGCTCGCAAGGTCGTCTTTCAAGCCAGAGAAGGAGAATTGCTGCTCTAGCGCACTTGTTGCGTGCTCATATAGCTTGTTCTTATCTCTAGACGCCAATTTGCTCAAGCCCCATAGCGTGCGGCTAAAGTCAAGGTAGGCTCTGTCAATACACCTCGACAAGCAATCAGACTTCGCCCCGAAGTACAGGTACACAAGGTAATCCTCATAATCAGAGCGTTTGAGGGTTGATCTTGCATTCATTTTGCCTTCTGCCTCCTGCCCCTTGCTTCCTGTCTCTTGCTTCCTACATCCTACCCGTCACCAAAGCGATCAGGGCCATGCGGACATATACCCCGTTCCGCGCTTGGCGGAAGTAGGCCGCGCCAGGTAAGTCGTCCACGTCGGTGGTGATTTCGTCCACACGCGGCAAAGGGTGGAGGATCGTCAGGTTGGGATTGATCCGCTCCACCATCTCCCGCGTCAGAATGTAACTGCCCTTGAGCCGCTTGTACTCCGCCGGGTCCTCGAACCGCTCCTTCTGAATGCGGGTCATATACAGGACGTTTGCCTCTGCCATCGCTGCTTCCAGGTCAGTCGTCTCCTCCACCTCGACGCCCTGGTCGCGCAGCCGCGCGGTGATCTCCGGCGGCATCTTGAGCGCGTCCGGCGCGACAAAGATCAGCTTGCAGTCGTAATGCTTGTACAGTTCCACGCCCGCGTGCACCGTGCGACCGTACTTGAGGTCGCCGCACAGGGTGATGGTGTTGCCGTCCACCTGGCCTCGCTCCGAGCGGATCGTGAACAGGTCGAGCAGCGCCTGGGTGGGGTGCTGGCCCGCGCCGTCGCCACCGTTGATGACCGGGGACTCCGCCACCTCGGCCGCAATTCTGGCCGAGCCGATCTGTGGGTGGCGCATCGCGATCACGTCCACGTACTGATCCACGTTGCGGATGGTATCGGCCAGCGACTCGCCTTTGGCGGACGAGGACGTGCCGGCCGAAGCAAATCCCACCACGCTCCCACCCAGCCGGTGCATCGCCGTCTCGAACGAGAGCCGCGTGCGGGTGCTGGGCTCGAAGAAGAGGGCACCCAGAACGTATCCCTCCATTATGTTCAGCGAGCGGTTCTTCTCCAGTCGCTCGCGCATGTCCTCCGCGACGTCTAAGATGTGTTCTATCTCCTCGCGGGTGAACTGCGCTCCGTCGAGGATGTCCTTACCCTTGAAATCGAGCATTAAACAGCCTCCTTGCGATTAGATTGCTCCTCGCCCTCCGGCGCGATTGCTGCGCCGAGAAGCATCGAAATCCGCCGAGCGGCCTGACGGCAAAGGGTCACGTACTGCTGAAGCAGTTGGTCAGTGATCCGGGATTTGGGCCCGGCGATGCCGATGGCTGCTACTACGTCGCCTTTCCAATCGCGAATCGGCGTGGCGACCCCGCAGGCACCCTGGTCCGTCTCCTCGCAACTCTTTGCATACCCGCGCTCCCGAATCCTGGCCAACTCGGCCATGAGTTCATCCGGATCTGTGATCGTGTTGGTACACAGTTTCGGCAGCCCCTTGTCTCGGATGATGGCCTGGATCTCCTCCTGCGGTAGATATGCCATGAGGATCTTGGAGGACGCCCCAGCGTGAGGCCGCCGGCGTGTCCCTGCCTTCAACGTCATGCGCACTGAGTGGCTGGTCTCGACCTTGTCAATGCAGATCACTTCCTGCCCATGGTAGACCGTCAGTATGACCGTTTCCTCTGTAGCGGCCACAAGATCGCCCATGACTGGCCTTGCAATATGACGCAGATCTATGGTCTCTGCAGCAAGACTGCCCCAGGCAAAGAGGCGGAGGCCAAGTTGCCATCTCTTATCATGGGGATCACGGTGCAGGATTCCATGGGTTTCCAGACTGGCGAGGAAACGGTGAAGCGTGCTCTTGGGGAGCCCGAGGTGCGTGCTGAGCTCTGTGAGGGACCAAGCCGGCCGGTCCGGAGTGAAACAGTCCAGAATCCTGACCAGGCGGTCAACCGTCTTGACGGATGGAGAGTTTTTCATAGTTGGTCGAGAGACTTAGTAGATCCAAATTTGTGTCCGCGATCCACTCGCGGGCATGACAGATGGCGAGCTCGTCCAAACCTTGTAGGAATGATGTTCAACCTATGCGACCAGGCTCCGGGCGACCTCCACGGCACTGGCCGCATCGGAGGCATACGCATCGGCACCGATCTCCTCGGCAAACGCCTCTGTCACCGGTGCGCCACCGACCATGATCTTGACCGTATGGCGCAGCCCCGCCTCCTCCAGCGCCTCAATAGTGGTTTTCATATTGACCATCGTCGTGGTCAGCAGAGCACTCATCCCTACGATCTTGGGCTGGTGCTCGCGCACGGCGTCCACGAAGGCATCCGGCTTCGTGTCCGCCCCCAGGTCAATCGTCTCAAAGCCAGCGCCCTCCAGCATCATCTTGACCAGATTCTTGCCGATATCGTGCAGGTCGCCCTTCACCGTGCCAATGAGATACCTGCCTGCGGTGGGTACATCACTCTCCGCCAGCAGCGGTCGCAGCACGTTCATACCGGCATGCATAGCCCGGGCTGCTATGAGCACCTCGGGCACGAATAGATCGCCAGCCTTGAAATCCCTACCCACCTCGTCCATGCCGGCGATCAGGCCGCCGGACAGAATCTCCTGGGGATCCATGCCCTGATCCAGCACCTGCTGCACCAGTTCGGCAACCTCCTCTTCTTCGCCTTGATACAGTTTCGAGGCGATTTTCTGCAGAATGTCCGCCATTTCTTTGAACCTCCTGGTCATGTTTGGATGTTCAGTCGCTCAACGAGCAAGCGACCAATAAGCCTACCATGCCAAGATACACGGCAGCGCTACGCTGTCCTCCTGGCCTCCGCGTCGGCGTGTTGGGTGATGGCCTTAACCTGTCGCTGAACCTCGTCGGGCAATGGCTTGGGGCGATGAGTCTCCAGTATTTCCCGCACTCTTTGGTTCGCGCGTTCCTGCAGCGTGGTGGCGCCAGCCGCTACCCAGTTATTGTAGTCGCGCCGGTCCAGAAGATTGGGAAGCCAATCCTCCCGGCAATGGCGCAAGGTGTGTCCTGTCTCCAGAAAGTTGCCGTCGGGACCGACCTCGTGGATCAGATCTAGAGCCAACGTCTCCTCACTTATCTCCAGTTGCCCTTGCAGGTAACGCCTGATCCAGCCGATGAATTCGTCGCAGAAGACGACCAACTCCAACGACCCGGTCGTGGCGCAATCAAGGTAGCCAATGTCGTGGATCAAGTTAACCCCGGCGACAACGTTGGCGAACAGAGACACAGCCGCCTCCGCTGCTGCCTGGGCGTCGAACACCTTTGCGTCGCTGCAGCCAGCCGTACCGAAAATGGGTACACCGTAGTGATGCGCCAGGTCACAGCCGAAGAGCCCTCTGTCGGGGGCGGCATAACTGGCGACCATTGAGCGCATATCCAGCGTACTGCCACCGGCAGCGCCCCAGATGAAAGGCGAGCCCTCGCGTTTGAGTTGCGACAGCACCAGCCCGGCCAGTTGCCCGGCATTGCTCAGGGCCATTGCCCCCGCTATAGTCACAGGCGCGGTCATCCCGCGATAGTCGACCGGCACGTAGATGGTGGGCAGATTACGCTCAGCGGCGAAGAGCAACCTTTGCACGCCCTCCTGGTCGTGCTTGAAGGCCGAGGTTGGATTGACGTAGTTGATGACGAACGGATAGCGTTGGAGCGATTCCAGCCCCCCAGCCACGGCCATGGCCATCCCTACAGCGTCGACAGTGCTGGCTGCCTCAAGACCGACAAAGACGATAGGCTTGTGGCTTTCCCGCAGCATGACCTCCATCTGATGACGCTCATAGGTTTCCACCGGCACGTCGGCCGGCATGAACATAGACATCACGAAGTCCAGATTGGGCAAGGCATCCACCAGATGCACGCCGTTGACCACATCGTCCAGCACGGCCTGGCGGCGCTCTCCGGTGTACGGGCCGTAGATATACTTGCAGTCGGAGCCAACGCCAAAGTAACTACGGTAGCCGCCCAGGGCCATCGCTCGCCGGCCGTCACGATCATAGATGGTGATGCTCTTGGGCACAGTCCGCAGCGCCCACTCCACCAGATGAGGCGGGATGCGCACCAGGTTGCCGTCAGAAACATCGGCCCCGGCTTTCTTGAACAGGTCAAGCGCTTCCTGATCGTAGAAACGCATTCCCGTCCGCGCCATAATCTCCAGGCTGGCCTCGTGCAGCCGGGCGATCTGATCGTCGGTCAGGCTACGGAACACGACGGACCGGTATAGACTGTGTTGGCTATGGAGCGTATTCATCATACTGGCACCTCGTCCGATTTTGGAGCCATCATCCATAGATTACCGGCAGGCTTTACCCTACTCTGCAAGTGACTCTAAGTCGAGTTCCTTGAGCTTCTCCGGTGTGGGGTTGCCCTCTTCGTCCCACCCCATTGCCGCGTAGAAATCCCCGACCATCTGCTGAATCTCCACCGTCATCCCTTGGGTGGGGCCAGGATCGCTGACGCGCTCCTCGGTAAAACGGCCCGGCAAGTCATCGTCCTCCCGGCCAGCCCCAAGGTGCAGGTTGAACAGCTTCTCCAGGTTGATAATGCGCTCACCAATGAGGGCCAGTTCACCCGCGTTCACGTCCCAACCTGTCAGCGCGGCGGTCAGCGTGGCCTCGTTCTCCAAGCTGTAATCGCCTACCACCGACAACACCGCCATCTTGCAGATACCCAGTGCATCGAGGACAGCCGACACGACCATTGCCTGCCTGACCACCCGGCCTTTTCCCTCAATAGAGAAACGGTCTACTGATTGTTCGGTGCCGAACCACTCCCGGCCCTCCTCCGCACTCCACCGGTACTCCGCCAAGACATACACGCTGGTGTAGTCGCCGCCCCGGGTGGAGACGGCGTAGCCCAAGGCAGTGCCCATGGCACCACGAGGGTCGTAGCCCGTCAACTCCAGCCCTTTGCTATGGTAAGCGTAGGCCTCCGCACCCTGACCGATGATCTGCGCCGCCCGTCGCACCCCTTCGGCCAACACAGCGCCAAAGCCCTCCCGCCCGGCGATGCGCTTCATCATGGCTTCCATCGCCTCGGCATTGCCCCAGGTCAGTTCGATCCCGCCGGTGTCCTCGGACGAGAGGATCCCACGCTCGTACAGTTCCATCGCAAAGGCCAGGACGCCTCCGGTGGAGACGGCGTCAATGCCCAGATCGCCGGCCAGGTTGTAGAGGTACAGCAAAGCCTCTGGATCATCCAGGCCGCACTTGGAGCCCAGGTTCATAATGGGCTCGATGTCGGGCCGCTCGCCGCGCGTCCCCCCGTAGCGTCCCTTGGGAATCTCGATCTTGGCCTTGCAGTGCACAGGACAGTGGTAACAGGAATAGGGATGGGTCACGTACTCTATCAGCCGCTGCCCGTCAATGCGCTCCGCTCCCTCGAAGTGCACATGCTGATAGTTTCGGGTGCCGAGGATGCCGAGAGCATTGTCCGACCTCACGTAGGAACTGTTGCTGAAGCGAGCGTACGTCTCATAGCGGGGAGACGTGCGAATGTTTTCCGCGTATTTGCGTACCTGCCGACGGACGTTCTCGTCCCTTCTGCTACGCCGCTTTCCCCCCCGCACCGCGATCGCCTTGAGGTTCTTGGCCCCCATCACTGCGCCCAGCCCAGTCCGCCCGGCGGCGTGTCGGGTGCCGGTCATGATGCAGGCATAGCGAACCAGATTCTCCCCGCCAACACCGATGACCGCAAACCTTACCCCTTTCCCTAACTCAGCCTGGAGTGATTCTACAGTGGTGCGCGAATCCAGTCCCCACAAATGGGTGGCATCCCTGAATTCCACCCGGTCGCCGTCAATCCACAGCGTCACCGGACGCCGTGCGCACCCTCGGATCAGCAGTGTCTGAACTCCCGCTGCCCGCAACTCGGCCCCGAAGTGGCCACCGACGTTGGAACTTCCCAGCAGGCCGGTCAGCGGCGAGCGCGCGCCGATGTGCAGACGGGAGGAGGAAGGAGCCTCAGTGCCCG
>Ga0307430_1000196_pt1 | contig 59384 bp, 44 predicted proteins | sample SalMarWE160130MG_FD_202159 | JGI IMG/M metagenome (GOLD analysis project Ga0307430, IMG submission 202159) | Salt marsh sediment microbial communities from the Plum Island Ecosystem LTER, Massachusetts, United States - WE1603-130 | ecosystem: Environmental > Aquatic > Marine > Intertidal zone >... | reverse complement strand
TTATCTGCCAGTTCCAGTAATTTTCCACCATCGGCAGCCGAAAGGTATTCCCCATTTTCATTTAAAAGCTTAAGTGCATTCCATTGTTCGGGATTATGACTGGCTGTCACAATTATACCACCCTGGGCTTTTGTTCCCGTAACGGCTATTTCAACCGTTGGGGTCGTTGCCATGCCAAGGTCCGTAACATTGATCCCCATACTGCGTAACGTGGTTATTACCAGGCTGCTGACCATATCTCCTGATCTGCGGGCATCCCTGCCAATGATGATTGTTACAGATTTCCCTATATGCCCGTTTTTTACCCATGTACCATAAGCAGCAGTGAACTTAACAATATCAATCGGAGTCAGGTTTTCGCCCGGTATACCCCCGATTGTTCCCCTTATGCCTGAAATTGATTTTATTAATGTCATGCAATTCTTTTTAAGAACAACAAAGGTGCAAAAAATTCATCAAATCGTAAATTGACAAATAATTGTACCTTTGCAGCCTGATAAATCGGTGCTATGAACCGCAGCAGGAAAGCAAGAAAATCCTTCACAAAATTTGAGGGGAAACTGTCACAAGAAGGGTCCGAATTGATAAGGCTTAACAGGTTTATTGCCAACAGCGGGCTTTGTTCCCGCCGTGAAGCTGATGAGATTATCCTTAAAGGACATATTTCAGTGAACGGGAAAAAGATTACTGATCTTGGAATAAAGGTCAGCAACAAGGATGATGTAAGGTATAAAGGCAAAAAACTATCAGCACAGAAGAAGGTATATATTCTTATGAATAAGCCCAAAGGTTATGTTACAACTGTTGAGGACCCGCATGCTGAATTTACCGTTCTGGATCTGCTTGGAGATGCCTGTCCTGAAAGAGTATATCCTGTAGGGAGGCTGGATAAGGCAACTACCGGTGTTCTTCTCCTCACAAACGACGGAGATCTGACCGGTAAACTTACTCATCCAAAGTATAACAGGAAAAAAATCTATCATGTCTTTCTTGATAAACCTGTTCAGAAAAATGATCTGTTCCGGCTAACAGAAGGGATGGATCTTGAGGGAGAGCTTGTTATAGCAGATGCAGTGTCTTATGCTGATCCTGACGACGGGAGTCAGATCGGGATAGAGCTTCATTCAGGACAGAACAAAGTAGTAAGAAGAATGTTTGAATCTCTTGGATATAAGGTTAAAAGACTCGACAGGGTATATTTCGCCGGGCTGACAAAAAAGAACCTGCGGCGTGGAAAATGGAGATTTCTCACAGTGAAAGAGATCAATATGATCAAACGCGGCATTTATTAATTAATAACAATGAATCACAGAGCAGGCTTTGTTAATATACTTGGGAATCCCAATGTCGGTAAATCGACTATCATGAATGCTCTTGTGGGAGAGAAGCTTTCAATAATTACCTCGAAAGCACAGACCACACGCCACCGTATTATGGGCATAGTCAACGGGGATGATTTCCAGATTGTATATTCCGACACACCGGGAATACTGAAGCCGCAATATAAGCTCCAGGCAGCAATGATGAGCTTTGTGAAAACTGCCCTGGCTGATGCCGATGTGATCCTTTATGTTACAGATGTTAACGAGAATCCCTGCACAGAAAAAGAATACACAACAAAAATCAGGGAGTCGGGAATACCCATTATAACTGTCATAAATAAAATAGATCTGTCAAACCAGAAGGAGCTTGAAAGAATTACCATTTCATGGATAGAGATCTTCCCGGATTCACCGGTAATACCTGTGTCGGCAATCAATAAATTCAACCTGGATACACTTTTAAATGCTGTTACCAGCAAACTACCCGAAGGAGAACCCTTTTTCCCGAAAGACCAGCTGACAGATAAATATGAGCGTTTTTTTGCATCAGAGATCCTGCGGGAAAAAATCCTGCTAAACTATAAGAAAGAGATCCCTTATTCCGTTGAGATAGAAATAGAAAGCTTTAAAGAGGAGACGGATATCATAAGAATCAGAACGCTGATTCATGTCGCCCGTGAAAGCCAGAAAGGAATTCTGATAGGTCATAGGGGAGCAATGCTTAAGAAAGTCGGCACGCAAGCAAGACATGACATGGAGGCGTTCTTTGGCAAAAAGATATTTCTTGAGCTGTTTGTGAAGGTGACAAGAGACTGGAGGGATAAGCCTTCAATGCTAAAAAGATTCGGATACCGGTAATCTGACATAAAAATGATGAGCAGAATAGTCGCTATAATAGGCAGACCCAATGTTGGAAAATCAACATTGTTCAACAGACTTACCGAATCAAGGGAAGCTATCGTGGACGAGATAAGCGGTGTTACACGTGATCGCAACTACGGGATATGTAACTGGAATGGTATCGATTTCTCAGTAATCGATACCGGTGGTTATGTTGAGAATTCCGATGATATTTTTGAGGAGGAGATCAACAAGCAGGTTATTCTTGCAGTCGAAGAATCTGACCTTATAATGTTCATGGTAGATGTAACAACCGGCATTCACGAACTCGACATCTCGGTTGCCGGCCTGTTAAGGAAATCAGGGAAAAAGGTTATCCTGATTGTAAATAAGGTTGATAATACAGCCAGACTCCTGGAGGCGAATGAATTTTATAATCTTGGCCTTGGTGATTATTTCCCTGTAAGTTCTATTAACGGCAGCGGTACGGGCGATCTTCTTGATGCTGTTGTAAAAGAACTCAAAGAAGAGTTACCTGTAACTATGTATAAACTGCCCCGCATAGCTGTTGTGGGACGTCCCAATGTGGGGAAATCATCACTCATTAATTCTTTTTTGGGGGAAGAAAGGAATATAGTAACCCCCGTGCCGGGGACAACCCGCGATTCAATATTCACAAGATATAATAAATATAATCACAACTTCTTTCTCGTTGATACTGCGGGCTTAAGAAAAAAATCGAAGGTAAGTGAGAATATAGAGTTTTATTCGGTCATGAGAGCTGTCAGGGCAATAGAAAATTCAGATATCTGCCTTCTCATGATTGATGCCGAGAGGGGACTTGAAGCCCAGGACCTTAACATAATGTCGCTCATCCTTAAAAACAGTAAGGGGTTGATCATACTTGTTAACAAGTGGGATCTCATTGAAAAAGAAAGCAATACAGCAAAACTATTCAAAAAGAAAATAAGAGAAAAAACAGCTCCCTTCACTGATTATCATATTCTTTTCATTTCAGCAATAAACAAACAAAGGATCCATAAGGTACTTGAAGTTATCGAAAGCGTTAACAGTAATCTGAAAAGGAAGATCCCTACATCTGAGCTTAATGAAGTCATGTTAGAAATAATAAAGAATAATCCTCCTCCTTCGCTGAAGGGCAAACATGTCAGGATAAAATATGTAACCCAGCTTCCATCTGCCGTTCCCTCATTTGCGTTTTTCTGCAACCTGCCCCAGTATATAAAGGAATCCTACAGACGATTTATTGAAAACAGGCTAAGAGAGCGTTTTGAATTTACAGGTATACCTTTAAGAGTATATTTCAGAAAAAAATGAACATATTTGGTGTGGTTTTTGTGCATAAACAGAGTATTACCATGAAAATGATGAGAGCGATCAGGTGTCTTTTGATAATATTTATTGCCGTCATTTACGGATCATGCACAAAGATCCGGCAACTGCCGTCAGAACCATATATTGAATATAAAAATTTTTCTGTTTTTGATACAACGGATATCCTGGGTAATTACTGCAAGGGAGGAAAACTTAAGTTTTATTTTGAGGATGGAGACGGGAATGTAGGTCTCGAACCACCGGAGGCAACTGAAGGTGATACAACAAATCTCTTTTTTACACTTTTCAGGAAAATAGATGGTGAAATGGAACAGGTGGATGATGATGACCCGATGAAGCCCTCATCGTACCGCATACCCTATATGGAAAGAGAGGGACAAAACAAGATCCTGAAAGGGACCATATATATTACCTTTATTTACCTGTTTTATGAGGTGAATGACAATGACACGATCAGGTATGATTTTTATCTCAAGGACAGGGCCGATAATCTCAGCAATACAGTATCTACAAACGAGATCCCGCTTTCATTCAACGGAATATATTAAATATTTTTGATCTACATCCTTAAACCTATCAGCAGAATATCATCCACCTGGTCATGTATTCCTTTCCATTCGTCATAGAACTTTGTAATTACCTCTTTCTGTCCATCCATCGGCAGATCATTAACATCCTCAATAAGCTTCTTGAGTCTTGCAATTTTCATCTTTTTGCCGTCAGATCCTCCAAACTGGTCGGGAAGACCATCTGAAAACATATAGATCGCATCACCCTCGCTGAGATAATACTCCTGGTCGTCAAAATATTTTTCAATCACTGATTCTCCGCCAACTGATGACCTGTTACCTTTGATATAATATGATTCTCCTCCCATAACGATGATCACAGGACGCATTGCGGATGCGAACCTTATATGCCTTTTACCCGGGTTTATCTCACACACTACCAGGTCCATACCATCATTGGAGACACCAAGCTCAAGGTTCCTGTTAAGTGTTGAAAAAATCTGCTTGTCAAGCATGGTAAGCACTTCTGATGGCTTTGATATACCCTGCCGTGAGACAATATCCTGGAGAAGCGTTGATCCTATCATTGACATGAAGGCACCCGGCACACCATGACCTGTTGAATCGGCACAGACAAGTATATGCCTCTCATCATCCAGTCTGTCGAACCAGTAGAAATCACCACTTACAATATCACGCGGACGGAAGAAGATAAATGCATCTTTAAATGATTCTTTCAGATTGTTATAATCAGGAAGGATACTTGTCTGAATTCTCTTTGCATAATTTATGCTGTCAGTTATTTCAATATTCTGGAATTCGATTTCGGCCTTTTGCTTCCTCACCACACTTGTTCTTGCTTCAAGCTCCTTCTCGAGATAGGCCTGGGTTTTCTTCTGAACTTTTTCCCTTTCTTTTATTATAAGGATAATAATACCTGTTATTAAAGCTACGGATGATAGGATAAAATACCAGGTTCTCCAGAGTGGTTTTTTAATGATAATATTAAAAGTTACGGGCGTTTCCTGTGTCAGGCCGCTTTCATTCATTGAGACCAGATTGAACCGGTAGCGGCCATCACTTAGTGAATACTGCACTTCACGCTCTGTGGTGACTTTCGACCAATCCTCATCATAATTAACAAGCAAAGTCTGGTAATAAACCTTTTCAGGATCACTGAAATTAATGCCGACATAATTTACCCGCACATTATATCTCTTGCTGTAGGGAAGGGTAAATACCCGCTGAACCGGATATTCCACCTCATTTATCGTTATATAATTAATGTTATTAAGGGGTGCTGTATTTATCCTTCTGTCCCTGTATCTGTCGTATACTATCAATCCCTGCGTTGTTCCTATAATAACTTTCCCGTCGGGAGACTCGTACATTCCGTCAGAATTACATACACCACCTTTGGCAAATTCAGTTCCATAGGTTCTCATTATCCCGTTGTTACGGTTATATCTTGAAAATCCTCTCTCATGTCCCACCCATATCCTGTCTATTGAATCAACCAGTATGCTGTAACAGTAATTCGACATCAGCATATCCGACCGTGAAAATGATTTTACTGAATCGCCGATAAATTCAAAAACCCCGTTCCCTTTTGTTGCCATCCAAAGGTTTCCGTCCATAGTCTGACAGAATGATGAGATCTCATTCATTGTTATACCGAATAAAATTGCTCCTTTTGAGCTTACTCCTGTTTCAGGATCAATAAGATACAACCTGTCCGATTTAGTTGCCACTACCACCTTACCTTCGCTGGTAAGGTAGAGCTGATTAATATTGTTATGGGGCAATCCTTCATTAATGGTATACCTGCTTTTAACCGTCCCTGTACTCCTGTTAAGAATAATAATCCCGTTGAGAGTTCCCAGCCAGACATACTTATTATCAACCAGTATATCTTTTACATAATCCACTCCTGAATCGCCTGAACGGTAAAATTGTTTTATTGTGCCGCCGGCATTTCTAACAAAAAGGCCTTCTCCTTTTGTACCAACCCAGATATTACCATTATTATCAACAAAATATGATGAGATTTCAATTTTGCCGGTTCTCTGCATCATATTGATAAATGATTTTGTCCTGTTATTTTCAAGGTCAAACAGATAGAATCCGGTTGGCGTTCCTAAAAAATAATCCTCTCCCAGTTTATTTACATAAATTATATTATTTGTTTCCGGAGTAAGGCCCGGGGAATAGAAGCTGAAAGCATAAGAATAAAGAAGGGAGAGTCCGTCACCAAACAATCCGATCCAAAAATTACCTTCAATATCCTGGAATACTTTCCTGACATTGGCCCCCGTGAGGCCTGAAGCCTTATCGAAGAATACGGCAGATTCTATTGTTTCATAATCCGGTGAAAGATTCATACGCAGCATTCCCGATTCATTGGTTGCAATCCACAGGTAATTATCCGAATCCTCAATGATTGATTGTATGCTCAGATAATCAAGTTCGGGATTGCCAGCGAAACGCGACAGGTTGGTCCTGTTAACGGATAATTCAAGACGGAAAAGTCCGTTGCCGTTTGTACCAATCAGGTAAGTGTCTTTGTTTTTAAGTTTAAATATTTCTAGAATGCTGTAGTAATCAAATCCATCAATCTTATTTAGCAGAGTTAAGGATTCTCCTTCAAACCTGCATAATTTTATATCTTCTTGTGTACCAAGCAATATGTCCCCCGATTGTGTAAAGCATGCCGAAAAAAGCACAATGTTTCTGTCAATATCAAAAGTCCTTAGATCATTTATGTTTAACGGATTTACCCGGCTTATTGACTGACCCTGTGGTATAATATAAATGTATCTGTCAGGTCCCTCAAGGAGAACGCTTATTGATTTTGTATTTGACAGTTGAAGCTCTTTCAATTCACTGCCATCGGAATAGAATACTGTTCCATCATTGCAGCCAAACCACAGTGTACCATTCCGGTCTTTCAGGCTCGCTGTCGGATAACGACCTACAGCAGAATCGGGGAATATAACACTATAAAAGTTGAATCCGTCAAATTTTGCCAGTCCGCTGCCTGTACCCACCCACAGATAACCATTGTTATCCTGATTAATTGTATAAATAAATGTATTTGGAATATTGCTTTCGACCCCATAGTTTTTGAAATTATATGTCTGTCCGTTAACCAGACATGAAAAAAGTAAAAAGCACCCGAGTGTAATTAATATTTCCCTCTTTGTTCCGAAACTCATGCCGGTTTTAGTTTTTATTTAGGCTTCGCTTTTCTGACCAGAATACTTGCTTGATAGACGGGAACTCCTCCAATTGGAGAGCTGAAGAACTGCAGAGCATCACCTCTCTGGTTTTCAAGTGTAACAACTACATTATTATTTTTAACCAGTTCTCCCTGTCTCTTATGAAACTGAAAATCGAGGGAAGATCCTACTTCAGGAGGTTCAATTGCTATCCTGGATTCAGCCCAGTCATCTTCACCGGAAATAGGTGCATCAATTCCCTGTTTATATCTTGAAACAACAAGTATATTGCCGTCACTATCCCAGTCGAAATTCCTCAGCCTTATATAGATCACGCCTGTATCAACATATGGATAGATATGTGCAACGCTTTTAAAATCATTCCACATCCTGAAAGTATATTCATAAGTAAATGCGTTGGCTCCTTCAATCGGCACATTATTTTCAGGATCGCGGCTCAGGAAATAACGGTAAAGGTTGCCGTCATCCCCTTTGATTCCTTCGCATACAATTTTAAAGATATAAGAGTTCCACTTAGTGTTGAAATCGCCAGCTGTCGGGTTGAACGGTCCGAAAGAAAAATATTTGTTGTCATACCTTGGCTCATCGCCAAAAACCCTGGATGCCAATAAGTTTCCTCCTTTATAATTGAGCCCGTTGTTTAATCCTTTTGATTCCTCGTTTCTATCCGGATCGACCCCCTGTCCCCCATAGACAGAAAAGAGAGTTCTTGTGTTGAAATCACCCTGTATTTCATCATGTTCCCCCCCGACATCGGGATCAAATATCCTTATATAAAACTGCTGGTTAAAATCCCTTGGTATGGCAAAAAAGAAAACCTGGTAAAAATCATCATCGCCCCATGAGGTTTCGCCTTCTCTCCCGAAAGTCACAAGGAAGGTAATATTTTCATCTCTGCCGGGAACTTCCTGCCCAAGCGTGTCCGTCCACTGAAGCAATCCCGACAGGCTTAGAGATAATAATATCGTATATATTGTTCTTTTCAATTTCATAAAACTGCAAAATTACTATTTTCATTTTCAGGGCCGGCTTGTTATTGTAATATTTTTACAAACACATGCTTCGCTGACAATACCGCCCGGATCCGGTTCAGTTGATACTATCATCTGAATAGTATAAGTTCCGGGTCTGTTATATGTTTTATCAACTTCCTTGCCAATTGCAATTGTCTCATCATCAAAATTCCAGTAATAGCTGTCGATATTCCACCCGGGCAGGTTTGTATTTTCGGCGCTGAACCTGATCCTCTGTCCGGTGGTTCCCATGTCTGGTGATGAAATATATGGTTGTTCAATATCAGTTATTTCCAGGCTGTACGTTTTTTCATTATACATTACCTCTTTGGTAACAAGGTTTACCACATCAAGCTGTATAAGGTACTTGCCGGGGCCGGGATAGCAGTGCTCGACTATGGAACCTGTGCCCCTGGTTCCATCTCCGAATTTCCATTCATACCGGAATGGGAGTGTATCCCATTTCACCGCATTTTCTTCAAGGAATTCGTAGCAATAATTGTTTTCAACCAGGGTGTCACAGGATGCTTTTCGCATGATCGTTGATGAAAAACTGTAAATATCATCACTCCTGCTCCTGTTTGATGAGAAATAGCCTGTTTGCATGGCTTCATCTGCCACAAATGCAAAATCATCATACCGGGAATTAATAGGTTCCGGCACAATGGAAGGGATTTCCCAGCTTCCCAGGGTCAGCATGGTGTAGTATACATCCAGTTTCCCCTTTCCTCCCGGTCTGTCTGATGAAAAATATAATCTTCCGGAAGGATGCATGAAAGGATAATTCTCAGAATCAGGTGAATTGACTTTGGGTCCAAGGTTTTCAGGGGTACTCCACTGATCGTTGACCCATTCGCAATAATAAATATCCGATCCCCCCTGTCCGCCCGGCATGTCAGAAGCAAAAAAGAGATATTTACCATCGTCGCTCAATGAGGGATGTCCGACTTCATACTGTGTGCTGTTGTAAGGGAAGGGTCGTATGGAAAGAATATCTGTCCCCGAAAGCTCTCCTATAAAGATACCAAGGTGATTTTTAAAATTCTTTTTACTTGCTATTTTACCTGTCTCTACTTCGCTTGTAAAATAGACCGTTTTGCCGTCGTGAAAAAAACATAAGGGTCCGCTGTTAAAGAGAGTGCTTCTTTCGCTGTTTATTTCTTTTGGTTTTTCCCATCGGGTACTGTCCCTGCGTTCTGTAATATAAAGGTTATAGAGCCGCCTGCCTTCAAATGTTTTCCGGTCTCTGAAGGCACTGAAGCGCCTGTCGGAGCAAAATACAATTCCGTCCTGTACCATAACCGGTGATATTTCGCTGAAAACCCCTGTATTAAACGGCATTCTTGAGACCTTGTAAACAGAAGGCTGTTGTGCCCTGAGAGTGAAAGGAGCCATGACAAGAGTTAAAACGATAAAATAAAGATTCTTCCTTAACATAGGATTAGAAATATCTTGGATTTGCCGCACTCACTTTATATCCGAATTCATATCTTAAAATAATTTCACTTGATCCTTTTGAATAAGTATTCATCCTGCCTATAGAGTAATCGTATGATAACCCTATCATAAGCTGTGGTGTGGGCTGTACCTGAAGCAACCCGATAATTACTTCTTCGGATGTTCTCCATGATGCGCCAATCCACACCAGGTCGGCAATAATAAAGTTACCGTTGATATCAAGCCGGTTAAGCTTTTTCGTTTCCTGTAATGAGTAATCGACCAGTACTGATGGTTTAAATTTGAAGGTCTGCGAGATTGTTATAAGACCTCCGGCAGAAAATATTATATCATACTCATTGAATGAATGATACGCTTGTGTTGATCCCTTGTCAGTTCTGTTATAACTGAGGAAAGAGGGAACTGAGAAACCAGCAAATAACCTCTTGCTGAAGTAATAGATGCCAGCTCCAACATTGGGAAGGATGTAAGGTTTTTCATCATTCGTAAAGACCGGATCTCCCATGTTTGTAAGCAATAAGCCGGTATAATCGGTATTAGACATATCAACACCCGCCTTAAGCCCGAATGAGAGCTTTCCGTTTCCCACCCTGATATGATAAGCATAAACAGCATAAACACTTGTTGACCTGGTAACTCCATACTGCATGAATTGAGCTTTCAGGCCAAGGGCCACCCTGTCGTTTTTCATCGGTGAATGTAATGAAACAGACTGCAGTACAGGTGCTCCCGGTGTTCCCATCCATTGCATCCTGTACGATAAAACCGCACTCAGAGCCTCACGCGAACCTGCATAGGCTGGATTTATCATCAATCCGTTATGAAGATACTGACTATATACAGGATAACCCAGACTTATTCTGTCTGAATCAGGTACAGTCTGCCCGTGTAATCCGCCGGGGATAAGAAAACGCAATGCAACAAAAAAATATGTCAGTCTGCTCATACTTTATCTAACGTAATAACCCAAAAGCTTTCCCTGCATACTATCTCAATATCTTTTAAGAATTATAAATCCGCTCTTCTTAAATACCTCGCCCGGAACCTCTATCGATGTTATCTTAAGCAGGTAATAATAGGTCCCTTCAGGCATTTCTATCCCGTCATTATTCCTGCCATCCCAGTTTTTCCATTTGTTGCCGTTTTTGTTGCATGTCGTAAATACCTGATTTCCGGCGCCATTCACAATAGTCAGCTCCGCAATCTGATATGCTGGAACCGAATCCTGCCCCTGTAATTTTTTACGAAGATCCAATCCGCTGATAATAAATGTATTATTATAATTCTCCGGATCATTATTTGGTGAAAAACCTTCAGGAATCATAAGATTATAAACAGTCACATCTATCATATCTTCAAGCATGCATTCACCATTGGTGACAACCCACTTGAAGGTGTTTTTTCCCATCGATATATTCCTGACATTCGTTGAACATAAAGTATCATTATCAAAATCACCGGTACCGGCAATCACGCTCCATTTGCCTGTTTCGAAAGACTCGATGGGAGCCGCATTTAACTGCATTATATAATCGAACGAGAATAATGAGGTGTCATTCCCTGCTTCTATATTGTCAATGCGGTTATAAAATGTTATGGTCACCGAGTCTTTATCTTTGCATTCCCAGTTTGTTTCTTCCCAGTAAAATTTATATGCAACATATGCATCAGTAAATGATGAATCAATTATTATGATTGTCTCAGGATCATTTATATCTGATTCCAGTACCTGTGAAGGGAATAACCATCTACCTGTTCCGTCGCTGGGAACAGCCGTAAGAGTATATTCAGGGCCACAAACCCCATCATCAGGACCGGCCTCAGCTACCGGGACCCTGTAGACATCGGCCTCCCTTGTCCCTGTCAGTGATGTGGCAATACAGCCGTTATCATCCTCAACCGATACAAGTGAGTAGCTGAATGACGACATGGCAGCAGTTGCTTCAGGCTCCCTGCTGATAACCGTACTTGAAGCTGAAATATTATCCACTGTGATATCTGTCGAATTCTCCCTGTAAACCAGCTTCCATGGAGAGGCACCGGTAAGATTGACATGTAAAAGAATTTTAGAACCATTGCAGATGGTTGTCTCGTTAATTGAAGTTATCTCACCGGTTGGTAATGGGTGTATGCCGATCTCCAGTATCTCTGAAGTATCAGCACAACAATCATACGGACCTGAAAGAATGACACGTCTGTATTTTATCGGATCCGTAAGTGCGGGCGGCGAATAGTACTGCCCATCACCTGCCCCTTCAGCAGCCGCCCAGTTAATTCCGTCATCGCTCTCTTCCCATATCCATGTGGGTGTTCCTTCTGCACCGCCTGTCAGGCCGGGTCCTGTAAGCTGTGCAGGAGTAGTGCCATAGCAGACCGTCTGGTCACTTGAAATAACATTGTTGGATATATCAGAAAGCACTATAATTTTGATACTATTGCTTTCAGAAAAGCATTTTCCGGAAATGACTTTACGTTTAAACCAGGTCGTATCCGTTAATGCCTCAGGCTGATAGTCAATATTATTTGCTCCCGAAACATCAGTAAATGTACTGTTATCTGTTGAGGAGTACCATTGGTATGCATAGTCTCCCGGTATATCTGTTCCGCCGGTCGGCACACTACCTTTGATTTTGTTCGGAACTGCTCCATTGCAGATTGTTGTATCGCTTCCCGATACGGAAATCAATGATGCAATATTGTTTTCTATCGGCTTATGAACATTAATTACGAGTATGTTGCTCGTATCAGCGCATTTTGATGAATTTACTATTCTCCTGTACCAGGTGGTATCTGTAAGTGCAGGCGGTGAGTACGGCGTTATTGAGGTTCCCTGTGTCGTCCATGAAGCTGTTTTTGAGCTGTCCTGCCACATATAAGTATAGATCAATGATCCTCCTTCCAGATCGGTTGTTCCTTCGAAAGGAGGAGGCACTGTACCTGAACATATTGTGTCATCTTTTGAAATCGTATTATTCTCAATGTAGTGATACCTGGTCATAAGTATGGGGGAGCCATTGTCCCTGCAAACATTGTAAGGACCGGAGAAAACGACTCTCCTGTAATATCTATGTTCAATAGTTGTAAATTCGAGTGTATCAGGAGTATAGGTTGGATTACTGTTTATATTTGGTGAATCCTTCCATGTTCCTGCAGGTATACCATCCTGTGCAGGTATACTATCCTGCCACAGGTAAACATAACTGCCTGATCCTCCTCCCGGGATAGAAGCTTCAAGTAAATTAAAAAGTGATCCTTCACAAATTTCCATGTCGGGACTTGTAATATTGTTATCCGTAATCGAAGGAAGGACAGTTACCGTGACTGTTGAACTCTGATCGACACAGCGACCCGATGTCACTACTCTTTTAAAATATGTAGTATCTGTAAGTGCCGGGGGGTCGTAAGATGCCTGGTCAGATGTATTCGGTGATGACACTGCTCCGGACATATCGGCATTAAGACTCTGTATCCACTGGTACTGGTAAATCCCGTTCCCTTCTGAAGGGCCTGCATTAAGAGGTTCCAGGCTCAGAGTATCCTGGTTGCAACATATTGTTGTGTCTTTCCCCACCAGGTTACCTGTTATTTCCGGCTGGACAATAATCTTGACCCACTTGCTTGTATCGGTAATAATAGGAAAAGAACCATTATCTGTTACAATTCTTCTTATCCAGAAAGTGTCTTCTTCCTTGACAGTGAATTCATATTCTTTTGATTCTGCATCGGCAATGAGAGATGGAGCTCCTGCCAGATCATAGCTTTTCTGCCATTCGAATGTAAAGGGGCCCGTACCGGCGGGAATTGTACCCGAGATTGTCGGAGGGAAAACATTTGAGCAGACAGAATCAACCTGGTTGCCAGTAACTGATGATATTATTGAATTGAAGAGAAATCCATTAAGGATAGGTGTAAATGTCGTAATATTTCTTCCTATAAATCCACCCGTTCCGGTAATTGAACCAAGTCGTGTGCCCACTGCTCCTCCAGCAACAGTTTTTGTTACATTTGCCGGCTGAGTTATACTGTCTGTAGTAATAAGACCTCCGCCTCCGCCTCCACCTTCTCCGAAGTATCCTGCATTGCTGCCACCCTTGCCACCATTGGCAGATATAGTTATAGCCGATGTTGCCGTATTGGCAGAGTAACTCTGAATGTAAAGTGCTATTGATCCTCCGCCTCCTCCGCCTCCTGCGCCGGCATCTCCTGTTGCTGTGCCAGGTGTTCCGCCATTAGCAAGGATACTATAGCCGTTACCCTTCAATGTATCGGCTACCAGAATTACTATCCCTCCACCACTGCCGCCAGGTACAGGAGTTCCTGAAGTATAAGTTGAGGAGCCTCCTCCTCCTCCCATAAACATCCCTCCATCCATACCAGGACCCGTAATCTCTTTACCCTCAAGACCACCGGGAGATGGTACCCCACAAGTGTTCCACTCCCTTCCTCCTTTTCCTCCAGCGCCATAGTTGGATCCGCCTCCACCGCCTGAGAATTTCCCGTTGCCGCCTCCGCCACCTGTAAAGTTTGCTCCTTTGCCTTGTGCAAAGCCTGGATAAACCGGGGGATATGGAGCGTCGTCATAAATATCAACATTAACGGTAAGCCCTTCTCCCTTGTTACCTGCACTGTCGGTGCTGGCATCATAAGCATATTTATCCCATTTTACTGGATTCGTTTCAATACATATTCCCTGCCCCGGAACAGCCTCTCCACCTTTTAGACCCTTACCGGTAACATCAATATTTGCATTCAAAGAGAGTGTCCTTCCGATAATCAATGCCAGTACACCTCCTGTTTTGGCAGCGCTGTCCCATGGCTCGCAGGAAAGTACACTATCCACCACAGCATAGTTATAAAAAGGGATTTTTACCAATTGAAGATCCCCGAATATATCAAATCCGGTATTCACAATGTTATTTCTGAAGACAATACTATCTGTTCCATCATCAAGAAATAATATTGTAAGAAACTCATGTCGCCCCGGTTGTCCGTAAAGAGCATAACCATATCCGTATGAATTATCTTCTTTTGCATATATCCTGGCTCCCTTCATCTGTATAAGCAGCACGGTATCGCCCACAACAAACTGATCGAACTGGTCGTCATCAATAATAACATAGTCAGCGCCAATGGAGTTGACTCTGGCATACTGGTTTATTTTACCGCTTATATTAGTTTGAGCAGACAGGCAATTATCAAATCCTGCAATTATTAACAGACTTAATATTAACCACTTGATATGGTGTGACAAACTTGCTGTCATTAAAGCCAAAAATGAACTGCTAATATAACTAAATAATTATATTTATAGTTGCCTATTATCAGACTTTAGGAGTCTCACCGGGTTTTTCAACAGTGTACATCAGGGGTAATTCAATATAAAAAGTTGTTCCTTTTTCTGCCTCCGATTCAAACCATATTCTTCCATTGGCGCCCTCAACATATTTCTTTGCAATTGAGAGGCCCAGGCCTGTTCCTGATGATTTTGTGGTGAAGTTGGGAGTGAACAGCTTTTGTTGCAAGGAATCAGGGATCCCGGCACCATTGTCAGCTACTGCTACAACTACTTTGCTGCCGCTGATTTCAAGCGACACTTTTACAAGTCCCTGCCTGTCCGGTGGAATTGCCTGTATGCTATTCTTGAACAGATTTGAGAAGATCCCGTTCAGGTGCTCTTTGTCGGCATAAATAAAGACCTTGCTCTCATGGGGCCACCGGACCCAGAATGTTACATTGGCAGTATTTCTGAAAAGCTCGAGTGTTGTCTGTATCTGTTCAATCAGATTTACCAGTCCCGGTTTACTGCCTGGCATCTTTGCAAAAGATGAAAATGCCGACGCTATTGAAGAGAGGGTTTCAATATATTCGATCTGGTTCCTTGAGAATTTTTGCAGTTTCTTTTCAAAGCCGGGGATACCATCCTTCCATGATTTGACGAGCTGTTGCACATTAAGCTTCATTGGTGTGAGAGGATTTTTGATCTCGTGGGCAATTTGTTTTGCCATTTCTCTCCATGCATATTCCCGTTCAGAATTTGCAAGCTTATCAGCACTTTCTTCAAGCTCATCCACCATCCTGTTGTACTGCTTAACCAGCTCCCCTATCTCATCATTGTCCTTGTATGTAAGATGTTCGGTTTTTTTCCCAAGTTCAACGCTGGCAATACCTTCACCGAGCATTGCAAGAGGAGAGGTCAGCCTGTCACTTATGAATACCGCAAAGCTCATTGTGATCAATATCAGAAGAAGTGTGAAATTAATAACTGCAACCGCCATGTTGGAAATGTCCCTCGCCAGCAGACTCTGCATCCTGAAATAGGGAAGGTTTACATATGTCAATACTTTCCCCGCAGCATTATAGAAAGGCACATAAACTGAGAGATACCTGAGGCTGCCAATCGACTCTGTCTGAATATACTCATTTTTTGTAAGGTCCTTAAGGTTAATAAAAGCCAGATTGTTCATCCTCATACTTTTAAGGTTGCGGTAAAATATTTCAGGCCGTGAGGTAGCCATCATTAATCCGTTCAGATCATAAAGGTTTATATCGGTGATTAAAATATTCGAAAGGTTAATCAGCAGTTCATTTAATGACGAATTGGCATTATTACTCCAGTCAGCTGACAGTTGATCAACATTTGAGAAATTGTTATCAAGTTCAGTATAAACAGAATTCATCTTCTCCTTTATGTTTTCATTTTGCTTTGCCCTGTATTGCCTTATTGTAAGAAAAGTGACAACAATGCCTACCAGTATAAAGGAGAACAACAATATTCCTATAAATGACATCTGGAGTTTCTGACGGAAGTTCAGGTTCTGCAGACTTCTTAATGCAGGAGGTCTTATCATAATCATAATAAGGTTGGTAAAGATGAAAATGAAAGCAAACAAATAGGCAAAGGAGACGACAATATCCCGTATTGTTATTTCCGGCCGGCTTATCACAACCGTGGCATTGCCGTTCCTGTAAGCTATATGTCTGAATCCTCCACTGTTAAAAATCCGGTATTCGGAATCCTTTTCCACATAGTTGTCATCAGCCGTATCAAATACAAATTCTCCATATTTAAGAACAATTCCCCCGTTAATATATTTAGCGAATGAGTAGTCTTTCAGTCCTGAATATCCGCGGAATTTTTTGTCGAGCAGCAATTCAGAATAACCCGGCTGAGAGACATTTACGTTGCTGTAAAGTTCTATGAATAAGCCATTTGTAAAATCAGAATCCTGCCCGAATAATAACTTTCCAAGGTAATATGATCTTCCTCCCTGGTTATCAATAAAATAAAACCCGGTACCTGTAAGCTGTTGGCCGTATTTACTGATCCGTTCATCAAAAAAACCGAAGCAGTTCTCATAATACTCATTTTCCGAAGCAACAAGAAGAGAATCGTCATTCCTGCATGGGACAATACTGAAATTGTAATTTCCCCAGTAGCCGTCAAAATATGTATCGTGAAGGTAATCATTAAGCCTGTCTACGTCATCCTTCCAGAACAGATCTGCATTCATTATCTTTTTGAGCAGAGTATCGCCGGTAATCACGGGCCACATATCAAGAAGAAGATGCTCAGCCTCGGGATCATTATCGGTCGAAAAGGAGAGTGCCTGGATCTTAACCTCTTCTGTGGTTTTCTTTTCCGAACAAATTGTTATCTGAACCACCGAATAGATACTGAAGACCAGAGATAAGAGAATTAAGATCCTGAATAAGCTTGTTTTATGTTTTTGTGAATACATGATAACAGCTATCATCAATAAAAAAAGGATAGCGGTTGATAATAGCGATACCGGATCTTTATAAAAGAATGCCGCAAAAACGGCAAGAGAGGTAAAAGCAGGAATAATAACGGTTTTACTGCCCGGTTGGCCTGCCATCCGCAAGGTTTTAAGAAGAAACAATACGGGAACAAACAGAAGCAGGATGATTGAAGAGAAACCGGCTAAACTGAAGAAGCTCAGATTCAATACTTTATATGTCTCAAAGCTTATGTTTGAATCAGAAACCATCTGGCTGAAGATAAGCTGAATGAGACTTATCAGGCAGGCTCCGGCAATGAGCATAAAAGTTAAAAAGAGATATTTCGATGCCGGATTTTCTTTTACGAGGATCTCAGCAGGAAAATAAAGCTTGAAAAAATATGCCGGCACCACGGCCAGTATGCTTATTATCAGCAGATGTCCCAGAGAAGGTATTATGCCGTTCAGTGAAAAATTGTAAGGGGAGAACAAACCTGTCCTCATCACAACCTCAGGTTTGCCTGAAATCAGTACAATTGCATACAGGATGATAAATATTAACAGTGAAAAAAAGATGCCGGTAATATTCTTTCCCCTTTCTGCCATGAATTTCACAAGCAAGAAGGTCAGCAGAACAATAAGAATGAAAAATGATGTCCAAAAAATCAGCGGAATGATTATCAGGATGGAATTGCTTTTAACTTCAGGAAAAATAAGGGAAAAAAGAAAAGTACCATTGTTATTTACAATATTAAATCCCGAGCTGTCCCGGACTGTTGTAAATTCCACATCATCCGGGATCCGGAAGTCTTTTACAAATCCGTTCTTAATTATGTCATTTTCAAAACCGTAATCTGTCCTTACCCTGAGCAGTCCTACAATTTTTTCATTTCCTGATTCTATTGTTCCGGGCACAAACCATCCGTTCTGAAGAAAAATAAAGGATTTTGCAAATAATGAATCATCAATTACCAGTGGCACATCAAAATCATTATCCGACCAGTAAACAAGGTTATCATCAAAATACTCCAGGATAGTAATATTATTCACTTCGGCAACAGAAAAGAAGCCCTTTTCGGCTGTTGATCCACGCGGCTCTCCAATAAGTATCAATCCTTTCAGGCAATCCTCCATGATCTTCTCCTTTTCGCCAAGAACCCTGTTGAACCTCCCGGTTCTGTACCTGCATTCGAAATCACTCAGGTAAACCGATTCAGCCAGCAAGGCGAGCAGGAAAATGACAAAAGTAAATGTCAGAAGAATTATGCCGCGCCGTTTGTTGTTCATAATCAAAATATTATTAATTATTCGTGGTGGTATGATTCACCTTTAATTACTGTAAGAGCCCTGTAAAGCTGTTCCAGGAACAATATCCTGACAAGCTGATGAGGAAATGTCATCCTTGACAGTGAGAGCGTGAAGCCGGCGATTTCTCTTACCTCCTGCGAGAATCCCCATGGGCCACCTATTATAAAAAGTATCCGTTTCCCTGAAAGTATTGATTGTTTTTCGATCCATCGGGCAAACTCAACCGTTCTGAGCTCTTTCCCTTTTTCATCCAGCAGCACAACAAAATCATTCCTGTTTATCGATTTCAACACCCTCTTTCCCTCTCTGATCTTCACCTCTTCAGTCGGCATATTACTTATATTCTTCATATCAGGAATAGTGATGATCTCAAATCCTGAATATTTTCTGATGCGTGCAGAATATAATTCAACACCTTCATTTACATACTTTTCAGTTGTCTTACCTGTCTGCAATAATGCAATCTTCATAAATATTGGCGCGACTTTTGTGCACGTCTTAAAGCATTCTGTTACATGCAAAAATATAATTAAAAACGAGTACCTGCAATTATAATTATATTGATGCGGCAGAACTGGTTTTCTTAAATGAAATTAGTTAAATTTGTGATGCGTAGAATTTGGAAATCGGAAAAATTGAATCAAATGCAATTCATTAATATTATTCCGGCCATAATTATTGTATTAAACGCTCTTGCCTTTAATATACAGGAACAGACAAAGATTCCCGCTGGTATTTCCATCGCTTTTAAGGCGGGTAATTCATCGGAATTATCCAAATACATGAATTCAACGGTAGAGGTACTGCTTCTCGATAAGGAAGATTTCTATAAAAAGAATGTTGCAGAGGCCATACTGAAGGATTTTTTCAATACCTATCCAACCAGAGACTTTATTATTCGTCACCAGGGTGCAAAAAGCGATGCACAATATGCCATTGGCATTCTGAAAACAGAGAAGGGTGATTTCAGGGTCTATATATTACTTAAGAAAGTAGGTTCTGAGCTTCTTATTCATACGGTACGTATTGAACCTGAAAATGGAAAATAGGAGCCTCAGGGAGTTTATTTCAAAAAGTATTGATGAGGACCTGGGGGATGGTGATCATTCCTCACTCGCATGTATTCCCGGTGATTCAATGGGCAAAGCTCAGCTTAATATAAAGGAGGAGGGAATACTTGCCGGAGTCGAAATTGCCGCAAAGGTCTTCACAGTTATTGATGAAACCCTGAAATGTGATATACTTTTAAAAGACGGAAGCCATGTCAAACCAGGTGATATTGCATTGGTTGTATCCGGAAGACAACAATCAATCCTGAAGGCTGAACGCCTGGTACTCAATATAATGCAGAGGATGAGCGGAATTGCAACAAATACCAGCCATTATGTTGCCCGGATTGCCGGCCTGAAAACAAAGATCGTTGACACTCGTAAAACAACACCCGGCTTCAGGTTCTTCGAAAAGGAAGCTGTGCGGATCGGAGGCGGAATGAACCACAGGATGGGATTATTTGATATGATAATGCTGAAGGATAATCACATCCGGTATGCAGGAGGTATAGGGACAGCGATAAAAAAGACAAGGGAATATCTTAAGAGAAATAAAAGAAAGCTCAAAATTGAAATAGAAGCCGGAAATATTAATGATGTAAAAGAGATATTGGCAATCGGAGGTGTTGACCGGATCATGCTTGACAACTTCAGCATTAAAGATACCCTCACCGCGGTAAAGCTTATTAATGGCAGGTATGAGACAGAATCCTCGGGAGGTATCACTATCGATACTGTCAGAGTTTATGCTGAATGCGGTGTTGATTTCATCTCAGTAGGTGCTCTGACTCATCATATCAAAAATCTCGACATGAGTTTAAAAGCCATTTAATATATGCAATTCACAGACGGGACAAACGGGAAGAGGGAAAAGATAAGAAGACTGGTTCTTCCCGGTTTTGACGGTGTCCCCATAGGCGATGTATTAAGATTTGTAATTAAAGGATTCAGAAAAGGAGTACTTGTAACCAGGGCTTCTTCAATTGCTTTTAACCTCCTGTTGGCCCTTCTGCCCGCATCAATTTTCATCTTTACTCTGATACCCTTTGTACCCATACCTAATTTTCAGAAAGAGCTTATTGATCTTTTTGAAAACATACTCCCCGTGAATGCTTTCAATTTTCTTGAAACCACCATTGTAGATACCGTAACAAATAAAAGCGGAGCCCTGCTGCTGGTAATGTTTTTAGCTACTGCCATTTTTTCAACCAATGGTATTCATGCAATAATTCATGCTTTTGTGGTATCGGCCCATAATTTTAAATCCAGGTCATGGATCCATCAAAGAAAGATCTCCATTATCCTTCTTCTTATTGTGGTGATGATGATAGCTCTTGCCGGTTTCCTTGTTATCTTCGGGAAATCAGTTGTTAATTACCTTGTTGAACTGGATATCCTTGAGAGAAGTCTTGTGATCAGTATTATTGTAATTATCAAATGGATACTGGTAGTCCTGCTACTTTTCATGGCAATCTCTTTTCTTTATTACTTAGCCCCTGCTAAAAGAACCGATTTCAGGTTCATCTCACCGGGATCAATGCTGGCTACAATTCTTTTTATAATTACATCTCTCGGGTTTTCCTTTTATGTCAATCACTTCGGACAGTATAATAAGCTGTATGGGTGGATCGGGACCCTCATGGTAATACTTATCTGGCTCTATCTTAATGCAATAGCTCTACTCATCGGCTTTGAGCTGAATGTAAGTATTAAAGAGGCACGTGAGGAGGATGAGAAGAAGAATCAAACCATCAGCTGCAATGAAGAAACTGTTTGACCAGCTTGCTTATCTCTTCAGGTTTATTATTGATTCTTTCGCTCAGATCTTTATCATTGAATGATTTCAGTTTTGCGGCTATATTGTCGATCACCCCTGCCGGAGATGTTTGATCCGTCAACTCTCTCACCTGCTGAATGATAAATGTCTCTATCTGTTTAGGTGACTCAGCCATTTTGATAAATTGAAAGAATTTTGATTATTTTTATCCAGCTAAAACTCCGTCCGCCATGACAAGATGGATAATTTTTCTTCTTTTGCTTTGTCTCACTGGATGTAAGACTGAAGAAGATGACTCATATCTCACGCCTGAAATTGCAATTCAATATTTTAAAAAAATCGAAGAGGTCTGTAATAAGGATGATGGCAGTCTCTGGGGAAAAAATCTTTACGGTCCGATGATGTTTATTGACCGTTCAACGCGGAGAATAACAGCCAATGAGCCTGACAGAGAGGGTATCCTGAAACAAAGAGATGGCATTTATACCGGTACTTATCCCAAAGAACAAATTATCAACAACAGGGCAATTATATTCGGAGGAACTCTGTTTGCACTTGTACCGTTACCAGGCAAAGAGGATGAGTTCAGAATTATCTCGCGGTCTGTCCACAGCCTTTTCCACCTTTTCCAGGAATCAACCGGCTATACTTCTTCAAGCTTCAACACCACGATCATGGATGAAAAGAATGCCAGGATCTGGCTAAAACTTGAATGGAAAGCACTGCGTAAGGCAATAAACACCGAAGGTCCGGAAAAACAGCTTGCCATAAGAGATGCACTTATATTCAGAGGTTCGAACCATGAAAGCTACCAGAATTATATTGGTGACAAGATCAGGTTTGAGAACTACGAGGGGCTTGCTACATTTACCAATATCCTTTTATCCACAAACTCGCAGGAAGAATTCAAGAAAAGGCTTTTTGAATCTCTCGACATGATATATTCATTTCAGTCGTATGCCCGATCATACGGCTTTATCCATGGAGCATTATATGCCACTCTGATGTACCAGAAAGGATTTGATTTCTCTACTATACATTCTGAGAATGTTGATCTTGCAAAAATTGTAAAGGAACTTTATGATATCCAGTGTCCTGAAGTATGCCGCGATGTAGCAGGAAGCATCGCACTGAATTATGACCTTGAAACTATCGTGGCAGAGGAGGCTGAAAGGGACAGTGAGATAAGTGAAAGAATCCATCGCCGGATAGCAAAATTTGTCGACAAGCCCGTTGTTCTGCTTGAGCTTGAAAGTCCCTATTTTGATTATGAGCTTGAAGATATCAGGTCATTAGATACCCTGGGAACAATTTACAATAAAATAAGGATATCGGATAACTGGGGAAAACTTACTGTCGACAAGGGAGGCTGTCTTTTATCAAATAACTTAAGGTATCTTCGCATAACAGCCAAAGGATTCAGTGAGGACAGAAACAGGATAGAAGGAGAGGGATGGCATCTGATACTAAACAATAACTGGAAAATTGTACAGATCGAACAGAATTATTTTGTCAGGGAGGTAATGCAGTAACCCCCGTCATTTCTTCAACTCTTTAAGTCTCTCCTCAAGCGACTTTATTTTAGTCTCTGCATCGCTTTTCTTTTTCTTTTCCAGTTCAAGTACACTGACCGGGGCATTCTTTATAAAACTCTCATTATCAAGTTTTTCCATAACCGTAGCAAGAAATCCCTTATAGTAATCAATATCTTCAACTATCTTTGAAAGCTCTGTATCTATATTGAACTTGTCGCCCACAGGAATATAGAATTCGACCGTTTTAACCATAAAGGAGACAGCTCCTGTCTGTTTTTCCGTAACGAATTTTATACCCGACAGGTTACAGAGTCTTGAAAGTACCGGCAGGAATTCAAGGTTAAAATCAGTTTCATCTGCTCTTATAAAAAGAGTTAGTTTTTCCTTATTAGGTATCTTTTTTTCTCTTCTGACTGTTCTTACAGCACTCACACATTCCTTAATAAGTTCAAATCTGATGGTCAGTTCTTTGTCATATTTTTTTATTTCAGGCATACTGCTTATCATGATGCTTTCTCCCTCTTTCCTCTCAATGAGAAGCTGCCATATCTCCTCAGTAATAAAGGGCATGAAAGGATGTATAAGTCTCAGCAGCCTGTCAAAGAGAATTAAAGAGGCATCATATGTGATCCTGTCGACCGGTTTTTCATAATCAGGTTTTATTGTTTCAAGGTACCATGATGAGAATTCATCCCAGAAAAGCTTATATGCAGTCATCAGTGCTTCCGAAATACGGAATCTCCTGAAGTGAGTATCAATTTCTGCAGTTGCTCTCTTCAGTACCTCATTCATCCACTTTACTGCTGCCCCTGAAGAAGCAGGCTGTACTATGCCATCATCAACTTTCCACCCCTTTATCAGCCTGAAAGCATTCCATATCTTGTTTGCAAAATTACGTCCCTGCTCCGGCAGAGAATCATCATAAAGCAGGTCATTGCCGGCTGGTGAGCATAAAAGCATGCCTACCCTTACACCATCTGCACCATATTTGTCAATAAGCTCAAGCGGTTCAGGTGAATTACCCAGTGATTTTGACATTTTTCTTCTTTGCTGGTCACGTACAAGACCTGTCAGGTATACATTGTTAAATGGTTTCTGATCCATATACTCGTAACCGGCAATTATCATTCTGGCAACCCAGAAGAAGAGTATCTCCGGTGCAGTGATCAGGTCATTTGTAGGGTAATAATATTTAATGTCGGGATTATCGGGTTTATTTATACCATCAAATGATGTTATCGGCCAGAGCCATGAGGAGAACCATGTGTCAAGTACATCCTCATCCTGCTGAAGGTCAGCCTCATTGAGAGAATCATTACCACTTTTTGTCTTTGCCAGGGCCAGGGCTTCTGTAACGTTCTCAGCAACAACAAATTCATTATTATCATAGTACCATGCCGGTATTCTATGTCCCCACCACAACTGCCGACTGATGCACCAATCGTGTACATTCTCCATCCAGCGTCTGTAGAGGTTCCTGAATTTTGACGGATGAAGATGTACTTCTCCGTTCATAACAGCATTAAGTGCGGGATGGGAAATTTTTTCCATTTTCAGGAACCACTGCATTGAGAGCTTTGGTTCTATTATTGCATGTGTCCGTTCTGACCGTCCTATCTTGTTATTATAAGGAACAACCTTAATAAGATTGCCGGTTCGTTTAAGCTCTTCTTCAGCCATATCTTTTGCCGCAAACCTGTCGGCCCCGACAAACATTGCGGCCTCAGAACTAATGGTACCATCATCATTAAAAATATCTATCGACGGAAGATTATGCTTCTGACCAATAAGGTAATCGTTGACATCATGTGCCGGTGTTATTTTGAGGCAGCCGGTACCAAATTCCATATCCACATATTCATCAAAAATGAAAGGCACCTCCCTGTTTGCCATAGGAACAATAACATTTTTCCCCTTTAAATGCTTATATCTGGTGTCGTTGGGGTTGGCACATACCGCAGTATCACCCAATATAGTCTCGGGACGTGTTGTTGCAACAGTAATATAATCATTCCAGCCTGCAATTTTATACCTTACATAATAGAGCTTGGATCGCTCTTCAGTATATATGACCTCCTCATCCGAAACGGCTGTTCTTGCCTGCGGATCCCAGTTGACCATACGTACTCCCCTATAGATCAGGCCCTTATTAAAAAGATCCACAAATACCTTAATAACAGAATCATACCTCTCCTTGTCCATGGTAAAAAGAGTTCTGTCCCAGTCGCATGAGGCACCAAGCCTCTTTAGCTGCTCAAGAATTATTCCTCCATGCTTACGGGTCCATTCCCACGCATGTTCAAGGAATTCCTCCCTCGAAATATTACGCTTGTCAATTCCTTCGCTTTTCAGCTTGGCAACGACTTTAGCCTCCGTAGCAATGGATGCATGGTCGGTGCCAGGTACCCAGCAGGCATTTTTACTAAGCATTCTTGCTCTGCGCACCAGTACATCCTGGATAGTATTATTCAACATGTGACCCATATGAAGAACGCCTGTTACATTCGGCGGAGGAATCACAATAGTATAGGGTTCCCTGTCATCAGGAGTGCTTTTGAAAAAGCCCTGCCTCATCCAGTAGTCGTACCATTTGCTCTCGGTTTTTCCAGGTTCGTATTTTGAGGGTATTTCCATTGGTCGGTCAGGTCTATTGATCTGCAAAAATAGAAATAATTATGTATTCAACATTTCAACGTTTCAACTTTCAGTCATACGGTTTATTTTATAGAAGAACTACTGATATCTTTTAGTAAAATAATGATTCAGAAAAAGATGAAAATCATTCTTTCAGTCGGTCATTTTATTTATTTTTGTAACCCTTTGAAGTGAGAAAAAAATTTAATTATCATGCCGTCAATATCCGAAAAAGGCAAGGCAATGCCGGCTTCTCCGATAAGAAAGCTTGTTCCATATTCGGAAGAGGCAAAACGAAAAGGAATAAAGGTGTATCATCTTAATATCGGGCAGCCCGATATTCCTACTCCTGAAGTTGCACTAAATGCCATACGGAACCTTGATCAGAAAGTAATCGAGTACAGCCACTCCGCAGGTAATGAATCGTACCGCCGTAAATTAGCAGGTTACTATCAGAATATAGGTATCAATGTCGATCATACCGAATTACTTATAACCACAGGTGGATCAGAGGCTATAATGTTTGCATTCAATTCGTGTATTAATGCAGGTGATGAAGTGATTACACCTGAGCCTTTCTATGCTAATTACAGCGGTTTTGCAACCTCGTCAGGTATTAAAATCATTCCTGTCACGTCGTATATAAAAGATGATTTTGCGCTTCCTCCGATAGTTGAAATAGAAAAAAAGATAACAGCCAGGACAAGAGGCATTATTATTGCCAACCCGAATAATCCTACCGGATATCTTTATTCAAAAGAGGAGCTTCTTCAGCTAAGGAATATCATAAAGAAATATGATCTATGGCTCTTTTCTGATGAAGCTTACAGGGAATTCTGTTATGATGGAGCTGAACATTTTTCAGCCATGAAGCTTGCCGGTATAGAGAATAATGTTGTACTGCTTGATTCTGTATCAAAACGTTACAGTGAATGTGGTGTACGTATCGGCGCACTTGTAACAAAAAACAGGGAGGTGCTTACCACTGCCCTCAAATTTGCACAGGCACGTCTTTCTCCTCCCGGACTGGGACAGATTGCCGGTGAAGCTTCGACAGATACACCTCCCGAATACTTCAGTGAGGTCAACAGGGAATATACTGCCCGCCGTAATTTTATGGTCGATGCTCTGAATAAAATACCCGGTGTTTACTGCCCTAAGCCAAAGGGAGCTTTTTATACTGTTGTAAAACTTCCTGTTGATGATTCCGATAAATTTGCACAATGGCTGCTGGAGGAATTCGAATATAATAACCAGACCGTAATGATTGCCCCGGCATCAGGTTTCTATTCCACACCCGGATTAGGAAAGAATGAAGCACGTATTGCTTATGTTCTTAAGATTGATGACCTCAGTAATGCCATGGAGACACTTGCAGAGGCATTAAAGGTATATCCCGGAAGGAAATAACCCCGTGGGGTTATTTATACAGCAAATATTTCTCCCTTATCTTTCCAAATTCTGCCAGTCCATCTTTCCATGATTCGTGGATTTCATCAGCTGTCATACCTTTTTCGATCTGTTCACGGAGTGTTGGTCCTGCAGCCAGACTGTCAAAATATGGAGTGAAGAAATTATCCTTGTCAGTATATTCATTATAAGCATCAATAAGCCACTTAAGATTAATACCGGGTGACGGTACGATTTTATCATTTATTGCATTGCGGAGATCCACTCCGTAGCATTTCTCACCCAGAAGAGGCGGATTTGTTGATTCCGGCAGGCTCCCGGGTGTAAAGCTGAATCCTTTATCAGGGAAAAGCGGTGAACCGAACACCTGGAAAGGAAATGGGGTTCCCCTGCCAGACGATATTCTTGTTCCTTCAAATAAACATATCGATGGATACAGATATATGGATGTCTGGTTTGGCAAATTCGGTGAGGGCCTTACCGGCAGTTCATAAAGGGTTTTATGAGTGTAATTTTTACACTTAATAACGGAAAGATCACATTTAATGCCATTGTTAAGCCATCCCTCACCGTTTATCATCATTGCATATTCTCCGACAGTCATTCCATGAACAACAGGTACCGGATGCATGGCTACAAAAGAGCGGTATGCAGTATCGGCAATATTTCCGTCGAAATAAAATCCATTCGGATTCGGCCTGTCGAGAACAATACATTTTACATTGTTTTCGGCGCATGCTTCCATAACATAATGAAGCGTTGAGATATAAGTAAAGAACCTTACACCGACATCCTGTATGTCGAATATGATTACATCAATACCTTCCAGATCTTCGGGTGACGGTTTCAGGCGGTTACCATAAAGGCTTTTAAGAGGGATGCCGGTAGCAGGATCATTTTCATCCTGTATTGTGTCACCATCAGGAGCCAGTTCTCTGAAACCATGTTCAGGTGCAAATATCACTTTAATATTAATCCCTATGTTCAGCAGATTATCTATAAGATGGGTCTGCCCGGTCATGGAAGTCTGGTTTGCTACTACTGCAACTCCTTTATCTTCAATAAGATGCCTGTATTGATCTATCTGGTTAGCACCCGGGACAGGAACCTTTTTAACGCTGAAGCATGAACATACAAATAATCCGACTAATAAAAAAGCAAATAGTTTCTTCATTTCAATAATACTTTACTACAAATCTACAGTTTTTTGTCCGTGTGCCTCTGTGTAAGAAAAAATAAGAACTTACACAGTTCCACAGAGGATACACAGAGAAATTGTTAAATTTGAATCCAGTTTAAAATGAATCTGCCATATTTCATAGCACAGCGCCTTATAAAAGGCCGGAGAGAAGGAACCTCCTTTTCACGGCCGATAAATGTTATTGCCATAATCGGCATTGCAATGGGTCTTGCCGTGATGATCGTTGCTGTTGCCATACTTACCGGTTTTAAACAACAGATCAGGGAAAAGATAGTCGGATTCGGATCAAATATCCAGATATCAAATTTTGACTCCAATATCTCGTTTGAGACTGCACCTATACGCCAGAACCAGGAGTTTATCCCCAAAATAAAAAATATACCTGGAATAAGTCATGTACAGGTATATGCAACAAAAGCCGGTATAATAAAGACAGATGCAGATTTTCAGGGTGTGATCCTGAAAGGAGTGGGCAGTGATTTTGACTGGAGCTACTTCAGCAAAAATATGATTGACGGTTCGGCATTTACAGTAACTGATACAGCCAGGACAAATAATGTAATCATATCAAAAAAAATCTCTGATATGCTCCTGCTGAAGACCGGCGATTCTTTTGCCATGCACTTTGTACAGGATCCTCCAAGAATGAGAAAATTCACTGTCAGCGGTATCTATGAGACCAGTCTCGAGGAGTTTGATAAGATTTATGTTTTTTGCGATATAGGTCACATTAAAAGGCTAAATGGATGGGATGATGATCAGATCAGCGGATTTGAAATATTTATTAAGGATTTTGATCGTCTGGATGAGATGACCATGTCTGTAAGGGATGCCATTGGCTACCAGGTACTGGAAGATGAGGAAAAATTTAAGGTCACCAACATCAAGATGAAATATCCTCAGATCTTTGACTGGCTCAATTTCCAGGATGTCAACGTAATCATCATCATATTCCTCATGCTTGTTGTAGCCGGATTCAATATGATCTCAGGTCTGCTTATTTTGATACTTGAGAAGACAAATATGATAGGAATACTTAAAGCACTTGGTTCCGAGGATGTTACAATACGAAAAGTATTTCTCTACCAGGCTGCCTATCTTATAAGCAAAGGATTGCTATGGGGTAACCTTATAGGTATAGGAATAGCATTTATCCAGCTTAAAACAGGTCTGGTGACCCTTGATCCTTCTTCATACTACATAAAGACTGTTCCGGTAAATCTTGATTTGATCCACATCCTCATTCTCAATGCAGGGACCCTGGCAGCAATACTTGTCATGCTGCTGGTCCCTTCAAATCTGATAAGCAGGATCACTCCCGTGAAGGCAATAAGATACGATTAAGAGATCGTCTGTCGTAAACTTACAGCTAAAGAAATTTGTACCTGTCTCAATTGTAATTCTGACTTAAATGCTCGGGAATGAAATTCTTGTAATGTTCAAAGCGGTCAATTATCTCACTTACAAAATTAATTGATTCAGTACCTTTGAAATATCCGCTTTTCACTACGGGATCATTGTAATATATGGGCTCCGACTTTTTGGTCAGCCATAATTCAACATTTCTATCCCATTTCTGAGGGTCCATTCCATATTTCTCTGCCAGTCTCATGGCATCCAGAACATGTCCCGGACCTGCATTATATGATGCAAGGATGAATTTCATTCTCTCATTCTCATCTTCGATTTTTGTATCAAAAACAGATTGAAGGCTGCTTATGTAGAGAGTCCCTGCCCTGATGTTGTTTGAAGGCGATGAGGTTATATCAATACCAAGCCTTTTCCCTGTGCCAGGCATCACCTGCATGAGGCCGTAAGCTCCTGCCCATGACCTGACACTAGGATTAAAGCGCGATTCCTGGTATATAAGTGATGCAAGCAAACGCCAGTCCCAGTTTATATCATTGCTCGCAGATTTTATCATATCATCCCATCGTGATATCTTTCCTGTATAGGGTGCATAATAATCACTTTTGACTATTCTGCTGGACCTTGTGTTTTTAAAATATTTTGCATATAACAGGGCATAATCGCCTGTTCTCTTGTAAGCAGCAAGCCAGTGATTCAGCTCTCTTGCGAGCATACCCGCATTCTCCTTTCTCAGACCCCATGCTATGTTCTGGGGAAAGCTTACAGGTGTTTTAATATCAATATCGGGGTAATATGTAGAATTTACCTGCGCAATATTCTCATCACATACCGTATATTCAATAAGTCCTTCTTCGACATTCTGTATCAGCTCCTCCGCATCAGAGGGGACTTCAACAATAATAATTGAATCACCTATTTCACGTGCAAGAGAATGAAGGCGCTCAGAGTGAGAAGATCTTTCCTGGACAAAAACTGTCTTATTTGCCAGGTCGAGCTGGTTTCTAATAAGCTTTTTGTTTATTTTATCCTGCGTCATTGACTGCCAATGTTGTGGTTTTCTCTGCACAAGAACCTGCCTGGTCTCATAGATTGGATCACTAAAAAGGATCTCATTCCTTCGTGTTGTGTTAACAGTGAGGCCGATAGCCAGCAGATCAGCTTTCCCGTCGTTCAGAAGATCAAATGCATTTTCAAGCTGATTTTCCGTAACCATCTCAAGGTCGACTCCTATGTGATCTGCAAATGCTGTAAGTAGTTCATAATGAAACCCCATTGGCTCTCCCCTGTAAATAAAATAATTCGTGGAATTATAGTCTGTAACTGCAATAAGCCTGCCCCTGCTCCTGATAGAATCAAGATCAATATTCACCGGGGCGGTATTGCCCGGGGAGGAGTACGGTTTCTTGTTTACGGAGCCTGAAATTGACTCCAGAAATATTAATATTATAATTATAACCTTTTCCAAAATAATTGTATTAGTTTAACATCCGTTTCCGGTCTTTTAAAAACGGGTGCAAAGATACAACTATTTTTTAATTATAAAAGGTCCAGGCAAGTCCATACCTCAACATTCTGATATTCAGCGGATAATGGGGTGTTAATAAGTAATTATAACTCATTAATCCTGAGTTTACATGGTCAAACATTATGAAAATCCGCGTTCTTTTGAGTTTGAGGTTAAGAAATACGTTAATAAAAGGGTAATTTCCGGTCTTTACCAGCGACTGGTTGTAGAACCTTCCGGTTGCAGGCATATAAGCATACGCATGATAAAGGGTATGATATATAACATCTACTCCCAGCTGGGTATTAAGCCTTCCATTGGTCTGCTTGAAACGGAAAAGATGCTCGAAAAACCCGGCCGAGCGTGTAGTAAGAAGGGGAAGGTCAAGAATCTCAGTATTACTGCTTTGCTGTATAAGAATGTCAGTGGCGAGATGGAATTTCCAGGCTTTAAACTCTTTTTTTACCATAAGGGCAGCAACCGATAATCCTCCTTGATGCTGGAAAGGAATCGCATATTCATCGAATCCTGTATAATTATCAATAATTGCATAGTTCAGTTTCAGTTCAGTTTTAAAGGCAGGATAAATAAAGGATGTTCCAACATCTATCCGGAACTCTTTATCCAGGTCATTATGCCACTCAAAATGATTTCCTCCCCATTGTTCATACCAGAATGAGGGCCCTCTGTTGATGATACTGCCTGTAATGAGCCATGATGCAGGTCCCTTTTCCCATCCGAATGATTTTCTTATTTCACCTGAAAGATTGAAATCTCCTGCTCTGTAACCTGTAATATAAAGCTCTCCGTTTGCCATCCATCTGAACTTTTCTCCTACATTGTTGTAAAGTCTGCCAACCAGTACATTATTGTTCTTGTTCCAGCTTGAAGTGTCGGCAATTGTTGTATCATGAGTGGGGACTATCTGGCTGAACCGGAAAAGCTCATTTCGTACTCCCACTCCTCCTCCGAGGCTGAATTTTCTTGTCTCATCCGTGGCAAAATCAAACCTCAGTGTGTTTTTTATGCTGCGTGAATACAGAGAATCAAATGTTTCAGAAGCGCTGATGAATATTGTATCATAAAATCCCGATTCCGGGTAATCATCAATATATGTTCGCCTGTTATTCTCCCATGTGAATATATGTGAAAATGTCCCGCTTAATCCTGTAAAGCTTTCCCGTTCATTTTTTACAGTATCTCCCTTTTGTGTCTGTTTTCCGACAGTATAGCGCTGCTCCAGGAGTATGTTTCTGTTTTTCAGTATGCTGGTTGCTGTATTGAGGCTCCCCAGGTTTACCGGCACTTCCCGGGGGGTTGTTTTGAACAGTGGCAGTTGATCGGTTCCGGTTATTCCTCCATTTTCATAGGACGTTATATTATTAACACCAGCAGAAAAATAGATTTTGTATTTAGTTCCGGTATATGAAGAGAAAAAGGTAAAGGTTTTATCTTCTGCCCTCTGGTAATTATACTGACCAAGATTGTAGATAATATCGTAAATAAGACCAAAATTTAAGAACCTGTTCACATTCTGTGAGTGACGCACCCTGAAGGTCTGTTCTGAAGTCTCCCTGGGAGCTCCGTATGTCCATACCATTTCCGTAAACGGGACCTGGGTATTCATGAAAACAGCATTGTCGGGCTGAAAAATAAACGGATAATAGTAAGCATAGAGGAATTTATCAGGATCAAAAACGCGATCAAAGAAATTTATCTGGTAAAAGGGTAGACCATAATTACCGAGTGTGGCATTTAACGGGGAGTATTTGTCAGCGATACGGTGGCGGTGAAACAATGAGAATACCGTATCGAACGGGATTGTAACCTCATCTGCATAATCAGATGAAAGAACAAATTGTTTCACCATCCTCTTTCCGGCAGGTTCTTTATTTTGCGCAAACAGACCGGTCGATACCAGAAGGAGAAACAATATTGAAACATTTCTTGTCATCTGCGCAAATATAGAAAATTAAATCAGTAGGGACGTTGCATGCAACGTCCCTGCCAGGTGTTATATATTGCAAAATAATAAGTATCAATCCACATTATCATTGAGGTAGGCATTGTTTTCCCTCAACACAGGTCCCTCCTCCTCATCGTTAGTGAGTGTAAACTTTGATAATTTACTTTCCGATGGCTTTTCCGTATCTTCAGGAAGCAGGTTTCTCCGCACATAGGCCGGGACATCTTCAAATGTCTCAATATTCTCCTTCATTGTTTTATTTGAGATGCCCTCTTTCTTCATAATATTTTGCATATGTTTTACTTTTCGCAGTGTAGCATCAGATTTATCCTGCTCATCCTCATATTTCTTATTTCCTTTTGTTACATTTTCGTCATCAGTGTTGCCTGATAATCCGAAATCAAACTCACCCTGTGATTCCTCCTCAAAATCGGTTATTATTGATTCCATGCCCTTTTTATGGACCGTGAAGGATTCATCATTTCTCTGCTGATTTATTACAGGAGGTACTACATTTCTATTTGACAATATCTCAACCTGTCTGGATTTTTTGGTTTTATAGGGCTGGAAGATACTGTTTGCCTCAAATCCTGTAGCAATCACAATGACGCTTATATTTTCTCCAAGGTTTTCATCCTGAGATAATCCTCTGATTATCAACGCATCCTCTGATGCTGCCTCATACATGTAGTCAGTTATTTCACCCAGTTCATCCATGGTAAGTTCATGTTCTCCTTTTCCTGAAGAAATATTAATAAGGATGCTTTTCGCCCCTGTGATGTCGTTTGAATTGAGAAGAGGTGATGCAAGTGCATTCTCAATGGCACGTATGGCTCTGTTTTCGCCGGCAGCTTCTCCCATACCCATAATAGCAACACCAGAATCCTTCATAACTGTTTCCACATCAGCGAAGTCAACATTGATATAACCTGCCACAGTGATTATTTCAGCTATTCCTTTAACTGCGGTAGTGAGAACATCATCAGCTTTTGAAAATGCGGTTGAGACTCCCTGGTTACCATATATCTCCCGCAGTTTCTCATTATTTATCACCAGGAGAGAATCTACATAGTCTTTCAACTCTGTAATACCGTCGATTGCATACCTGATACGGACTTTGCCCTCTGATTTGAAAGGAATTGTGACCACCGCAATGGTCAGCAAGCCCGCGTCCTTGCAGGCTTTTGCCACAACCGGAATCGCACCTGTGCCGGTACCTCCCCCCAGGCCTGTTGTTATGAATACCATCCTGGTATTTCCGCTCAGGGCATCCATTACATCAGCAATATTCTCCTGTGCTGCTTTTTTACCCTTTTCAGGCTGACTACCCGCACCCATCCCTTCGGTAAGTGCCTCGCCTATCTGTATCTTGACCGGGACAGGACTGCTTGTGAGTGCCTGGTGGTCGGTATTGCAAACCACAAAATTAACGTCCCTTATTCCTCTTTCAAACATATGATTGACAGCGTTATTACCTCCGCCGCCAATACCAAGGACCTTGATTATCGACGATCTTTCAACAGGCAGATCAAAGTTCATTATATCGTCTGACATAGCTTTATTTTTTATTGTTTTATGAACAGTAAATTTCAAGATAACACAACCATATTTAAATCTTATCAATTAATTGACTGATCCTCAACCTCAAACATACTTTGCATCATCATTCTGATCTTTTCGGCCAGGGTAGTTTTTGGTTCTTTCCGGTATTCAGAATGTTCGTTGCCCTGTCCCATTTCCGTTACTTCCGCAGGTTCTGTTTTTGGCCTCATGTATTCACTTTTCGGTCCTATATTGAATGATTGTTTGTATGTTTCCAGATATTCGAAGCCACGCATAATCAATCCCACACTGGTGGCATACATAGGTTGATTTATCTCATTCTTGCTTGTTCCGGCAAGGTGTTCATTCGGTAACCCTATCCTTACATCCATGGCTGTCTTGAATTTCATTAGCTGCGGCAGATGTCTCAGCATCGATCCGCCGCCTGTTATAACAACACCGGCTGCAAGTTTGTCAGCATATCCCGAATTCTGGATCTCGAAATTTATAAAGTCGATTATCTCTTCCATTCTCGACTGAATAATATAGGCGAGGCTTTTGAATGATATCTCCTTGGGTTCTCTGCCGCTGATGCCAGGTATAGACACCACCTTATCCTCGGGAGCTATGTCACCAAGAGCCGATCCATACTGTATTTTAAGCTGTTCGGCGTGCCTTTGCAGGATTGCACATCCTTCTTTGATATCCTTTGTCACAACATTTCCGCCTAGAGGTATTACTGCCGTATGCCGGATAATGTTATCGTAGTAGACCGCAAGATCAGTGGTCCCGCCTCCGATATCTACCAGAACCACGCCTGCCTCTTTTTCATCCTCTGTAAGAACGGCATCGGATGATGCCAGGGGTTCAAGTATCATATCCTTCACATTAAGATTAACCTTCCGGATGCATTTTTCTATATTCTTTGCTGCAGCCACCTGTCCTATAACGATGTGGAAATTGGCTTCCAGCCTTCTGCCGCACATTCCTATCGGATTCTTCACTCCTGTTTCATTGTCAACGATGAAATTCTGAGGGATGACATGTATAATCTCCTCACCGATATCAATGTGGATCTTATGCATATCCTCTATGAGCCTGAAAACCTCATCTTTCTTTATTTCGTCCTCATAGGAGTCACGCATAATATACCCGCGGCTCTTCATGCTTTTAATGTGCTGACCGGCTATTCCTGCAAAAACCTCCGAGAAGAGGATGCCTGATCGTTTCTGAACATCCTCCACGGTTGTTCGTATTGCATTTACCGTCTCTTCGATGTTCATTACCACACCTCTTTTAACTCCTTTTGAAAGAGCCTTGCTTAACCCGAGAATCTCAATCTTGTTGTTCTCGTTTTTCTTACCGACAATAGCCACAATTTTTGTGGTTCCTATGTCGATAGCTGCTACATACTGTTCCTTGTTGTTCATATGATTTAAATATGGTTTCTCATTATCGTCTTCTGCATACTATCTGGTCCCTGAATTCAAGGTTTATCAATGAGTATTTTCCCCATCCGACTTCAGGGAGTACTTTTTCATAAAAAGCTTCGAGGTTTCTCATCTTATCTTTATAGTTTTCAAATGTCCCCAGGTGTACTTTGTGATTTCCTACACGTGGAATAAGGTCAATCTTATTTTTTCCGCTTACATAAATCTGGTCAATCTGGGCCGACCAGAAACTGTCGCCTCTTATATAATCTACAAAATGATAAATATCTTTCAGAATTGTGTTTTTTATGGTTGTATCGAATATACTTACACTATCGAGCATTGCCGGAGTAATATCAATATTTCCCTGAATGATATGGAGACGAGGATTGTACAGGTTCCTTCTCCTGAATATATAACCATCTTCATCAACAAAAAAATCGCCTCCCTCATCAGGTATCACTCTCATAATAGGGTTCCGCTGATTAATATACACATGCAAAGTACCGTCAATTGCAGTATAAACCTCGGCCTCCTTCAGTTCCTTAAGGGTTTTTATCCTTCCCTCAATATCAGTGATCGGCACATCTCTTAGCGGACGGCCAAGTATCTTGCTGCTGCTCCCATAAACCAGATTCATCAGGTGTCTCTTTGTAACAAAATGATAATCAGATGAGTCTATAATATTTATCAATATCCTTGTGCAGGGTTTGGAATTCGCCGAGGCAGCAAAGAAGAATGGTATTATTATCATGTATAATACCGGTATAATCAATAATATCTTTGCAATCTTCCAGATCATCTCATCGCCTCCCTTTTTAATTTCTCCTCAATGGGATCTGCCAGTCTGTCAATATCGCCTGCACCGATTGTTGCAAGTACATCAAGCATTTTTACATCCAGTTTCCCCGGTATTTCATCCATTGCAAGGAGTCTTTTCTTTTCAAGCTTCATTTTATTAAGTATCAGTTCGGATGAGACTCCGGGGATGGGCTTTTCGCGAGCAGGATAAACCGGGAGCAGGATAGCCTCATCCAGTTCATCAAGGGCAGCTGCGAAACCATCGGCATGATCCAGAGTACGTGAGAAGAGATGGGGTTGGAATATTCCGGTTATTTTCCTTCCGCTGAAATATTCACGCAGCGACGTTATACAGGCCCTTATCTCCTCGGGATGATGTGCATAATCGTCAACATAGGCCAGTCCCGGAAGGTCGACCCTTATATCGAATCTACGCCTGACACCCCGGAAAATGGTCATCCCTTTCCGTATCTCATCTTCTGATACACCGCAAAAAAGTGCAATTACAATAGAGACTGTCATATTTTCAATATTTATGATGCCGGGAAACGGAAAGATCAGATCCTTTATTAACCTGTCGGGTGTTTTCAGGCTGAAGAGGTAATAATCTCCCTTATGCTTAACATCAAAGTACCTGAAATCGGCATCCTGATCATGTCCGTAGGTGTAACATCTTACTCCCTCCGGACAGATTATTTTATTCTTTATAGCATTGTTAATGATAATAAGTCCCTTCTTCCTTATCTTACCGCAGAATTCATTGTATGCAGCAATCATTGTCTTGTGATCACCATATATGTCAAGATGGTCGGCATCCAAAGAAGTAACGACTGCCATCAGAGGACTCAGCCGATGAAAAGATCTGTCAAATTCATCAGCTTCCATAACGGTATATTTTCCTTTACCGGTCAGGAGATTTGAATCATAGTTTTTTGATATTCCCCCAAGAAAGGCAGAGCAATCGATTTTTGACTGTTTCAGGAGGTGTGCGATCATTGTCGACACTGTTGTTTTTCCATGGGTACCTGCAACTGCTATTGTATCAGTTTTTAAAGATATCTCTCCCAGAATCTCTGATCTCTTATAAAGCCTGTAGCCATTGTTCCTGAAGTGGCTCAATATGTTACTTTCCGCAGGTATTGCGGGAGTGTATACGACAAGAACCCTCTCTTTTGCGGTTATTTCCCTGAAGAGTGGAGGTATTTGGTTTATTTCATCCTTATATGAAATATCGCAGCCTGATACAGTAAGTTTATCAGTTATACTTCCCGATGTTCTGTCATAACCTGCAATGGTAAATCCTCCCTTTCTGAAATATAAAGCAAGGGCACTCATTCCTATCCCTCCTATACCGACAAAATATAATCCCTCTATGTTTCTGAAATCAATCATTTACCTGCCAGTTTAAGTATTTCCTGTGCTATCCTGACATCCGCATCCCTGTCGGCCATCGTTCTGATATTCATTGACAAAGCTGATCTGCGGTCTTCATCCTTAACCAGTTTAACTATCTCATCCATGAGGCATTTCACTGCTTCACCATCAGTAACTATAACTGCCGCATTTCTCTGGTACAGGGCCTGTGCATTCCGTGTCTGATGATCTTCAGCTACATTGGGTGAAGGGACCAGTACCACCGGTTTTCCTACAAGGCATAATTCTGAAATAGTCCCTGCTCCTGCTCTTGAGACAATGATATCCGCGGCAGCAAAAGCATAGTCCATCCTTATTATGAAATCATGCACTTTGATGGTATCACCTCCGGAAAGATTTACAAGTGCATTTACGTCTTCATAATATAACTTGCCGGTCTGCCACAGCCACTGGTACCCTGAATCTTTCATTCTGTCGATATTTCCCGAAAAGCTTTTGTTGATTGTTCCTGCCCCGAGAGATCCACCCAGAATAAGTATCACCGGTTTATTCTTATCGAGATTAAAAAATGATTTAGCCTCATCACTCATAGCTTCAAGACTATCGAAGTTGTGCCTCACGGGATTTCCTGTTTTGATTATTTTTTTTGCAGGAAAGTATTTTTCCATACCGTCATATGCAACACAGATGACTGAAGCATTTTTTGCAAGCAGCTTGTTGGTAATACCGGCATAGCTGTTTTGTTCCTGTATAAGGGTAGGTATTCCCATTCTCCCCGCCTTCCTCAGTACCGGACCGCTCGCATAGCCTCCAACGCCCACTACCACATCAGGATTAAATTCTCTGATCAGTTTTCTGGCGAGAAACATGCTTTTGACAAGCTTATAGAGTACTATAAAATTCTTTGGCGTCAGACTTCTGTAAAAACCTGCAACCGGTAATCCAATTATTTTGTATCCGGCGGCAGGAACCTTTTCCATCTCCATTCTTCCTTCAGCGCCGACAAAAAGTATCTCAGCCCCGGGTTCTATCCTCGTCAGGGCGTTTGCTATTGAGATAGCCGGAAATATATGTCCCCCGGTACCTCCGCCGCTTATTACGATCCTTTTATGACTTTGCCGGTTCATATATCCTTTCTCCTTCATCAATTATCTCTTCTTCAGGAAGCTCTTCTTTTCTGATCCGGGCATTTACCACCCTGCTGACACTCAATATAGCCCCTATAGAAAAACTCATAACAAGAACTGATGTTCTTCCCCAGCTTACCATGGGAAGCGTCTGTCCGGTAACAGGGAAAAGGCCTACTGCCACCAGCATATTAATCATTGCCTGGATCACTATCATCACGGTAAGTCCCAGCACCATATATGCCGGGAATGCCGTCTCACACTTTTTTGCAATTGTTATTGCCCTGAACAGCAGTATCATATATGCAAGTACCAGCGGGATTGCTCCCAGGATAAGTCCATATTCTTCAATTATTATTGCAAAAATGAAATCGGAATTTGATTGCGGTAACATATTGCGCTGGGTGCTTCTGCCGGGTGCTTTCCCGAAGAGACCTCCGGTTGATATAGCTATTTTTGCCTGGTTCGACTGGTAATTACTGTCCTCACTGGCATCAGCCGAAAAGAAATTCTCAATCCTGTTTCTCCATATCTCCACCCTGTTGTCCTTCGTTACCGCAGTAAGTACAAGGGCAAATAGTACAACTCCCGCTGCTGCCATCCCGATATATGCCAGCAGGAATTTAAAGGGCACTCTTCCTATATACATTATTATAATGCTTATCCCAAAGATTATCATTGCTGTTGAAAGGTTCTCGGGCATAATGAGAGCACATATCACAGCAACAGGTACCATAAAATATTTTGTCACCAGGATAAAATCACTCAGTTCATTCTGGTATTTTGCCAGTGTTCTTGCGAGATAGAGTACCAGGGCGACTTTTGCAATGTCGGAGGTCTGAAGCCTGAAGCCGGTACCCGGAATTACCAGCCAGCGTGTTGCTTCGTTAATTCTGGCGCCAAAGATAAGTGTCAGGACAAGCAATCCTGAAGCCACTATAAGTATCAACCCGGCCATAGCAGAATAGATCCTGTAAGGAAGGTAATGTACCACCACTATAATTACCAGTCCTAGCAGGAGCATGATAAACTGGCTTCTGAGAAAATAGGTTGTATTACCCCCATAGTTTCTAAATGCTATTCCCACTGATGAACTGTATACCGAAAGCAGGGAATAAACCATAAAAAGGGCTACAAGGCCCCAAATGACCCTGTCACCTTTAAATGTTCTTGTCAGCCAGCCTTTTTGCATTTCAAAACCTCTTAAAGATTACGTACTGCCGCCTTAAACTGACGGCCGCGATCCTCATAATTATTAAACAGGTCAAAACTTGCACATGCAGGTGAAAGCAAAACAGTATCACCTTTTTTTGCCAGGTAATAAGCTGATCTGACAGCCTCCTCCATTGACGCAGTTTCAACGATTGTCGGCACGGCATCAGTGAATGCTTCAAGGATCTTTTTGTTTTCCTTCCCGAGGCATACCACGGCCTTTACTTTTTCTTTCACTATTGGCAATAACTCGGAATAATCATTCCCCTTGTCTATACCTCCCACTATCCAGACGATATTTGTTTCCACACATTCAAGAGCATACCAGGTCGAGTTTACATTTGTTGCTTTTGAATCATTAATGAAATTAATGCCGCTCACCTTGATTACCGGTTCAAGGCGATGTTCAACTCCCTGAAAATCAGCGAGGCTTTCTCTGATGGTATCCTTCCGGATACTCAGCACTTTTGCTGCAATTGCAGCTGCCATCGAATTATAGGTGTTGTGACGGCCTTTTAGCGCCAGTTCATGAATAGTCATAAGGTTGGTTTTATATTGGTAATCAATTATTATTTCATTGTTTTCTATGTATGAAGTCATGTTTTTCTTTGAGGTAGTCGAAAATGGAAGAAGTATCATTCCCGGATTTCTTTTTGACAATTCTTTCCTGATTATGGGATCATCGGCCCAGTAAATCAGGAAATCAGATTTTGTCTGGTTCTGTATGATCCTGAATTTTGAGTCAATATATTTCTGTAGAGTGTATCCGTACCTGTCGAGATGATCGGGAGTAATATTCATCAACACTGCTATTTCCGCCCTGAATTTGAACATTCCGTCAAGCTGGAAGCTGCTCAGTTCTATTACATAAAAGTCGTAATCTTCTTCAGCCACAGCCATTGCAAAACTGTTTCCCACATTTCCTGCCATTGCCGCATTTTTACCTGCCTTCGTGAGTATATGGTAAATAAGGTTTGTGACTGTTGTTTTTCCGTTACTACCTGTCACACAAATTTTTACGCCTCGCGCATATCTGCCTGCAAATTCAATCTCTGAAATCACGGATATCCCTTTTTCGTGAATCTTTCTGATCAGTGGCATATCTTCCGGGATACCCGGACTTTTTATCACCTCACTGGCTGTCAGTATCTCATTTTCTGTATGTTTACCCTCTTCCCACCTTATCTTATGCTCCTCAAGGATATCCCTGTATTTCCCCTTTATGGTGCCGTTGTCGGAAACAAAAACATCAAATCCCTGTTTCTGTGCAAGAACTGCCGAACCTGCACCACTTTCCCCTGCTCCCAGTATTATTATCTTCTTCTTCATTCAACTATCTTATCTTCAAAGTAACTATGCTGAACACTGCCAGTATTATTGCTACAATCCAGAAGCGTGTCACAATTTTAGGCTCCGGGTATCCTTTTTTCTGATAATGGTGATGAAGCGGGGCCATCAGGAATATTCTCCTTCCCACTCCGTGTTTTTTCCTGGTTCTTTTAAACCACGAAACCTGTAATACAACTGACAGGTTTTCAACCAGAAATATCCCGCACAGGATTGGGATCAGCAGCTCTTTTCTTATTACAATTGCAAAAACTGCGATTATACCACCAAGGGCAAGACTGCCTGTATCACCCATAAAAACCTGTGCCGGATAGGAGTTATACCACAGGAAGCCTATAGTGGCTCCCATAAATGCACTGGCAAAAATCACCAGCTCCTCAGTCTGAGGGATGAACATTATATTGAGGTAATCGGCATAAATGATGTTACTGGAAACATATGCCAGTATTCCAAGTGCCGCGCCTATAATTGCAGAAGTGCCGGTAGCGAGTCCATCAAGACCATCAGTCAGGTTGGCCCCGTTAGAAACGGCTGTAAGAATAAAAACAATTATTGCGATAAAAACCAGCCATGTCCAGGGCTGTCTGTGATCTTTGTCAATAAAGGCTACAAGCCATGCATAATCGAACTCATTATTTTTCACAAATGGTATCGTCGTCTTTGTAGATTTCCTTTCCATGGGAATCTCAGCCTTTAAGGATTCAGGCACTGAAGAGTCGACCATTTCTGTTCTTTCCCTTGACGTAAGCTCTGATATATTAACCTTTTCACTTATCCTGACATCATCACTGAAAAAAAGTGTAAGGCCTACAATTATTCCCAGTCCGATCTGACCTGCTATTTTGAATTTACCGGCGAGCCCCCCCTTGTTCTTTTTAAATATTTTTATATAGTCATCCAGGAAACCTATTGATCCGAGCCAAACTGTTGTCAGCAGCATAAGCAGTACATAAACATTATCGAGTTTTGCAAAAAGAAGGGTGGGGATCAGTATTGATGCCAATATTATAAGTCCGCCCATCGAAGGGGTTCCTTTTTTCCGATACTGTTCTTCCAGTCCGAGATCCCTGACAACCTCCCCAACCTGTTTCTTCTTAAGTAACATGATTATCCTTTTCCCTATCATCATTGAGATGAACAGGGATGTAATAACTGCAGCGGCTGATCTGAATGATATATATGCAAATACCCCTGCTCCCGGGACATTCAGTTTTTCAAGATATTCAAACAAATAATAGAGCATCGTAAAATATTTTTATTTCTGCAACAGGGTCTTTTTAAGTTCCACCCTGTCGTCAAAATGATGTTTCACTCCGTTTATCTCCTGGTAAGGTTCATGTCCTTTGCCTGCCACAAGTATCACATCACCCGGAGAGGCGAGCAGTACTGCAGTTTTAATTGCTTCGCGCCTGTCGGCAATCCTCACTGTTTTCTTCTTCAGCTCAGGTGTTAAACCCTCTTCCATATCGTCAAGTATCCTTTCCGGATCTTCTGTCCGTGGATTATCAGAAGTAAGTATCAGTTTTGTACTTCCTTCGGCTGAGATGAATGCCATTTTCGGTCTTTTACTTTTATCGCGATCCCCTCCTGCACCTACTACGGTGATCAGCTTAACATTACTTCCCCTGATCTTATTGATTGTCCCGATAATATTAATAAGAGCATCAGGTGTATGGGCATAATCAACAATCCCGGTAATGCCTCCGGGCGACCTGATCACTTCAAGCCGGCCCGGCACAGTTTTAAGATTACTCAGTATCTTCAGTATCTCTTTCCTCTGTTCTCCCAGGAGCTCCGATGCAGCACATACGGCAAGAAGATTCGAGGCATTATAATCACCAATAAACCTTGTCCAGACCCCCTCTCCCATTATTCTGAGCTCCATTCCTTCAAAACTTTGTTCAATTATGGCACACCTGAAGTCTGCCATGCCCTTCATGGAAAATGTATATGGGCGAGCCCTGCAGTTCTGAAGCATTACATTGCCATTTTTATCATCTGCGTTAACGAGGGCAAATGCCTTTGGTGTCAGAGAATCGAACCAGCTCTTTTTTGCTGCCAGGTAATTGGCGAAGGTTTTATGATAGTCAAGATGATCGTGTGTCAGGTTCGTGAATATTGCCCCGGCAAATTCCAGTCCCGCAACCCGCTGCTGGTCAGCAGAATGGGAGCTTACTTCCATAAATGCATAATCACATCCTGCTTCTGTCATCTCCCATAACAACCTGTTTAACTGTACAGGATCGGGGGTGGTATGTGTTGCCGGAAGTACCCGGTCAATTATATAATTACATATTGTGGAGAAGAGACCGCATTTATAGCCAAGCCCGCTAAACATCCTGTAGAGAAGGGTGGCAATGGTGGTCTTGCCGTTAGTGCCTGTTACACCTATCAGTTTTAAATCGGATGAAGGTCTCCCATAGAAATTCGAGGAGGCCTGCCCCAGGGCTCTCGCTGAACTGGAAACCTGTATCCAGCAAACATTTTTATCGCAAGTACCGGGAAGCTTCTCGCAAATAACTGCCAATGCACCTGATTTTGCGGCATCTGTAATAAAATTATGTCCGTCAGTTTTTGTACCTTTTACCGCAACGAACAACGAACCCTTCCTTACATTACGGGAGTCAAACACGATATTATCAATTTCTCTCATCAAGTCTCCCTTGAAGGACACAACCTCTATTCCCGATAATATTTTTTCAAGCCGTACCATTTCACATATTAAGTTCCAGTGAGACTATCTGTCCCTCAAAATATCTTGCACCGTGGGAAGGTGATTGTCTGAGTACTTTCCCCTTCCCTCTGTATCTAACCCTGTAACCCGAGTTCTCAAGCAGGAATATTGCATCCCTGAGGCTCATTCCGCGGACGTCAGGAACCAGTCCCTGTTTTATACTCAACCCTACAAGCCTTACCGTGTCTCCTCTCTCTCTTGTTGCCACCCATTCATCATTTGCTGTTCTTCTGTATCTTACATCCATCTGTTTGAGAACCTCGTTAATATCTTCCCTGTATCCGTTGCCGGCTTCCGGTGCAGATGCAATACTGTTATCCCTCTTTCCCTCACTGTAATCCCTGAAGAAATTTGTTGCATATATTTTGTCGGAAATCTCCTTAAACACTGCTCCTGCCACCAGATTTCCGTAATAGACACCGTTGGAGGGTGCATTAACCACAACTATACAGGAATAGAGAGGATTTTCTGCCGGGAAATAGCCTGCAAAGGATGCCTGATATGAGATCGTGACTCCTGACCTGTAACCCGATTTTCCCATAGCTATCTGGGCAGTTCCCGTCTTTCCTGCAATTTTATAATTGGCATTATTAAGGTTTATTGCTGTTCCGTGTTCAACAACGCCCTCCATCATTTTTTTTGCTTTTTTTATGGTTGAGCGAGAGGCTATGGAGTTGATAATCACATCAGGTTCATATCGTTTTATAACTACTCCATTTCGCATTACAGCTGTAACAAACCGTGGTTTCATCATTCTTCCATTGTTTGCCACTGCATTGTAAAATGTAAGTATCTGCAGAGGTGTCATCTGAACCTCATATCCGTGCGACATCATGGGCAATGAGAGTCCTGACCAGAATTTATCGCCCGGATATCTTATCAACGGTTCTCCTTCGCCCTTAATCTGGATGTTGAGTTTTTCATTCAGCTTCATTGCATAGAGCCGGTTAACAAAATCTTTCGGGTTATCTTTATAATGCTCATAAATAAGTTTTGATGTCCCTACGTTTGATGATTTTTCGAATACCTCTTTTACTGTAAGTTTGCCATATCCCTCCTTGCGGGTGTCCCTTATTACCTTATTGTAGTATCTTATGCTTCCTGCACCTGTGTCAACAATATCGCCGGTATCGATCACCCCATCCTCGAGAGCTGCTATCATCACCGGAAGCTTAAATGTTGATCCCGGTTCGGTGCTTTCTGCAATGGCATAATTATAGGATTCATGGTATCCCCCGTCTTTCCCCTGTTCCAGGTTAACTATTGCCCTGATGTCGCCCGTTGCTACTTCCATAACTATAGCACATCCATGGTGAGCATTATGCTTCTTCAGTTGAGTCATTAGCGCGGATGATGCAACATCCTGTAAATCAACATCAATTGTTGTTACAATATCATTGCCGTCCACAGGCTGGACGCTGCCGGTCACATCTACTGTTATCCAGTCTCCACCTGTAAGTCTTTGCATTATTACGACTCCGTTTTTTCCTGCAAGCTCCTTATCAAAAGAGCCCTCTATTCCGACCTTTATACCTTCATCTCCAAGATTAAGGTATCCGATGGTTCGGGCAGCGAGTTCATTATTGGGAAGTATTCTCCGGTTTTCGGCCTGGGCAACCATTCCTCCTCCGTACTGCCCCTCCCTGAATATGGACAGTTCCCTGAGTCTTTGAAGTGTCTGGTAATCCACCCTGCGTCTGATCAGGAAATAGCGGTCACTCCTTTTGCGTGCCTGGGTTATTACAGTCTTCCATTCAGAAGCCGATCTCTCACCCAGTATTTTTGCCAGGCCTGCAGATAATCCATTTATGCCGTTCGACCATGTCTCTTCTGCCATTCCGGTACTCCTGGTATCCATGTATATCGTATAATACGGTACAGAGCTTGCCAGAAGGCGCCCGTCATAGGCAAGAATATCACCCCGGTTTGCAGGCATTTCTGCAGTCTTGTATATGAATTTCTCGCTCATGCCTGCCCATTTTCCATGCTCTACTACCTGTAGTATCAGGATACGCACAAGAATAGCAGTTGCGATGATGACTATCGCAAAATAGACTATGCCGCTGCGCAATACTATTTCATCCCTTACTGCCATTGCCTGACTATTTGTCCACCAGTAACTTGTACGGAGGTATTTTCAGCTCTTCAAGTTTAAGACCTCTCTCCCTGACCAGTCTGTATACCTCCGACTGTCTGCTCACATACATCAGGTCGGCCGAGGTGGAAAGAGATTCCGCCCTAAGGTCCTTTACCTCTTTCTGCAACCTGGCTGTCTCCCTGGTAATCTTCTCAGCATGAAACCTGTTGCCTATATAGATTGCTGCAAGGAGTGTCAGAAGAAGGATGTACCACAGGTTCTTGAGGATAATCTTTTCTGTGATTATGTTGCCGCTCAGAAGCTCTTTAATGAAGCTTCCTCTTTTCTTCCTTTTTTTCTTTTTATCTCCTGTCTCTGTCACCACTCAAATTTTTTCAGCTACTCTTAATCTTGCACTTCTTGCCCGGTTATTCCTTGCAATCTCTTCATCGCCAGGGATTATGACCTTCCTGTTAATTAACCTGAAGGGTGTTTCCCTGTTGCCATAAAAATCCTTTTTCCCTATACCCTCAAAATTTCCTGTGCGCAAGAAGTTCTTTACTACCCGGTCTTCGAGCGAATGATATGTAATGATCACCAGCCTGCCGCCTTTGTTAAGCATTTCGAGAGCCTGAAGGAGCATTTCTTTTAGATATTCGATCTCGTGATTTACCGCTATTCTGAGGGCCTGGAATATTTTTGCATAGAATTTATGTTCCTGCCTTACAGGAGTCAGTTTCCTTATGGCAGATAAGAGGTCGCCTGTTGTTGCTATCGGGTTACCTTTCCTGGCGGATATTATCTCCTTTGCTATTCTCCTGGAATTTGTAAGTTCGCCGTATCTGAAAAAAATGTTTGCAAGAACGGGTTCATCGACTGTTTGAATAAGGCTGGCTGCTGTCAGGGGGTTGCTTTTATTCATTCTCATATCAAGTGGGGCATCATGCCGGAATGTGAATCCTCTGCCAGGTTCATCAAACTGATGAAACGATACACCGAGATCTGCAATCAGTCCATCGAATGATTTTATCCCTATAAATAGCAGATTGTTTTTTAGAAACCGGAAGTTCTGGTTAAGGAAGATGAATCTTTTATCTTCAGGAGCGTTCATCCCTGCATCTTCATCCCGGTCAAACGCAATAAGCTTTCCTGTTGTAAGATGCTTCAGTATTTCCATCGAATGCCCTCCTCCGCCGAAGGTAACATCAACATAAACCCCGTCAGGCCGGATATTCAGCCCTTCGATACTCTCATCCAGCAGTGCGGGTATATGATAAGCCATTATTCGTCAGGTTCAATAACACTGCCACCCATAAGCTTTTCAGCCAGGCTGGCAAAATCATCAGCCGGCATATCCAGCCCTTCATAAACATCAGATGCCCAGATCTCTATCCTTCCATCCTGGCCGGCAAGAACCACATCCCTCCCTGCTCCTATAATGTCAAGAAGCCTTTTAGGTATTAGTATCCTGTTGTTACTGTCAAGTGAAAGCTCTGCCGTTCCCTTGAAAAAATTCCTCAGAAATGTGTTATTCTCCCGGTTATAGGGATTGATCCTCTTCCTGATCCTGATCAGCTGCCTGTTCCAGTCTTCAAGTGCATAAAGCACAAGACACTTTTCGAAAATATCTTTACGGACCACAAAATGGTCACGTGCATCGGCAGGCATCTGCTTCTTGAATGCCATAGGAAGGATAATCCTTCCCTTGACATCAACCTTACACGTATAATCACCTATAAATGTGGCCATGACCCGTCGTTAGCATATAAAAAGCTAAAGTAAGTAAAAAATATCCACTTACCCCCACTTTACTCCACTTTTTTTTATTTTTTTGTTAATAACTTTTAGAAGGGGAATTTCTGCCCATCCCCATGTTCTTTCTCTTGAGGGTTGGGATGTGGTCAAAAACAGATAAGGATAAGGGGACAAAGTACATGTGATCTGAAAAAATTATAAATTTGCCATTCGCAATTAATTCATTAACTTAATGGAACAATCTTCAGAAATACAGGATACTATAAAAATTGATGTTGAGGATGTTCTGAGCTCTAAAAATCCGTCTCTTGCGAAAGCTGTTCCGTCATTCCTCATCAATTATCTGAAAAAGATAGTCCACCAGGACGAGATAAATTATTTTCTGGAGAAATACGGACATCTAAAAGATGCCGAATTCGTTGCCGCCGGGTTGGAGTTTTTCGAAATAAAATACAGAGTATACGGTACGGAGAACATACCTTCCCGGGGAAGATATTTCTTTGTATCAAATCATCCCCTGGGTGGTCTCGACGGACTGGTTTTCATGAATGAGTTATCAAAATATTACAATGAAATAAAATTCCCTGTTAACGATATACTAATGAATATCAAGAACCTGTCCGGTATTTTTTTGCCTATAAACAAACATGGCGGCCAGGCAAAAGAGGCAGTCAGATCGCTTGAAGAGGCATACGCTTCAGACGGCCAGATTCTTTATTTTCCGGCAGGTTTGTGTTCACGGAAAAAACGGGGCGTCATAAAGGATCTTGTATGGCATAAAAGCTTCATATATAAAGCCATACAACACAAAAGAAATATTATTCCGGCATTTTTTTCAGGCAGAAACTCTGACTTTTTTTATAACCTCGCCAATATGAGGACCTTTTTAAGTATAGGATCGAATATTGAAATGTTATATCTTCCCGATGAGATGTTCAGGCAGAAGGGAAGAGATATCTCCCTTATCTTCGGTAAAGCTATTCCATGGCAAACATTTGACAGCTCAAAATCCTTACCCGAATGGGCCGAATGGGTAAAATCGAGATCATATGAACTCGAATCACTCATTGGCTGATAACACATTAACAAAAAAATACTAAATTGCATGCGAATTTTCGGATAAAATATTCGAAAACTATATATATTAAACAACTAAAAATGGAACCCATTGTTGAACAGTTGCCGATAGATCAGATAATTGCGGAACTTACAAAAGAAAAGTTATTAAGAAAAACCAATAATGCAAACAATGAGGTTTACATCTTCGACAATAATGATTCTCCCGTTCTCATGCATGAAGTGGGCAGGGTAAGAGAGATCACCTTTCGTCATGCCGGAGGTGGAACCGGCAAATCGATAGATATTGATAATTTTGATACGACCAAAGAGGATCCTCAGAGACAATTGATTGTATGGGATCCTGACAACAGGGAAATTGTAGGCGGATACCGCTTTTACTTCCCGCCAAAAGGTTGCGCCCGGTGTCATATTGCGAAGCTTGCCTCATCATCTTACTTTAATTTTTCCGAAAATTTTCTGTCAAAATATTATCCTCACATGATGGAACTGGGACGCTCTTTTGTGCATCCTGATTATCAATCACGGGCCAGGGGCAGAAAGAGTCTGTTCGCTCTCGACAACCTCTGGGACGGACTTGGAGCAATAATACTTGATAATCACCATCTTAAATATCTTTTCGGAAAGGTCACCATGTATTCTCACTTCAATCAGAATGCGAGAAATATGATTCTTTATTTTCTAAAAACTCATTTTGGTGATCCAGATCAGATGGTAATTCCGATCGAACCGGCAATGATTGACCTTCATGAGGATGAAATGAGGAAATTATTTACAGGGAAGCGGTACAAGGAAGATTATAAGATACTCTCCTCTGAGGTAAGAAAGCTGGGTGAGTCAATCCCCCCGCTCATCAATGCTTATATGAATCTTTCTCCTACAATGCGCACTTTCGGTACTTTTATCAATCATCACTTCGGGAATGTTGAGGAAACAGGGATAATGATCACATTAAGAGATATCTATGTTGAGAAGATCAACAGGCATCTCGCTTCATATAAGCATGATTTCATGATAAGGTGGTTTTCGCACGAAAATCAGTAGGACCTTATATTTTTACCTTCGACATAGTTAATGAATGACTGGTTGGCTACTCTGTTTCCACCCGGAGTAGGATAGTTACCGGTAAAATACCAGTCACCTGCATGATGCGGACATGCCTCATGCAATCCTTCGATCGATTGAAAAACTATTTTAACTTCCGCGTTTATATCAGAAGTTTTAAGCATACAGGATATTTTTCCGGAGATCTCTTCAGCGCAAAATGGTTTATATATCTCCCTGACAAAATTCCGTATCTCTTCGACAGGTTTTAACTGCTCGGCTTTTGCATCCTCATAGATTTTATTAATAAGTGAGGCTCTGCCGCTTTCTTTCAGTAATTCTATTGCAGCCCTGAATGCAATAAGATCCCCCAGCTTTGCCATATCAATCCCATAACAATCGGGGTATCTTATCTGTGGAGAAGAAGAGACTATAACAATTTTCTTAGGATCAAGCCTGTCGAGAATCCTTATAATACTTTTCTTCAGTGTTGTGCCCCTGACTATGGAATCGTCTATAACAACGAGATTATCAATGCCTCTTTTTACTATTCCATAAGTTACATCATATACATGTCCCACAAGATCTTCCCTGCCACTGTCAACGGCAATAAATGTTCTGAGTTTTGCATCTTTAACAGCTATCTTTTCCACCCGTGGTCTCCGGTTAATTATTTTTTCAAGTTCTTCCTTCGTCAGTGTCTCTTTATTTTGCATTATTGTTTTAACCTTTGACCGGGTCAGGTAATTTTCCACTCCCTGTATAAGACCGTAGAATGCACTTTCAGCAGTATTCGGAATATATGAAAAGACAGCATGTTCAAGATCATAGTTCACAGCTTTCAGAACAGGTTGTGTCAGTAATTCACCTAATTTTTTTCTTTCCCTGTAAATAGCTTTATCGGTCCCCCTTGAGAAATATATTCTTTCAAACGAGCACTTGCGTTGTTCTGCTTCTTCCCTGATCTTTTCAACAGAGGTTTTGCCTGAAGCTTTTATTATTATGGCATGGGCAGGAGGAAGTTCATTCACATTATCGGTTCTGACATTAAATATGGTCTGGATCACAGGTCTTTCGGATGCTACCACAACTACCTCATCATCAATATAATAGAATGCCGGTCGAATACCTGACGGGTCTCTGATCACGAAAGCATCCCCATGCCCCACCATTCCTGCCATAACATAACCTCCGTCCCAGTTGCGGCTGGCCTTTGAGAGTACAGTAACAAGATCGAGGTTTTCTTCTATCAGCGGTGAGATTTCTTTTTTCGACAAGCCCTGTTGCTTGAATTGTCTGAAAAGTCTTTCGTTTTCTTCATCCAGTCTGTGACCAATATTTTCGAGTATTGTAACGGTATCTGAAAAATCCACGGGATTCTGTCCAAGATCTATCAGGTCTGAAAATACTTCACTTACATTTGTCAGGTTGAAGTTGCCGGCCATAACAAGATTTCTTGATTTCCAGTTATTTTCCCGGCTTACAGGATGGACTGTGTCAATATTATAACTGCCATAGGTGCCATACCTTAGGTGCCCCATGTAAATATCACATGCAAAGGGGATATTATCTTTTATAAAAACAGTGTCTTTGGTATTATTTATATTTATCCTGTCAATATCCTCATAAATATGATCAAAGATCTCTTTAATGGCATCTGCACGGTTTGATCTCTGCCTGAAAATATACCGTTTACCCGGCTGAACATTTAGTTTTATCCCTGCAATACCTGCTCCATCCTGCCCCCGGTTATGCTGCTTTTCCATCATCAGGTACATCTTCTGGAGGCCATAGTCCCATGAACCGTATTTCTCAATATAATATTCCGGCGGCTTAAGCATTCTCAGCATTGCAATGCCGCATTCATGTTTGATTATTTCGCTCATAGTCAGTTTTTGCCCTGGTCGGGGAAATTAATTATCGCCGGAACAAAATAGGCGTCCGGAAATACCTTTCTCACCCTCAGGAAATCCTTGAATCCTTCAGTCCTTGTTCTGTAGTCGCCTGCTCTGACCATAAAATATCCCGGTTCCCTGTACTGGGCATAAGATATTATATCGGGAAATTTGTTTATGAATTCTACTCTTACCCTGGCTGATTCCTCACGGGCATTCCTGACTGAACTGTAATAGATCTGTATCCGGAATCCTTGCATTCCCTGTGATCCTTCCTGTGTCCGTTTTTGTTTTGATGCGAGAATATAACGACTTAAAAGGGTGTCAAGCGCCGGGTCCTGGTTAATTCTGAGTTCTCCGCCTTCACCATTTGGTCTCCGGAAGAGATCAGATGTTCTGACAAAAGCCTGTGAGTTACACAATCCGTTTTGCAGGATAATCACAATGATCAGTAAAATTTTTTTTCGGACCATACAACCGGTACAGTTTATTGTAACAGTGATTTCAGTGCCAGGTAATAGCTGCCTCCCAGTGAACCCGCTATCAGTAGATTACCTTCGTATGTCAGGTCAAAGTCTGCTCCGACAGCATCAGTATTATAAGGATCACAGATATCGAACATTCTTAATCTTCCTGCTTCAGAACCATCTTCAGGATTGGCCATGCTGACAACAAAACAGTTGCGGTTGAGCATCATAAGCAGTCCATTTTCGTTAAAGATCAGTGCAGTCCCTGCATTTGATTTTTCGATGTATTTCTTCCAGTTAACTGACCCTGAAGAGGTGAGAGATGCGAGAAATGAATTATTCAATACACCGTCCTCCACAGATAATTCTGTATTGCCCGAAATATACAGATTATCGTCGCTGCCAGTAATAATGTCCAGACTTTCGGCACCGAAACCCGGATTATTAAATAATTCTGTTTCCCATAATTTATTCAGATCCGGTGTGTATTTTGCAGTACTTGCCTGTGTTTTACCAGTGTTTTTTCTTCTTGTAATAGGAAGAAAAATGTTTCCTGAACCATCCATTGTGATCCTGTTGACAGAAATCAGACCAGTCTCTTCAACTTCCTTTTCTTCAATAATACAGCCTGTTGTATCAAACTTCACGAAAAGAATGCCTGTATTGCCTGAACCGGTTGAATCAGGAAATGGTGTCCCCACAGCCAGAAGATCCCCGTTCCCGTAATATAATAAATTAGTGAGGTTTATGTCGAATGAAGCCGATATCAGAGTATCCCATAACATGCTCCCTTCATTATCGATACCCGAAAGCAGCATTTTCCCGTTACTGCTTCCTCCTGCAATAAAACATGATGTATCGGACCAGGCTGAACTGAAGAGGCCTTCCCTTTCTGATTGAAATTCAACCAGGCTCTTTTTATCTTTATTGAGTTTAAGAAGAAATGGTCTGTTGTCTACAGATCCGCAGCTGACAAATCCCGAGTCAGGCGTAGATTTAAGATAATATGCATGTCCCTGTCCGAATGATTTCTCCCATAAGAAATCACTATCTTCTTTTTTACAGGAGAATAACAGTATTACCATGGTCAGCAAGGCAAATGATCGTCTCATGAAATTATCTTTTTATTCAAGAGCTTCGGCCAGTTCGTCCGTTATTTCAAGGTTATGATAAACATTCTGGATATCATCGTCATCCTCAAGTGCTTCTATGAACCTGATAACTTTCCTGGCTGATTCAACATCGAGTGTTTTGGTATCGTTGGGAATTCTTTTCAGTCCTGATTCTTCGGGTTCTATACCGAGTTCGGCGAGTTTTTTTGACACACTGCCAAAATCCTCCTTGGCACACGTAATTACAATAGTATCCTCATCAATTTCAAAATCCTCGGCTCCGGCATCGATCATTTCAAGCTGAAGATCATCCTGAGCCAGTCCCTCACTACTGATTGTGAATACTCCCTTTCTTTCAAAAAGGAAACTTAGAGATCCTTTAGTGCCCAGGCTTCCTCCATGCTTATTGAATGCTGATCGCACTGCAGCTACAGTCCTGTTATTATTATCAGTAAGACACTCAGCAAAAACAGCGATCCCAAAAGGTCCGTAACCTTCAAATGTTGTTTCAGTAAAACTTTCCGCATCAGATCCGATAGCTTTTTTTATCGCTCTTTCTATGTTATCCTTGGGCATGTTGGCCCCTTTTGCATTTTGAATAGCAAGCCTCAGCCTGGCATTTGATTCAGGATCACCTCCTCCTTCCCTGGCTGCAATCATTAACTCCTTAATGATCTTTGTGAAGATCTTTCCCCTTTTGGCATCTGCTGCTCCTTTCTTCCTCTTGATCGTTGACCATTTACTGTGACCTGACATAAAACAAATTTTAAAATACGTTGCAAAATTAAATATTTCTTTAATACATCAGGCATAGTTTATACTTTTGTGAAGCAATTGAAAGGCGTCGGGCATCAGGCGTCAGGCAAAGGTTATAATTTTCAATATATTAAATAAGAGTATAACCTGATCTTGATTAAAAAACTATATATCGAGACTTATGGTTGTCAGATGAATGTAGCTGACAGTGAGGTTATTGGATCAATACTTCTAAAAGAAGGATACAGGCTTACAGATGACATAAATGAGGCTTCCGTCATTCTGCTCAATACCTGTTCAGTTCGTGAAAATGCTGAAAATCGTATCTGGAACAGACTAAAAGCTTTAAGGTATCTGAAAAAGAAAAACAGGGGATTGATCGTAGGACTGGCAGGATGTATGGCAGAGCGGCTCAGGGAAAAGGTGATTGAAAGGGAACAACTTGTTGATATAGTTATAGGACCTGATGCTTACCGTGCCCTTCCATTACTTGTTGCAGACGCTGAATCGGGGCATAAAGCTGTTAATGTACTCCTTTCCCGTGAAGAGACATATGCAGATATCTCACCTGTGAGAATGGATAAGAACGGAGTGACGTCATTTGTTTCTATTATGAGAGGATGCAACAATATGTGTGCATATTGTGTGGTGCCATATGTAAGGGGAGCAGAAAGAAGCCGTGATCAGGAATCAATAATAAAAGAAGTGACATATCTGTTTCAATCAGGATACAGGGAAGTTACTCTTCTGGGACAGAATGTCGATTCCTACAGGTGGAAAAACAATAGCGAAATAATCGATTTCCCCCAACTTATCGACAGAGTTGCCCGCATAGATCCATTGCTGAGAGTGAGATTCTCAACTTCACATCCCAAGGATCTTTCGGATGATCTGTTAAGAACCATGGCAAAACATGACAATATCTGCAAACATATTCATCTGCCTGCTCAAAGCGGGAGTTCCCGGATCCTGAAACTAATGAACAGGGAGTATACCAGAGAATGGTATATGGATCGTATCCGGGCAATCCGTCATATCTTACCCGGCTGCTCAATATCAACCGATATGATATCAGGTTTTTGTTCTGAAACCGATGAAGATCATAAAGATTCCCTGTCATTAATGGAGTGGGCCGGTTTCGATTTTGCGTATATGTTTAAATATAGTGAACGACCCGGAACAAAAGCTGCCAGTAAACTAAAGGATGATATACCTGATAATATCAAAACAGAAAGGCTGAACGAGATCATAGCTCTTCAGAACAGGCTGTCGGTAAAATCAAAGAAGGAGGATGTTGGTAAGGTGCACAAGGTGCTGATTGAAGGTGTCTCAAAAAGATCTCCGGATTATTTATCGGGACGTACATCTCAAAATAAAGTTGTAGTTTTTCCGAAAGGGAATAAGAAAAAAGGTGAATATATTATGGTAAGGATCAACAGATGCACATCGGCCACTCTTATCGGTGAAATAATACAATAATAAAATTATTAATATCTTTGTATATAATTAATACATAAAGTATTGCCATGAAATATAAATTTATTTTTCTGCTAATATTTTCGCTTTGCTTTCTGCACGACACGGACGGTCAAAAATCCAAAAAGAAATTAACCATATGGGGCTATGTTATGGATTCTGATAAAAATCCCGTTATCGGTGCTCTTATACTTGTTGGCACTAAAAACACCGGAAAAGTAACTGATGCCAATGGTTACTATAAATTAAAAGTAAAGCCTGATGCTAAAACCCTTACAGTATTTACTTTGTATGGAGCTTCGGCAGAAGCACCCATTGAAGGGCGCACATCAATTAATTTTGTACTGGAGAAGGAATCACCCCTTCAAAATAAAGTACAGAATAAAAAAGAGGCTGATGAGGTGGTAGATATAGGTTATGGAGTTATTAAAAAGAATCAACTTACCCAGTCGGTAAATAAAATAGAGGTTACAGAAACAGATTATTCATCATATACTAATATATACGATCTGATTCGTAGCAAGGCGCCGGGTGTAGATGTAATAGAAGGAAAAATTGTCATCAGGGGAACATCAACACTCATTGGAGGTACGGATCCTCTGTTTGTTGTTGACGGCAATATTATAGAATCGATTGATAATATACACCCAAGTATTGTAAAATCAATCCATATTCTGAAAGGTAGTTCAGCATCTATCTATGGTGTAAGAGGTGCAAACGGAGTAATACTTATTAACACAATTAAGGGAGGGGATAACTAAACTTAGCTTTTATTTTTAGGAATAATCCTTATTTGTAGTTCGTCCATCTGCTTCTGTGATATCCGTGAAGGTGTATCAAGCATGATATCACGTCCGGAATTATTTTTAGGGAATGCTATAAAATCACGTATTGAATCCTGCCCTCCGAACATCGCCACCCATCTGTCGAATCCGAAGGCAATTCCACCGTGCGGAGGTGCACCGTATTTAAATGCATTCAAAAGAAACCCGAACTGTTCATCTGCTTCTTTCTCAGTAAATCCTAATACTTTAAACATGAGCTTCTGAACAGATGTATTATGTATCCTGACAGAGCCACCGCCGATTTCCACTCCGTTAATCACAAGATCATAGGCATCAGCTCTTACTTTACCCGGATCTTTTCCCATCAGGTGAATATCTTCCGGTTTTGGTGAAGTAAAGGGATGGTGCATGGCAAAGAACCGTTTCTCCTCCTCATCCCACTCCAGCAGAGGAAAGTCAACAACCCATAAAGGCACAAAGGTCTCTTTTTTCCTTAGGTCGAGCCTGTTACCCATTTCGAGCCTCAGCTCCGAAAGTGCCGTTAATGTCGCCATCTTATCTCCTGCAATAATAAGAATAAGGTCTCCCTTTTTTGCATTCATCGCATTAGTCCATCCGGCAAGCTCCTCCTGTGAATAGAATTTATCTACTGAAGATTTCAGTAAGCCGTCCGGTCCATATTTCACATAGATGAGACCTTTAGCGCCAATCTGGGGGCGCTTTACGAAATCCGTAAGTTCATCGAGCTGTTTTCTGGTAAATTCCGAGCATCCTTCAGCACAGATAGCTCCAATATAATCCGCACTGTCAAAAACTACAAAACCGTGTCCTTTTACTTGTTCAGTAAGTTCGTAAATTTTCATTCCGAACCTGAGGTCAGGTTTATCGGTACCGTAGTTTTCCATTGCCTCGTGGTAGGGTATCTTCCTGAAAAGCTCATTTAATTCAATATTTTTTATCTGTTTGAAAAGATATTTAGCCAGGCCTTCAAAAGTATCCAGTATATCATCTCTTTCGACAAAGGACATTTCACAGTCGATTTGCGAGAACTCCGGCTGTCTGTCGGCCCGCAGATCTTCATCGCGGAAACATTTAACAATCTGAAAATATTTGTCAAACCCTGCTACCATCAGAAGTTGTTTCAGCGTCTGCGGTGACTGTGGCAGAGCATAAAAAGTTCCAGGCTGCATCCTGCTTGGAACCACATAATCGCGTGCACCTTCAGGTGTGGATTTTATAAGGGCAGGTGTTTCAATCTCAACAAACCCTATGGAATCCATGTACTTTCGGACCTCTTGAGCCACCCTGTGACGAAGGATGATATTGTTTTTTACGGTATTTCTGCGGAGATCCAGATATCTGTATTTCATTCTTAATTCCTCACCTCCATCTGTTTCTTCCTCAATAGTGAAAGGAGGAATTTCGCTCCGGTTGATAATATTCAGTTCATATACTTCTATTTCAATTTCCCCGGTAGGAATTTTCATGTTTTTATTACTTCGTTCCCTTACTTTTCCCAATGCCTGAACAACAAATTCACGGCCCAGTTTTCTTGCTTGTCCGCACAGGTCTCTATCCGTTTCCATGTTAAATAAAAGCTGGGTTATTCCGTACCGGTCGCGCAGGTCGATAAAGGTCATCCCCCCAAGATCCCTTGACCGTTGAATCCATCCGCATAAGGTTACTTCCTTTCCGGAATCTTTCAGTGTAAGCTCTCCGCATGTGTGTGTCCTGTACATCTTCTTTTGTTTAGTTCAGCAAAAGTAAGAAAATTTAAGGATCGTGGATATGAAATTATTTCTTCTTAATTTTAGACTTCTGAACTCATCGTAATGAAAGAAAACAAACATGAAAAATTCATGCGGGTGGCACTTGAGGAGGCAAAAAAAGCCCTTGACAAACAGGAGATTCCAGTTGGGGCTGTTGTTGTCTGTAAAGATACCATCATAGCAAGGGCGCATAATCTGACGGAAACCCTTAAGGATCCGACTGCACATGCCGAGATGCAGGCAATTACGGCTGCTGCAAACTGGCTGGGAGGAAAATACCTCACCGGGTGTACAATTTATGTAACTCTCGAACCATGTGCAATGTGTGCAGGCGCAATAGGCTGGAGCCAGGCATCAGCTCTTGTTTATGGAG
>Ga0307430_1000193_pt1 | contig 60486 bp, 54 predicted proteins | sample SalMarWE160130MG_FD_202159 | JGI IMG/M metagenome (GOLD analysis project Ga0307430, IMG submission 202159) | Salt marsh sediment microbial communities from the Plum Island Ecosystem LTER, Massachusetts, United States - WE1603-130 | ecosystem: Environmental > Aquatic > Marine > Intertidal zone >... | reverse complement strand
AGAAAATATAGAAAGGACATTGTGGAAAATTAACATCATGTTCGAAAGGAGATTAAGGTGGATGACTTAAAAATTATAGAAGGAAATCATTTGGTGGACAATTTACCCGAGTTTGGACCTGGTGATTTGATAAGGGTTATTACTTCCGTTAAAAGAGGGGACAGGGATAGATTGCAGCGTTTTGAAGGAATAGTGATTAAGATAAAAGGCTCGGGAACCGGTAAAACTTTTACGGTAAGGAAAGTTTCTCAGGGTATAGGAGTAGAGAAGATTTTTCCCTTTAATTCACCAAGGATAAAATTGATAGAAGTTCTTAAAAAGGGTAAGGTGAGGAGAGCCAAGCTTTACTATCTAAGAGAAAAAGAAGGGAAGGCGGCAAAAATAAAAGAGAAGAAATGACTGGCGGTGATGAGGGTTGGATTTCTCCCGGAGCTACCCTGATTTGTGGGATAGATGAAGTAGGGAGAGGCTCTCTCGCAGGTCCGGTTGCTGCAGCTGCAGTTGTGTTCCGAAGAGGTATTTATATACCTGGTGTTGATGATTCTAAAAAACTTTCACCTACTAAAAGACTTAAACTTTTTCCGGAAATTTTAAGAAATTCGGTTACTGTTGGTATTGGATACGTCGATTCCTTTTTAATAGATAGTTGGGGTATAAATTATGCTGTTACTCTTGCTATGTATCGTGCAATAACTTCACTTTCTATAATGCCGGATTGGGTTCTTGTGGATGGCTATCCAATTCCTGAATTACCCTTTTCACAAACAGCGATTAAAGGGGGCGATGGTTTGTCTCACGCTATAGGCGCCGCATCTATAGTTGCCAAGGTCCTGAGAGATAGAGTTATGGAGTTTTTTGATATTGTATTTCCAAAATATGATTTTGCAAAACATAAGGGATACGGTACTGCCGCTCATATAAAAAACATAAAAGATTATGGCCCAACCAGTATACACAGGAAAAGTTTTGCTCCGCTGCGAGATTTGATAAATGGGATTTAAAGATAAAGGGGAAGAGTTGGCTGTCGGTTATCTTAAGAAAAAGGGATATAAAATTCTTGCCAGTAATTTTAATGGGAAAGGATTTGAAATAGATATCGTTTCGAGTAAGGGAAATATAATAGCTTTTGTGGAAGTGAAGAGAAGGAAGTCTTCTGATTTTATAAATCCTTTAATGAGTATTGATAGAAAAAGGAAAAGACATATGATAAAAGGAGCAAAATTCTTTTTATTGACAAATGATCTCTATGATAGATGTGATGTACGGTTTGATGTGATAACTATAATCGGAAGTGAAGAAAATATTGAACATTATGAAGACGCGTTTAGAATTGGTGATTAGTTGATTGGTTGATTAGTATATTGGTAGCAAGATATTCGTGGAATTTATTTAATCTTATCTGATTATAAATAAAATATTAAAAATAAAAAAGCAAAATGACAGATTAAAATGCAAAAACTAAAAACCAGGAAGCAGATTTACGTAGATTTTAAAAGGCTTTTTATTTTGTTGGTTTTTTTAATTTTTTAACTTTGATTTATAATTTTACATTTTGATATTTGATTTTTACATTTCAGTGGTTACCACACTTATGTTATTCGTATGATTTGTTGCTCTTCCTAACTGTTTAGAGTTCGCTTTAATATAAAGAGCGTACTTGACAAAAAAATAAACTAAATGTACTTTGTTGCTGATAAAATGGGGACTTTTGAATTACGCGGTTATTATCCTGTTAAAAAGAAACTTTTATTTTTGTTTTTTAGTATATTTGTCTTTTTTGTTGCCAATTGTGCTAAAATAGGTCCACCTGTTCCATTAAGAAAAGATTATACTGGGGCAGAAGAAAAAGTAATTCCTCCGGTATTGGTTTACGGTACTGTTGTAGAAAATAGAGATTCTGTTGGTGTTCAAAAGTACGATGAGGCAAGCTGGATTAATTTACAGTTCAAGGATGAAATTGACACTACGTCCCTGGGGATAAAAGTAATTGATGTTACCGGGAACGAGATTCAATTTGTCCGAGAATGGGATGTTTATGAAGATAGAACCTTTCTTGTTTTAAAGCCAAAGGAAAGATTGAATTATAATACAGTTTGCGTACTTAATATTTCCGGGGCTGAGGTATACAAATTAAAGGGAAAATATGTTGACTTTGATGGAGATGGAGTGGGAGGAGAAGCTATTGATGATGATCTTATCTTTCCTTTTGTTACGTTTAAGACTGATAATTCTAAGGGAGATTGGTCTTCTGTAACGGAAGATAAATTTCCGCCTTTTGTAGTTTCATCCTTAGAATTTCTTATTAATGAGAAGCCAACTGATTATCTCTGGACTGATGTAAATATAGCGCTGAGTATTTACGACTATGCGTGGGAATTGGCTGATACTTCGGTGATTGTTGGGGCTGTAGATACTGCTACCATCAGTAAGGATGATTTCAAAATTATCGAGGAAAATAGCGGAGAAAAAGTTACTTTGAAGAGTGTTTCCTATATTGCTGATCCTAATAATGCGGATTTCGGTAAGGTTATTATTGATCCAGGAGATAATCTTAAACCTCAAAGCTGGTATGTTTTAAGAGTTTTTGGTGGTATTTCGGATATGAGCGGAAACAAACTTGGAGAGGAAGATTCTGTTGTTTTCCAGCAGGATTTTAGAACATTTACATGTAATCATGATAGTACTGAGTGTGTTCGTGATACGATTTCACCTGTGGTTCTAGACTGGAAGGATCTGGGACCTTCTTTTGAGGTTGCTTTTTCCGAGATAATTAATGCTGAAAGCATAAGTGATAGCTCGGTTTATATTCCGGATGTAAAAGGTGAAATATCCTTGAGGAATGAACTTGGACAAACATTCGTACGTTTTACTACTTTAAAACGCGTTAGTGTTTCAGGTTATACTGCTTTTGTTACAGATGAAATCAGAGACTTATCCGGTAATAAAATAAAGGAGGTTAGTCATTACTTTGGAAAAGAAGTTGATTGAGGCGGCAATAGAAGCAAAACAAAAAGCATATGCGACCTATTCGGACTTTCATGTGGGTGCAGCTCTTCTTGCAAATGGTAAGATATTTACCGGTTTCAATATAGAAAATGCTTCTTATTCTTTGACTGTTTGTGCTGAGAGAGTGGCCGGGATAAATGCTATTGTTAATGATTGTAAGGACTTTGAGAAAATAGCTGTTGCTGGTTCAGGCGTTGATTTTATTGTACCCTGCGGAGCATGTTTGCAGTTTTTGGCTGAGTTTTCAGATGATATGGAAGTTATTCTTATTAATGGCAAAGGAGACTCTAAGGCTACAACTCTTAGAAATCTTTTACCTTCTCCTTTCTCTCTCTAATATTTCAGTTAGGATGTTAGGAAGTTAGGAGGTTGGGAACTTAAAACAAATTTTTTTTCTCCGTGACCTTTGTATGAGTTAGGGTTTCGGGTTACGAGTTTCGTGTTTCGAGTCAAAAAAACAAAGAAAAAATCCTGTTAATCCTGTCAAAATATTTAAGGTTTTGGGGTTGAGTTTTAAATATACAAAAATATATTTTTTTTGTTTTTTTTATCCGTGTTTATCTGTGTAAATCCGTGGCTAATTACTTGGTGATGTGGGGTGTGTCTCTGTGTTTTTTATTTACCCCAGGTCTTATATTTACAGGATAGAGGGAGTATCGAATCAAATCCGTAACGGTTACGTATTTCCAATATTTTCTTCTCAAGATTAGTTTTCTTGTTGTCCCGGAATAAAGAAGGCATTTTTGTGAAGTCGGAGGCTCTTACGCTGATAAGTCGAACCCATCTTTTTGGTATTTCGTTGAAGATTTCTTTCGCGATTGGGTATATCTCGGATGCCAGATTGGTTGGAGGTATTTTTTTGTATCCTTTCTTCTCGCTGAAATCGGCAGCTCTCAGGGTTACGGAAATTTTTGTCGCATAAACACTTTTCTTTTGAAGTTTTAGCGCCACTTTTTCCGTCAGGTAATACAATAGGGAATATAACTCATCGAGATTTTTTGTGTCTTTTTCCAGAGTTTTAGATTTGGATATCGATTTTTGCGGCTGATTTTTGGATATTTTGCTGTAGTAAATAGAAGTTATCCATTTTATTCCGCTTAGACCAAAATCCTTTAATATTTCTCTTCTGGGATAAGTTAGAAGGTCTCCGATGGTAAATATGTTCATTTTATTGAATTTTTCTTTCGAGCTTTTTCCTATGCCCGGGAATTTCGATACTGGAAGAGGGAAAACGTATTCTTCTTCTTTCCCCGCGGGAATAAGAATAATTCCGTTCGGTTTTACCTGTTCTGCAGCTATTTTTGCTACTGCCTTACTTGCTGATATTCCTATTGTTGCGTTTATTTCGAGACTTTTTCTTATATTCTTTTTTATCTCACGACCTATATGTTCCGGACTTTTAGTGAATTTGGGGGAGGAGGGTAAATCTATATATGCCTCATCTATTGATAGTACTTCTATTTTATCGGAATATTCGTTGAGTATGGAATAAAAAATACCGGAAAAAGCTTCGTAAATTCTCATATGAGGTTGAATGAAAATGCAATGGGGGCAAATTTTTTTAGCTTTTCCCACGGGTTGGGCAGAATGAACCCCGAATTTTCTCGCCGCATAAGAAGCAGCCGATACCACTCCTCTCCTTTTCTTTGGATCTCCGGCAACTACGACCGGTTTATCTCTAAGGTGAGGATTTAAAGCCTGCTCCACAGAAGCAAAGAATGCGTCAAGGTCCGCGTATAAAATCAATTATAGTAGCTCCTTATAACTCCTATAACAACTCCTATAACTTCGAAGTTTTTATCTATGATGGAGTAATCGGGGTTCTCGGGTCTTAGAATCCAATTTCCGGTTTTCCTGTCGAGTTTTTTCACTGTTGTTTCATCTTCAACAAGAGCCACCACTATATTCCCTTTTAGCGGTTCTCTAACTTTATCTATAACCACAAGATCCCCTTCGTGGATACCCGCATCTATCATGCTTTCTCCTTTTACCCTGAGAAGGAAATTGTTTTTCCACCTGTTAAGAGAAAAATAACCATCGATTCCTTCGAATTCCAGGGTGGGTTTCCCGGCTGCGATTCTTCCTATTATAGGCATGCCCGTTTCCTGCAGGCTGATTCCGCGAGCGATACTTTTCTTCTTTCTGATAACTCCTTTTTGTGCGAGTTCATCCAGATGAACTTTTATTGCTTTGGTACTTTTGAATCCAAGATGATTGGCTATTTCCCTTACACTTGGGGCAAAACCTTTTTTACCTATGAAATCTTTTAAAAATTCGACTATTTTATCCCTTGTATCCACTAAACCTCCAGGTAAACATATGTTTACTTGATATTATATTGATTGTTTTTTGTTTGTCAAGGGGATTCTTAAGGCTTTGCCTTAAGAGTGACGGACGACCGAAGACGGAAGACGGATGTAATAGGAGTAGTAGATAGGCAGGAAGTCAAGCGCGGATTAAGGATTAGCGGTAAATCAAGAAGAAAATCAAGGATTAGGAAAAACACTTACCACTTAATCCCTGAACTTCTAACTTGTACTGCCTCTAATCCTGTTTTTTGTGTGTTTTGTGGTTAAAATACCCTTTGTAAAAATTTCAAAACAAAAAAATACTGCCCTTGACATAAGGGAAATATTTGTTTATATAGAATAGAGAAAAATAGGAGATATTATGGCTAAAGGAAAAGAATTTTTAGAAGAAGGAAAAAGGTTGATAGAAGAGGGGAGTTATCAAAAAGCCAGTTTTTTTCTGAAGAAGGCGCTGAAGAAAAATCCGGATTATCCGGATATTAATAATTTGATGGGTGTGGCTTTATCTCTTTCGGGGAGATATAAAGAGGCGATAACTTATTTTGAAAGAGCAATTGAAAGTAACCCTGAATATATTGAAGGGCATATAAATTATGCCTTAACTCTTAATCAGTTAGGTGAAGTCGAAAAAGCGGGGGAGGAGTTTGAAATAGCTGAAAAGCTTGAATTGGAAAGAGATTCTGAGATGGAAAAAGTTGAATTTTCTGTCAGGGCGAGGATTGCAAATGTGCATAAGGAGGCTGCTGTTTTGTATGCTAGTATAGAAAGGAACGATGAGGCAATTGCGGAACTCCAGAAAGCACTTCGATTCGCTCCTAATTTTCATGATATTCGAACGTTGTTAGGTAAAATGTATATAAAAAAGGGTGATTACGCAGAAGCGAAAGAAGAATTGAGAGAGGTCTTAAAGAGGAGCGGAGACTTTGTGCCTGCTGCTGTAAAATTAGGTTTTTGTTATTATAAGGAAGACGATAAAGAAATGGCGAGAGAGATATGGGGAAAGGCTAAAGAATTGGATCCGGATAATAAAAGTTTAAAGATGTATCTCGAGCTGCCGTAAATTACCTTTTTGGTGTAGTGAATCTTAAGAAAACTCTAAATCTTCCCTGGACTGATTTCCCTATGAAGGCGGATCTTTCTAAAAGAGAACCTGAGTTTGTCCAATTCTGGGAGAAAAACACAATTTATAAAAAAGCTCTTAAGAAGAGGGAAGGCGGAGAAAAATTTATTCTTCACGATGGTCCTCCGTACGCTAACGGTCACATTCATCTCGGTCAGACAATGAATAAAATCATCAAGGATATTACCGTTAAATACAAGATGCTTAAAGGATTCTATACTCCGTATAGACCCGGTTGGGATGCCCATGGCATGCCCATTGAAAATATTGTGATAAAAAATTTTAAAGCAGAGGATGATATTCTCGCTATAAGGAAAAGCTGCAGAGAGTTTGCTTCCAGATGGATTAAAGAACAGGGGAAAGATTTCGAACGATTGGGAATTTTGGGCGAATGGGATAATCCTTATATTACTATGAGTAATGAATATGAGGGAATGGAATTAGAGCTTCTTTCTAAAGTTGTGGAGAAAGGATATGTGTATCGAGGTTATATGCCGGTTCACTGGTGCCCGGGTTGTGAGACGGCTCTTGCAATTTCTGAAATTGAATACAAAATGATGGATTCTCCGTCATTGACGTTTACTATGAAAGGGGAGAAATACGATGCTCTGATATGGACTACGACTCCCTGGACTATTATTTCCAATCTTGCTCTGGCGGTTCACCCCGATTACGCGTATGTGATTGTCGAGGCAGATAATAGAAAATTTATTTTGGCTGAAGGACTCCTTCCGAAAAACGCGGAGAAAGCCGGCTGGGAAAATTTTAAAGTTATTGAAAAGTTTAAGGGGACGAAATTAGAAGGGGTTGGCTTTAAGCACCCTTTTATGGATAGGCAGTCGATTATTCGTCTGGCGAAATTTGTTACAATGGATGAAGGAACGGGAATTGTCCATATAGCTCCGGGACACGGCAGAGAGGATTATCTTCTTGGAAAAGAAGAGGGTCTTGATATTTATTCTCCCGTTGACGAGAAGGGTAAATTTACATCAGATGCGGAAGGTTTTGAAGGTTTGACAACGGAAGAAGCGTCTGATAGAGTGCTTGAAATTTTAAAAGAGAAATGCAGTTTAGTTCATTTGAGTAAAATTCAGCACAGTTATCCGATTTGCTGGAGATCTAAAACGCCGCTTATTTTTCGTGCTACCGAACAATGGTTTATTTCTATTGATCATAATGACTTAAGAAAAAAAGCTCTTGAAGCAGTCAGGAACGTCGAGTGGTATCCGCCTCAAAGTGAAGAAAGGATGTATGCTGCAGTTAGTGACAGACCTGATTGGTGTATTTCCAGGCAGAGGAAGTGGGGGGTAAATATTCCGGCTTTCTTCTGCAAGAAATGCGGGGAAGCTATTCTGGATAAGGATATAATCTTGAAAATCTCTGAGTTATTCAAGGAGAAATCCGCGGATGTTTGGTTTGAGTTATATCCGCAGGACGTTTTGGGCAAAGATTTCAAGTGTAATAAATGTGGTTCTTCAGAGTTTGAGAAGGGAATGGATGTTCTTGATGTCTGGTTTGACTCGGGCATTTCTTCTTTTGGGGCTTTAGAAGAAGAAAATTGGCCTGCCAATATGTATCTTGAAGGGCCTGATCAGCATAGAGGATGGTTTAACTCATCTTTAATGCTTTCTTTGGCGATAAAAGATACCGCTCCCTATGATAAGGTCGTTACCCACGGATGGATGCTGGATAATGAAGGACAATCTATGCATAAATCTCTCGGTAACGTAACCGCTCCTTCGGAAATCGTTGAGAAATTCGGGGCGGATATTTTGCGTTTATGGATTTCTTCAGTCAACTGGTCTGGTGATATTAGATATGGAAAAGAGATAATGCAGAGACTGGTTGATGCTTACAGGAAGATAAGAAATAGTTTTAAGTTTATGCTGGGTAACCTTAACGATTTTACGGAAGGAAATCGCTTAGAAGTTGGTGAGTTGTTGCCCGTAGATCGTTTTGTTCTAATAAAACTCAATTCACTAATTTCTGAGGTAGATGAAGACTACAATGCACTTTATTACCACAAGGTATATAGAAAGATTTATGATTTTATAGTGAGTACACTTTCTTCATTTTATCTTGATATAATTAAAGACCGATTATACGTAGAATCAAAAGAAGGTAAGAAGAGAAGAAGCGCTCAGACTGTATTGTTTGAATTAACCCAAAATCTTGCTGTAATGCTTGCTCCTGTTTTATCCTTTACAACCGAGGAGGTCTGGCGATCTTTATTTGGCAAGGAGTCGATTTTTCTTGCCGATTTTCCCGGATTTAGTGAGGTAACCCAGAGCGATAAGGACCTGCTTCGTAAATTTGAAAAAATCCTTGAAGTTAGAGATGAATTTCATAAAGTATTAGAATCGGCTCAGGAGAACAATTATATTGGAAATTCCCTTGAGGCGAAACTAATTATCAAAAGTGATTTAAAAGAGTTAAAAGAATTAGAAGAATATTTAGAGGAGATTTTTATTGTATCAAAAGTGGATTTTGCGTCTGAAATAAATTCAGAGTATTCATTTGAAGGTAAGCTGGGTTCGTATGGAGTTGAAAAAGCAGAAGGGGAAAAGTGTTCCAGGTGCTGGACGTTCAAGGTGAGTGTTGGAGATGATAGCGAGTTTGATACCCTTTGTGAAAGATGTATTGGAGTTATAAAAGGAGGAAATTTTGAGCTGGAAGATTGATTATGAGTATTTTGAGAGAAAATTGAAAAAGGAAAGAGAAGAAGTTATTGAAGAAATAAGAGATTTGGAACCCAAAGTGGAAGGTAATCCCTTGGAAGACGGAGAAGAGAATACTCCTTTTCCTACTCATATGGCGGATATTGCTGATATCGAAAGCAGAATCGACAGAGATTCTTATATAATAAGCCAACTTACACAGAAGTTGAAAGATATCGATGCTTGTCTGCAGAAAATAATAGATAAAGATTATGGAGTTTGCGAGGATTGTAATGTACAGGTTAGGAAAGAAAGACTTAAGGCTGTGCCTTATGCCAGATGCTGCAAGTTCTGTGCGGAAAAGAGAGAAAAGGTACCTTGGAAGAAAGAAAAATTGTAAGTCTTAAACAAAAATTATTTTTTTCCCCGATTTTTCTTTTTGTACTTTTTCTGGACCAGATTACAAAGAAATGGATTGTGCGGACTATGTTCTATGGGGATTCGAAAAATATAATAGGCAATATAGTACGATTTACATATATCAGAAACCCGAATTCTGTTTTTGGTCTCAAATTTGGAGGACCTTTTATTTCTACTGCACTTACTATAATTGCATTTATATTTGTTATCTTCCTTTTTGTAAAGAACGAAAGCAGATTTTCTCTTGTAAGTTTGTCTTTTATAATAGGTGGTGCGTTGGGGAATCTTACAGACCGGTTGCTTTATATGGAGGTTATTGATTTTATTGATGTAGGTGTAAGAAGATGGCGTTGGCCGACTTTTAATGTTGCGGATTCTTTTGTGACTGTTGGGTTGATCTTGATTATTATTTATTTTATCTTCATTGATACTTCTCATAAAGAGACGCGGTCTCCTTAAATGTAAAAATTAAATATTAAAATGCAAAATTATAACAAAGAATTCAGAAGCCAGAAGTCAGAATACAGAATCCCTTCACCACTCCAAATAAGAGAAACAACGAATAACACAAATAACACGAATAAAGTGAAAAGACTTTTTATTTTTTTATTAAAACCTAAAACCCGAGACTTAAAACCTAATTTAGTCATTTTGTTTTTTAAATTTTGATATTTCATTTGTGTTTGAGTTTATAAATATGTTTTCAATTAAGGAAAAAATATTGGTGTGGAGAGGGGAATCTGTGGTGATCTGTGAAAATCTGTGGTTAATGGGAATATGGGTCTTTTAGCTTATCAGCTTCTATATGTACAACTTCCTCTAATTCTTTTTCCTTTTCCCAGGCAAGATTTTCGTGAATTTGCCTGGATCGATGCATCTCCTTCAATTGGAATATATTCCTACAACGATGATCTTTTAGCGCAGTTTGAATCTCAAAAGTACATTAACCGTTCAATACTTGGCGAAGGAGATTTTTTTCTGCTTTCAGGTAGAGAGAAATATGACAGTATCCCTTATTCGTATCTTAGGGTAGTGAACGGTGATTATAAATTGCTCCATTTGCACTTCGATAGGAAATTAGATTGGGGAACATGTTCGGGAGGAATATTGGGTTTGAGAGATATTGGGGAGGTCCTTAAAGGGTCTGGTTCTATTTCCTTGCCTTTTATTTTTAATGGTAATATTTCTGCTTCCATATATGAAGATATATTAAATTTTTCAGTGGATTGTGACAATCTTTTTTTTGAGACTACGAAGGATAAATGGTATGGTTATCTAAAATTGGGAGACGCAAGATTTGGTGCAACTCACGACGACAGAGAATTTGCTTCATATCTATTTCGATTGAGAGATCCGATTTTCATGGTTATGGTAAATGTTGTGGGTGAGGGTTTATTTGGGAGAAATAAATTTGAAATGAAAGATTTTTTTATAGCTCCAATTTACGTTTTATCTCTCGATAATTCGATCTACTGTGTTATTTCGGAGGATTTGGATAGTTCGGTAGCAGGTTTTAAATCAAGATACGTAGGTTTAGAGGTTGACAAGGAGAATTGTTTGCTTGCCATAAATAGTGATCTCTTGAAAGCTTTCGTTGATTACTCTTATGATGATCGTTCATTCATGGGAGCTGTAGAAGGGACTTTAAAATATCCTTTTTATCATAAAAGAATAACTCCCGGAGTCCAGGCTACTTTTTACGATGATGAAAAATTTGATTTTGAACTGAGTTTGAAGATTCTTGAGGTAGAGTTTTTCTGGGCCATGACGGGAGTTACATATGACGGTTATTATGATAAGAAATTCTGGGGAATGGACGTTTTCTTTTCGTTTTGAAAACATTAACCACAGATTACACAGATTAACACAAGATTATCCCACCACACCCCAATAATTGGACACAGATGAACGCAGATTTACTCAGATTTTTATTTTTTTTAACCACCAACCACTAACCTCCAACTACCAACTTACTAAATCCCAATCCCTAAATTCAAAATCCTAATGATTGACGTACGACTATTTCATTCGTCTTTCTAGCTAATTTTAGTTAATCTTGACTAATTAATTTTTAAAATTATATTGAATAAAAAAAGGAGTAATAATGAAAAAATTATTAATAGTTTTTTTTATAATGTTTGCCCTTTCAATACCTTCTTTGGCTCTTATACCTGAATTCGGATTGAAGATAGGATATGACAAGCAGAGTTTTGAAGATATGGGAGTAATTACTCCCGATACTTACAACGATTCGCTCAGTACCTGGTGGCCTTCAGTGGGGCTCTTGGCTGAGATGAGTCTTCCAATACTACCTTTTGGGATAAGAGGTGAAGCGAGTTATGCTTTTAGATCCGTGAATGATACTACCGCAACCGATATATGCTTTTCGGTTTCCGGAAAATTTATTGTTTCTCCGCCTCTCTCACCATTAGGTTTTTATTTGGGAGCAGGTCCATCCCTTCATTTATTAAGTTGGGGAGGGGAATCGGAGAACATATACGGAGGTCAGATATACACCGGAGCAAATCTCAAACTGGGTTTTAGTGTTTTCGGAGAAGTCGGTTACGGGAAGATGTTCCCGAGTGAGGGTTCCTGGAGCCAGATTAACGCAAAGTTTGGGATATACTTTTAATTGGTCTGAAGGACCGGTTGAATTGTTAAGTGTTGGATTTAAGCGAATAAATGTGGGGTTGCTCACTGACAATTACAAACAAGGTTATTTGATAAAAAAACAAGGTAGAATGGAGGTTTAAGAAATAAATATAAGATTGACCCTTGACTTAAACAAATTAATAGTTGAATAGGAAAAACAATAAATAAATAATCCTGTTGATCTTGTTAATCCTGTCTGAATTTCTTGGGGTTGTGTTGGGTTTTTTTAAAACTAAGAGATAATTTTTTTGTTTTTTTCTCTGTGTCTCCGTGCCTCTGTGTGAGATTAATTTGGCGTTGTGAGATGGGTTTTAAACAACACTATATTTTTTTCTCTGTGCACTCTGTGTTTTTTGTTTTTTCTCTGTGTTCTCTGTGGTAAATGTTTTTTTTCTGTCTTTTGTGTGTTTCGTGGTTGAAGAATCTACAGGATTAACATTGCGTCGCCGTAGGAATAGAACGTATATTTTTCTTTGATTGCTTCCTCATAGCTACTCAAAATCATTTCACGTGACGCGAAAGCCGAAACAAGCATAATAAGAGTTGAACCCGGAAGGTGAAAATTGGTCAGTAAGTGATCTACAATTTTAAATTCGTATGGCGGATATATGAAAATGTCGGTTCTTCCTTCTTTTTTACTTAACTTACCTTTCTCTATCGCTGCTGTTTCGAGAACTCTCACAGTTGTCGTTCCTACGGCAAAAACTTTTCCACCGTTCTTTTTTGTTTGACTTATAATAGAAGCTGTTTCTTTAGTTATTGTGTAGGATTCACTTTCCATTTTATGTTCCTCGATATTTTCCGTACGAACCGGTCGAAATGTCCCCGGACCAACATGAAGAGTAACTTCCGTGATTGTTCCGCACTTATTTTTTAATTTATCCAGAATATTTTTATTAAAATGAAGTCCGGCTGTAGGTGCGGCTACGGAACCGTCTTTTTCTGCGTAAATTGTTTGGTATCCTTTTATATCAATTTCTTCCGGGGGACGGGTTATGTAAGGGGGAAGAGGTGTTGTCCCATAGCTTAGAAGGTCTGTATCGGTTCCTACGAATTCCAAGACTCTTTCTCCGGTATTTCCATCAATGTCTTTGACCGTACACTTAATCTTATCGTTGATGGCAATTACATCGGAAACTCTTGCTTTTTTTCCGGGAAAAACCATTGCTTTCCATAAATTATCGGATTTCTTTTCGACAAGTAATATTTCGACTTTTCCTCCGGTAGAAACTTTGAAACCGTTAAGTCTCGCGGGAATAACTCTGGAATTGTTTAACGCGAGACAATCTTTAACTTTTAAATAATCAACAATATCGGAAAAATTCTTATGTTCAATTTTGCCTGAATCCCTGTACAGGACCATAAGCCGGGATTCTCCCTTTTTTCTTGGATACTGAGCTATAAGCTCCCGCGGAAGGTCGAACAAAAAATCCGATAATTTCATTTTCCAATGCAGAAATTAGAGAATATCTTATCCAGAATATCCTCGCAAGTGATTTCTCCTGTCAATTCCTTTAAAGAGTTGATTGCCTCGTCTATGTCAAAAGCCAGAAGTTCCAAATCTTTTCCTTCTTTTATAACTTCAAGACCTTTCCGAAGAGAAGTAATTGCGCATATGATTTTGTCTTTCTGTCTCTCGGTTGTACAGGTAATTCCCGCTTCTGATTCGACGGGAACTATTTCTTCAATTAGTTTAATAATAGCTTTGTTTAGCTTATTAATTCCGGAGTGTTTTTTTGCTGAAACTCTTACTATTTCTCCGGGGAAAGGCATCTTTTTTATTTTCTTTTTAAGGTCTGATTTATTTACTACAGGGATAAATGGTTTTTTAGTTATTATTTTAAATATTTTTTTATCATCTTTGTCGATTGCCCCGGACCCGTCCATAACAAACAAAATTCCGTCAGAACGTATGGCCATTTTCAAAGCTCTATTAACACCAATTTTTTCTATTTTTGAGGTAGATGACCTTATTCCAGCCATATCGTGAAGAATAACAGGATAACCTTCTATATCGATCATTCCTTCCAAAAGATCTCTCGTCGTCCCGGGTATTTCAGTGACAATTGCTTTGTCTTCCTGAAGTATTGTATTGAATAGACTCGACTTGCCTACATTTGGCTTGCCTACTATTGCTAATTTGAATCCGTCAAGTAAAATTTTTCCTCGTTTGTAAGAATCTACCATATCTTTTAATTTTCTCTGGAGGATTTTAATTTTTTTTACCAATTCCCGGGTATTGAAGGATAGAATATCACTTTCTCCGAAATCTAAATCAGCTTCAATAAGCGTTTTTATTTCGAGGGAATACTTTTTTACGTTTTCGATTTCTCTGTGCAGTTTACCGTTTAAATTTTCTTCGGCAATTAAGAGTCCCTTCTCTGTTTTAGCCTGGATTACATCTAATAGTGCCTCTGCTTCCAGAAGGCTCATTTTGCCGTTCAGGAATCTTCTCCTTGTGAACTCACCCCTTTCAGCCATTCTTGCCCCACTATCCACCAATAGTTCAATGACTTTTTTAGGAATGATCGAACCTCCGTGGGTCGAAATCTCTACCATATTTTCTCCTGTGTAGGATGAAGGTTTTTTGAATACAAAAAGAAGTACTTCGTCTAAATTCTTTTTTAGTTTTGGAGCTCGGAGCCATCCGTGAACTATTGAATCTCCTTTTACTTTTTTTAGCTTTTCTCGGGGGGTGAAAATTTTTTCTACTATTTTGATTGCATCTTTACCGCTAACTCTGATAATAGCAATAGCACCCCGACCGATTGGAGTACTTATACCGCAAATGGTTTCAGAGAAATCACTCATTTATTTATGTTAAACCGTTTAAAAATAAGTAAAGGGACTTATCTCACTTACACCTTTTTGCTGTCTAGTCCCTTGAAGGAGCTATAACCACTTTTTTTAGTTCCGTATCTCCTATTGTGTAAGTTCGTACTCCCTTTATATCTGAAACGGCAATGTGTATCGATCTTCGTAAGGATGGTGGTAACGGCTGAAAGATATACTCCCTTTTGGATCTTTTTACTTCTTGGGCGTAAGCTTTTGCTCTGATAGTGAGGGTTTGTTCTTTTTTTCTTCTGTAACCTGAAATATCGATTATAAGCTCTATTGAATTATCCCTTGAGTGAATAATTCTTGATAGGAGATGTTGAAACGATTCTAAAGTCTTACCGGATTTACCAATTAACATTCCGTCCATATCTTTGGTTCTTATATCAACGTATAATTTGTCATCTTCTTTTTTGATTCTAATTTTTCCCGTAGTTCCGAGTTTTTCCAGCATTCTGTTTATTTCTTCCCTGACCAATTCTTCCTTGGGTGAGCTCTCTGGGGTTTCTTCTTTTTTTGGAGTTTCTTCTTTTTTCTTTACTTTTAACCTTACTACCCCTCCTTCTTCTTCTGAGAGAACCTCCCAGTCCATTTGTTCTTTTTCCTTAAGGGAGAGTTCTTCCAGTCCTTTTTTTATTGCTTCTTCAAGGTTTTCCGCTTCGACTTCTATTTCCTGGTTAACCATGATTAAGCCTCCTTGGTCCTTCTTTGAATAAATGTTTGAACAACTAACATTAAAATATTATAAGTAAAGAAATATAAAGTTAACCCGGAGGGAAGGGTTAAGAAAATAAAAGTTATAAAAAAGGGCATCATATAAGACATCATTTTTTGCTGATCGTCCTGTTTTGCCGGACTCATGATGCGCTGTTGAAAGAACATAGATATTCCGGTAAGTATTGGAAGTATATAATAAGGATCTTTTACGGAAAGATCTTTTATCCAAAAAATAAATGGAGCCCCTTTAAGTTCGATTGAACCATTCAACACCTGAAATAAAGAAAAGAAAATGGGCATTTGAAGAAACATCGGCATACAACTTGAAAACGGGTTGAAACCTGTTTCTCTGTACATTTTCATTGTTTCCTGGTTGATACGCTGTGGGTCGTCTTTGTATTTCTTTCTTATCTCCTGCATTTTTGGCTGCAGGTCTTTCATCTTGCTCATTGATTTGGTCTGGTGCATAGTTAAAGGAGAAAGGGCAAGAACCAAACATATCACAAACAAAATTATTACCATACCGTAATTGTTTATGTACCTATGAATGAATTGCATAAAGTGATAGATGAATTTTGCTACAGGTCTTATAAGGGGCCAGCCAAAGTAAATCGCATTTTCGAAGCCTTCTTTTATAGAAGTCAGAACGGAAAACTTAAGAGGACCAAAGTACAATATAGTATTGTAATTGTCCTGGATAGAAATAACGGGAGCATCAGGTGATTTCTTAAGAGTGAATTCTTCTAGATAGTTTTCCGGAATTACTCCGCTAAAGAAGTATTTGGTTTTATAACCGACCCATTCTATTGCGCCGGAGACGTCCTCGTCCGAACCTTTGAATAAATCTCCCTTTTTTATAGTATATGGCTTCTTTCCCGCGTAGTATACGGCACCGCTATAATAGGATTCACGGGAAAATTCCTCTCCCGTGTCGAAAGCGCTTATTTCGTAAAGGTATTCTGCTTCAGGAGAACATTTAAGATGAATAAGGTAAGAAGAATCCGAAAATATATATGTTTTACTTATTAAAACCGAGTCCAGCATATAAGAAAAAATAATTTTTTTCTCTAAACCTTTATCTTCGACTTTTACATCAAAAGAAATTGGTTGCGTGGATACGGTTTTTCTTGCTGTAATAATAGAGGTTGAGAGTAAAGGTTGACTTCTATTGAGCGCGAAAAATATCACTTTGTAATCCTTTAGATAAACAGAGTCAATGACTCCGCCTTTGGAAGATAAATACACTTCCATTAGTTTTGTGCTTATCTTGATGGTTTCTGCACTATCCTCTTCTTGGATTCCATCTTTTTCTGCCAGCAATTCAGGCAATTTTTCTTCTTCGGACGTAATAGTTTTTTCTTCTTCGACTTTTTCGCCTACTTCTTCGGATTCGATATTTTTTTTGTTGGAGGTTAAATAGGATTGAAATAGTAACATACCAAGAAATATAAGAACAAAAAACAATATCATTTTTCTGGAATCATCCATTATTCACCTCCAACGGGATCGTATCCGCCTCTGCTAAAAGGGTTACAGCGTAATAATCTCCATACGCTAAGAAGTAAACCTTTAAAGAACCCTTCTTTTTTTAAAGCCTGAATTGCGTAAGAGGAACATGTGGGGTAATATTTACATCGTCTTGAAAAAAAAACAGATATGTTTTTTGAATAAAAGTTCAATAATGCTATTATCACTTTAGCCATAAATCTTCCTTTGAACAAATTCTATCGAAATCATTCTTTATTTTATCGTAATCTTCCATCAAAGCCGTTTTTCTCCCCGTAATAATATATAAACCATTCTTTAAGGAAGGATTGGCATTTCTTACAATTTCCCTCAAACGACGCCTTAGCCGGTTGCGTTTTAAACCTCCCTTTATTCCTCTTTCCATACGAACAGAGAACTTCTTTTCTTTTTCCGGCAAATAGTGTAAATAAATAAACTGACCCCGGTAAAAGAATCCTTTGCTGTAAACCTTTTCAATTGTTACCTTTCTTCTTATCCGCCACTCTTTGCCAAAGCCGAATTTCATTCCCATTCGATTTAAAAGATTCTCATGCGAAAATCCAACCTATACTAATAAGAAGTGCTGCTGTTGTCAAGCGCAGATTTTTGATAAAGGAACCACGAGATTACACAAGATTAACACAAGATTCCCCCACCACAACCTCAAATTACTCTCACACGGAGACCACAGAGAAAAAAATATAATGTTGTTTAAAACTCATCTTCACCTCTCCATTTTTTACATGTAGAACATGTAGATACTATAGTTTTTTTAGTTTTTACTAAATCCCAATCCCTAAATCCAAAAATTACTATTTGATCATTTAACAAAATATAAAAGGGGAGAAGAATCTCCCCTTTTATATTTTAAATCATCTTAGCTGTTTTTATTCTTCGACAGAGAATTTATAAAGTATAATTTCTTCTCTTTCCTCACCCGCGTTTAGGATACAAGACGGAAAATTGGGCTTGTTCGGTGAATCAGGATAGTATTGGGGTTCGATACAAAATGCGTAATGCTGATTATATACTTTGCCGCCTTTGCCCTTAAATCCATCAAGGAAGTTTCCGGAGTAGAATTGAGATCCAGGCATAGTGGCATATATTTTCATAACCCTTCCGCTTTCCGGTTCGATAACTTTACAAACCATGGAAAGAGGTTCGTCAGATTTTATTATTATGAAATTATGGTCGTAACCCCCGCTGAATTTTTTATCGACTTTATCTATACGTGAGCCGATCGCTTCAAGTTCCGGAAAGTCTAAAGGAGTTCCCTCGACACTTTTGATTTCTCCTGTGGGGATCAGTCCATTGTCTACGGGAGTATATTCCTTTGCGTTTAATTCTAACTTGTGCCCCAGTATGGTACCGTTGCCTTCTCCTTTTAGATTGAAGTAGGCATGATTCGTGAGATTGACGGGTGTTGCTTTATCTGTTTTAGATTTTAATACTATTTTCAGTTCATTGTTGTCGTTAAGAATATATTTTACAGTGTTATCGAGATTCCCGGGATATCCTTCTTCTCCGTCTTTACTGAGGTATGTGAATTTTACTCCTATGGCATTATCCTCTTTTATTTCTTCTCCTTTCCATACCTTTTTGCCGAATCCCTCAACACCTCCGTGGAGATGATTTTCGCCGTCGTTTGTTGCCAGGGTATATTCCTTTCCTTCCAGGGTAAACTTACCTTTTGCAATACGGTTCGCATATCTTCCCGCAGTTACTCCCAGATATGAAGCGTCATTGATGTATCCCTCGAGGTTATCATATCCTAAAATAATATCTTCGAAGTTTCCGTTTTTGTCGGGGAGTTTAAGAGAAACCAGAGTAGCTCCAAATTCAGTAACTTTCAACTCTATTCCATTAGCGTTTTTAATCGTGTACAAATTGACCGTTTCTCCAGCAGCTGTTTTTCCGAATTCTTCTTTTTGGATTGTTGAAGAAGATGTTCCTTCCGCGCAGCTTAGGAAAAAGATGAGTGACGTAAACGGGATGAGTTTCTTACATAAGTTTAATTCCATTATTGCCTCCTTTTATTTCCTTAGGGTTAAACTTAAAGATTAATTTATCGAAATTTTAAAAAAAGTCAACCGAACAGAAAACAATTTAACCACAGAAAGCACAGAGAAAAACAAAAAACTTTGTGATTTAAAAACTTTTTGGTGTTGTGGGTTGAGAGTTGAGACAATAAAAAATCCTTTTTTTATCTGCGTTTATCTGCGTTCTCTGTGACTTTGTGTGAGATATTGTTTTTTTACTAATACACTAATTCACTAGTGAACCAATTAACTAATCAACTGTTTCCTTACCCCAATATAAGGTTTTCTATTATGTCCATTGTCTTAAGGCTATGGAATTGAGTTATTTGCTAACTCTTGACAATTTGGTAAAGCTTATTATTATTTACTGCTTAAATCATCCGAGTGGTACCTTAGCAGTAGTATTTTATATTTTTTTAGATATTGTGCAAATATTACGTAGGGGGGGTTATTAGGTTCGGATATTTTGATGACAAACAAAGAGAGTACGTGATCACTTCTCCCAGGGTTCCATATCCATGGATTAATTATCTTGGTTACGATGGCTTTTTTTCTCTGGTTTCCAATACTGCTGGTGGATATAGTTTTTATAAAGATGCGAGACTGAGGCGAATTACTCGATATCGCTATAACAATATTCCCGTGGATAATGGCGGGAAATATTTTTATATAAATGATAACGGCGATGTGTGGTCGCCGGGATGGAAGCCCGTAAAAGCGGAACTGGATAAATATGAATGTCGGCATGGGCTCGGTTACACAAAAATTACCGGAGCAAAAAATAATCTTGAAGCAGAGGTTCTTTATTTCGTTCCTCTCGGGTTTAATGGGGAAGTCCAGCGGGTACGTTTAACAAATAAATCAAATTCTACAAAAAATTTCAAGCTTTTTTCATTCGTTGAATTCTGTCTCTGGAATGCCTTTGATGATATGACGAATTTCCAGAGGAATTTTTCTACCGGTGAGGTAGAAGTCAAGGGTTCCGTTATATATCATAAAACCGAATACAGGGAAAGAAGAAATCATTTCGCTTTTTATTCGGTAAATTCGGATATTAAAGGGTATGATACGCAGATGGAAGATTTCCTGGGACTTTACAATGGTTTTTCTTCTCCCGATGCGGTTATTGAAGGCGAATCAAGAAATTCGGAAGCGCATGGGTGGCAGCCTATAGGTTCACATTCGATAGAGGTTGAGCTTAAAGAGGGGGAGACAAAAGATTATATATTTATTCTTGGTTATGTCGAGAATGATCCAAAAGACAAATGGGAAAGTCCGGGAATTATAAATAAAACAAAAGCAGAAAAAATGATAGCCAAAATAGAAACTTCCGAAGACGTAGATCAGGAACTGTCTGCTATTAATAAATACTGGGATAATCTTCTTTCCGTTTATGAGATTGAGCATACGGATGAAAAATTGTCGAGAATGGTCAACATATGGAATCCCTACCAGTGTATTATTACCTATCACATGGCAAGAAGCGCTTCATATTTTGAATCGGGTATCGGAAGAGGAGTCGGTTTCAGGGATTCGAATCAGGATCAGTTGGGATGTACTCATCAGATACCCGAGAAATCAAAACAGAGAATTCTCGATATTGCTGCCACGCAGATGGAAGACGGAAGCGCGTACCACCAGTACCAGCCTCTTACAAAAAGGGGAAATGATGAGGTGGGGGGGAACTTTAATGATGACCCTCTATGGTTAATCGCTTCGGTCACGGCTTATATAAAAGAGACAGGCGATTATTCGATACTCGATGAGTCGGTTCCTTTCGATAACGATGAGAGTAAAGCAAAAAGCCTGTTTGAGCATTTAAAGCGTTCTTTTTATCATGTTGTTAATAATCTTGGACCTCATAATTTGCCTTTAATAGGCAGAGCGGACTGGAATGATTGTCTTAATCTCAACTGTTTTTCCGAAAATCCCGATGATTCATTCCAGACTACTGAAAATAAAGAAGGAAAAGTCGCCGAGTCCGTTTTGATTGCGGGTATGTTCGTTTGTTACGGGAGGGAATTTGAGGAAATATGCAAAAAAACCGGAAAAGAGGAAGAAGCAAGAGAAGCAGATAAATATATAAATAATATGATTGATATTATAAATAAGCATGGGTGGGATGGTAAATGGTTCCTGAGAGCTTATGATGATAACGGAGATAAGGTTGGAAGCATTGAAAATGAAGAAGGTCAGATATTTATCGAGTCACAGGGGTTCTGTATTATGGCTGGTATAGGGGTTGATGACGGAAGGGCAAAACAAACCCTTGATTCGGTTAAAGAAAGATTATCGTCCAAATACGGAATTGTTCTTCAGAATCCTGCCTATTCGAAGTATTATCTTAATTTAGGAGAAATTTCCAGTTATCCTCCGGGATATAAAGAAAATGCAGGTGTATTTTGTCATAATAACCCCTGGATTATGATTGCCGAGACAATTATAGGCAGGGGAGACATGGCTTTTGACTATTATAAAAGAATAGCCCCGGCATACCTGGAAGAAATAAGTGAAATTCATAAAACCGAACCCTATGTATATTCGCAGATGGTCTCGGGTAAAGACGCTTATAAAAAGGGTGAAGCGAAGAATTCCTGGCTTACGGGAACGGCAGCCTGGAATTACGTTGCGATCACTCAATTCATACTTGGAATAAGACCGGATTATGACGGTCTTATCGTTGACCCCTGTATTCCAAGCGATTGGGATGGCTTTAGGGTTAAAAGAAAATTCAGGGGAGTGATTTACGATATAAAAGTCAGCAATCCCAATAAAGTAAGTAAGGGAATAAAAAGTTTAAAGGTAGATGGTAAAGAGATAGAAGGGAATAAAGTTCCAATATTCAGCGATGGAAAGACTCACGACGTTGAAGTGACTCTTGGGTGATTTTTACCGGAACGGAATTTTATTATTAATTTGATTGAGGAGGTATTATGAGCAAAATTGATATAGGTATTGTAGTAGCCTATTTTGTAATCGTGATTGCTATCGGTATTATTGTCAAGAAATGGGCGGCCAAAGATATCAGAGCTTATTTTTTGGGCGGGAATAAAGTCCCGTTCTATATTTTAGGTCTGGCGAATGCTTCCGGTATGTTCGATGTAACAGGTACCATGCTGTTAGTAACATGGCTTTTTCTTTACGGAATAAAAGGAGCTTTCCTACCCTGGGTATGGCCCGTGTTCAACCAGGTTTTTCTGATGGTATATCTTGCTAAATGGCTTAGACGTTCTAATGTTATAACCGGTGCTGAGTGGATAAAAACCAGATTCGGCAGCGACATGGGAGCAAAGCTTTCCGACATTAGTGTTGTTATTTTTGCTATTATAAGTACAATAGGATTTCTCGCGTACGCTTTCCAGGGGATAGGCAAATTTTCTCAGATATTCTTGCCGTGGGAGCTTTCCGCTAATACATACGGAATAATTATAATGAGTATCGCGAGTATTTATACTATTATGGGTGGTTTGTTCGCGGTTTTAATTACCGACGTATTTCAGTTTTTTATACTTACGGTCGTATCTGTATTCATTGGTTATATCGCATTTACCCATACCACTTTCGATGCTATACAGGCGGCAATACCTGCGGGTTGGGACAGCCTCCGGTTCGGATGGAGTAGTCTTAGTCTGGATTGGTCAAATTTGATGCCAGCTATAAATGACAGAATAGCCAGTGATGGTTTTTCGTTAGCCGGTATTGTTCTTATGATGATGCTCTTCAAAGGAGTGCTGGTAAGCGGCGCGGGACCGGCTCCGAATTATGACATGCAAAAAATACTCGCAAGCAAGAATCCCAGGGAAGCTTCTCTTATGAGCTGGTTTGTTACTGTTGTATTGTTTTTCCCGCGTTATCTGCTTGTAACGGGTATCTGTGTTTTGGGTTTGGTTTTCTTCAGTCCCCAGCTTAGCGCGATGGGTGCGGGTGTTGACTTCGAGCAGATTTTTCCCTTTGTGGTGCATAATTTCGTACCTGTGGGTCTTGTGGGGCTGATACTCGCGGGACTTATTTCCGCTTTTATGAGCACTTATGACGGAACACTTAATTGCGGTGCCTCTTACATAGTTAACGATATTTACAAACGATATATAAATAAGGGCGCTTCGGAAAAAAGATATGTTACAATAAGTTACCTCAGTACATTTTTGCTTATAATTCTGGGTTTCATTTTCGGAATGTTGGGAAAATCGATACATCAGATTACGATGTGGATTGTATCCGGTCTCTGGGGTGGATATGTAGCGCCCAATATTCTCAAGTGGTACTGGTGGAGATTTAACGGTTACGGATTTTTCTGGGGTATGGTTTCCGGAATGGGGGCGGCTATAATATTGCCTTTTGCTTTTGGAAATCCGGATATTTTATTCGGAATTCAATTAAATCTTGCTCTTTTCCCGTTTGTGCTGTTGATAAGTACGGCTGCCTCTATTATAGGAACCCTAATGACGGCTCCGGAGCAAGATGAAGTTTTGATGGACTTCTATAAAAAAGTACGGCCCTGGGGATTATGGAAACCTATATATGAAAAGGTCAAGAAAGTAGATCCCAGTTTTGAGAGAAATAAAGATTTTTCGCGTGACATGGTAAACGTAATCGTAGGAACCGTCTGGCAGATGACTTTTGTTCTGATTCCCATATATCTTATAATAAGACAGTTCACGGGAATGTATATAAGCATCGGTATCCTCTTGGTGACTTCGATCTTCCTGAAATTTAACTGGTATGATAAACTGGAAAAAACATAATGTACGAAAAACCCAATAAAATTAAAAAGACAAATCAAACAAGGAGAAATATATGAGTCCAGATAATAACAAACTGTTAATGAGGGAAAAAATTAGTTATGGTTTTGGGGACCTTGCTTCGGTGCTGTACTGGCAGACCTTCATGTTGTACTTCACTTATTTTTACACAGACGTATTTGTTATTCCGGCTGCTGTTGCGGCTACCCTGTTTCTTATGAGCCGGATTTGGGATGGTATCAACGACCCTGCAATGGGTATGCTAGCCGACCGCACAAAAACCCGGTGGGGGAAATTTCGCCCCTATTTACTCTGGCTTTGTGTACCATTCGCAGTCGCCGGAGTTTTTACTTTCACTGTTCCCAACTTGGGCCCGACAGGAAAAATTATCTGGGCTTATATTACGTTTAACGCCATTATGATGCTTTATACAGCTATCAATATTCCCTACACGGCGTTACTCGGTGTCATCTCGGCGGATTCAAACGAACGCACCACCGTCTCATCCATAAAATTTATTTGTGCGTTTCTGGCGGGTACTATCGTTTCATTCACCTTACTGCCGATGGTCAAAAAACTAGGCGGAGGAAATGATCCGCGCGGCTGGCAATTAACTTTTGTAATTTACGGCATCGCCGCTATCATTTTTTTTCTGATTGCTTTTAAAAATACTCGCGAGCGGGTGCAACCACCCCCAACACAAAAATCGTCCGTTAAAAAAGACCTGTTTGAATTAATAACCAACGGTCCCTGGCTCATTCTTCTCGCCACTACCATCACTTTTATCCTCTTCGTGGCTGTCCGAAGCAGTGTGACGGTGCACTACTTTAAATATGTTATCGGCTCACAGGAACTTTCTTTCCCGTTCTTTGGTAAACGTATCTATGATTTCAACACGATAACTTCTTTATTTAATGGAGTAGGGCAGATTTCAGCGCTAATCGGAGCATTACTCGTCAGCCTGGTTGCCAAAAAAATCGGTAAGAAAAAGACATTTATAATCCTTTTTATTATTGCAATAACAAGCACAGCTGCTTTTTATTTTATGACTGCCGAACAAATCGGCTTGATTTTTGTCTTACAATTCACAGGTTCTATAACCGGCGGACCGCTCAGTGTTTTGCTGTGGGCAATGTATGCCGATACTGCTGACTACGCTGAGTGGAAACGCGGACGCAGGGCAACAGGTTTGGTCTTTTCCGCTTCCACCATGTCGCAGAAAATGGGATGGGCTATTGGCGCTTATATCGCGCTTATGCTTATGTCTCAGGTTGGATTTAAACCAAATCAGGCACAATCCCTGGAGAGCCTGAAAAGTTTAATTATGCTGTTTAGTTTGATTCCTGCCGGGCTTGGTGTTTTGTCTCTGCTCATATTATCTTTCGTATATCCCTTAAATGAGAGCCGCGTAGCTGAGATCGAAGCAGAATTAAAAGAGAGGCGAGAAACCAGCGGTGGAGACACTCAAAATGGTTCTTCCTAAGCCGTTAAGAAAAAAAGGAGAAAGGAATGAAAAACACGATTATAGGGAAACCGCTCCCTAACATGCCATGGCAAGATAAACCCGCGGGTTGTACCGATATTGTATGGAGATACGATAAAAATCCCGTGATTGGGACAGATGCCCTGAACGGTTTGAGGGTTTTTAACAGCGCCGTAATCCCTTATAAGGGTGAGTTTATCGGAGTCTTTCGGGCTGATCACAGGAATGGGTATCCCAATTTGCATCTGGGCAGAAGTAAAGATGCGATTAATTGGGATATTGAAGAGAAAATTATTACGTTTCAAAATGAGGACGGTTCGCAGGCAAAACCAATTCTATACGGTTATGACCCGAGGCTAGTCGAGATAGAGGGAACTTATTACATTACCTGGTGTAATTTCTTTAATGGTCCAACGATTGGCATTGCCAAAACCAAGGATTTTAAAACTTTCATCCAGCTTGAGAATGCTTATGTGCCTTTTAATCGGAATGGTGTTTTATTTCCGAGGAAGATAAATGGAAATTTTGTTTTGCTTAACCGTCCGAGCGATAATGGTCATACGCCGTTTGGCGATATTTATCTAAGCCAGAGTCCGGATATGACCTATTGGGGTAAACATCGGTTGGTTATGGGTACGACTCATTATTGGTGGAAAAACGTAAAGCTTGGGGCGGGACCCATTCCGATAGAAACAACCGAAGGGTGGCTCTTGATATACCACGGTGTGTGTCAGTCTTGTAGTGGTTTTATATACAGTATGGGCGCGGCATTATTGGATATCGATGATCCGTCCAAAGTTATTGTTGACTGCGAGAATTATATTTTGACTCCGGAAGCACCCTACGAGAGAACCGGATTTGTTGATAATGTTACTTTCCCCTGCGCGACACTGCATTGTGCAAAGATGGGAAGAATAGCCATTTTTTACGGTTCAGCTGATACCTCTTCTTCACTTGCTTTTACCTGGGTAGATGAATTGATTGACTACATTAAAGTAAATCCCAATAAGCCGATGTAGAAAGGAGAATGGAGAATGCAATTCGGGTATTTTGATGATAAGAATAAAGAGTATGTTATAGAACGTCCGGATACGCCGAAATCATGGAGTAACTACCTTGGTTCTACGGAATACGGCGCAATAATTACGAATAATGCCGGAGGTTACAGTTTTTTGAAATCTTCTGCTCAGGGACGATTTATGCGTCTCCGCTTTAATTCGATTCCTATGGATCAACCCGGACGATATATTTATATTCATGACCGAGAAAGTAAAGATTTCTGGTCTGCTTCATGGCAGCCTGTAGGTAAATCACTTGATAAATATAAATCGGAATGCCGGCACGGAACTGCTTATACAAAAATATCCTCTGAATATTCGGCAATAAAAACCGAAACGACTTATTTCGTTCCGTTAGACCGTTATTTTGAGTGCTGGTTGTTTAAAGTCACGAATCTGGATGCTAAAAAGCGTAATCTTAGATTGTTTACCTTTGTAGAATATGCTAATAACTGGTTTATGTTGCAGGATTTAGTTAATCTTCAATATACTCAGTCTATTCTTTGTATGGATGTGGTAGATAACATAATCGATCATGGTATCAATGTGTTACTGCCGGATGATTCCAGTAGTGATTTAGAAAATCACGATGGCAATAGGCATACGTTTCTTGGTGTAGCAGGCGCCGAGGTTACCGGTTACGATACAGATCGCGACATTTTTCTTGGACCTTATCGTTCTTATCACAATCCATTAATCGTAGAAAATGGCGAATGCGGAAATTCCCTTGCCAAGGGAGACAATGGTTGCGGTACATTGCAGATCGATGTTGATTTAGAACCGGGAGAATCAAAAGAGCTGGTCGTCCTTATGGGAGTCGGAAAAGCATCTGTGGAAGGGAAAAAAGCAATTCTGGAATTTGGAGAGATTAATAAGGTTCACGATGAATTCGACAAAGTTAAAAAATACTGGCATACCCGGTTGGAAGGGATGACGGTCGAGACACCAGATGGCGAATTTGATAGTATGATGAATATGTGGAATCCGTTTAATTGCCTTATGACTTATACCTGGTCGAGAGCCGCCAGTCTTGTTTATAGCGGTGAACGCGATGGTCTGGGTTATCGTGATACGGTACAGGATATTTTAGGTGTATTGCATTTGATTCCTGAAGAGGCAGGCCGGCGTTTGGAACTTATGATAACGGGTCAGGTTTCCTCGGGTGGAGCAATGCCTGTTGTTAAACCTTGGGCTCACAATCCGGGAGAAGAAGAACCTCCTGATGAAAAAGACTATAGGTCGGATGATTGTATGTGGCTGTTTAACACGATTCCTGCATACGTAAAGGAAACCGGTGATATTTCATTCTACGATAAAGTACTTCCCTATGCGGATAAGGGTGAAGATTCGGTACTCGGACATATGAGACAGGCTATACAATTTAGCCTGGATCATATGGGGGCGCATGGGCTTCCCTGCGGTTTGTATGCAGACTGGAATGATTGTCTTGAACTCGGTTATGAAGGCGAAACCGTTTTTGTGGCTTTTCAGCTTCGTTATGCCCTACAAACATATATTGATATTTGCAATATGCTTGGAAAGAGCGAAGAAGTAGAATGGGCAAAACCTCATCTTGAAACTCTGGATGAAAATATTGACAGGCATACATGGGATGGAGATTGGTTTATTAGAGCATATAGATATGATGGTATGAAATTCGGTTCGAAAGAAGATGAAGAGGGTTCTATATGGCTTAACCCGCAATCCTGGTCTGTAATAAGCGGGCATGCAAGTAAAGAACAGGCAGAAAAGGCAATGAAGGCAGTAAGAGAGAAGCTTGCTACAGATTATGGGGTTGTGGTAGTTAGTCCGCCGTATGAGAAGACCGATCATAGAGTTGTAAAAGCGTCCCTTTTCAACAAAGGCATGAAAGAAAATGCTTCCATATTCTGTCATACGCAGGGATGGGCTGTTACTGCCGAGACGATGCTTGGCAATGGGGATCAGGCTTACAAGTATTTCCGCGCTTTTATGCCGGCCGCATATAACACAAAAGCCGAGATACGTCAAATTGAACCCTACGTTTATTGCCAATATACACATAGCAAGTATAGTCCCAGGTACGGTGCGTCACGCCTGCCCTGGTTAAGCGGTTCGGCTACCTGGGCTTATTATACTGCAATCCAGTATATTCTCGGTATTCAGACGGATTATGAGGGACTACGAATTGATCCCTGTATTCCATCGGTATGGAAGGAATTTAGCGTGAGTAGAGATTTCAGAAAGAAGAAACTCAATATAAAGGTTCAAAACGATTCGGGTGTCCAGAAGGGAGTGAAGAAGATAATCGTTAACGGAAAAGAAATTAAAGGTAATTTTATTCCGTTTAATGGTATGAAAGAAGAAAATACTGTTCTTGTGCAGATGGGATAAAAACATATTCCAGGTTGACTTAAGTGATTAGCAGATTTTAACGTTAGAAACTAATTGTAATATTATCTGATGAATAAGAATTTAAGTATAACCTACGGTAAAGAAAAGATTAATCTTTCAGTTCCTGAAGATTTCCTCGCGGGAGATCTGATTAAACCTCAGAAATCTGCTAATAATATGACTGAATCGGAAATGAAAGGAAAAATGGAAGAGACAATTAAAAATCCTATCGATTCTCCGAGAGTTATGGATATAGTTGCCGGTAAGAAAGTAGGATTGGTGATAAGTGATGAGTTTCGCTGGGGTCTTCAGGAATTAATCATTTCGGTTATGATGAAAGAAATATTTGATGGAAATCCGGAGAAGGTGGATGTTTTTATTGCAAATGGTACTCATGAGCCCAAAGTCTATTGCGAGAATCTTATATCAACTATAAAAAAAACAGCCGAAGATTTTGCTCATGAAGTTCGCGTTATAGTCAATGAATGCGATAGCGGAGAATATATTAATCTGGGTAAAACTCCGCTCGGTACGGATGCACAAGTTTCGAAAAAGTGGCTTGAAACCGAGGTAAGGATCTACGGGCATGAATCCAAATATCACTATATGAACGGGTACAGTGTTGTGGATAAGCAGGTTTGTCCGGGTCTTTGTTCCCGGGGCACTATAGCTTCGACCCATAAACATGCTTTAAAACACGATTTGAGCGCTGCGGGGCGGATTATCTATCATGAAGATGAATCAAGAAAGGAGAACCCTTTTGCGCAGGATAACCGGGATGTCAGATTATTATCCGAACGTTATATTCTTAAGGGTGGTAAGTTGAAGGAAGAAAATATTCCTGCTTTTCTTTTAGATATGTTTTCTACAAAATCGACAATAGAATGGATAGCCGCAGGTAATCCGGATAAGGTTTCCATGCAGATGACAAAAGCGGTTGATGATCTGGCATCTTTTATTTTACCACGCAGTAAATACGTCGTTATCTCACCGGGAGGGCCTCCTGCCTGCAATGCGATTTACGGTGTTCAAAACTGCTTTGATATGGCGCTTAAGTATGCCATTAAAGAAGGAGGAGAAGCTCTCATCTTAGCGCCATGTACAGGAAGTCCTGACCAGGTGGAGGAAGTGAGGGGGCTTGCGACAAGTGCAAAATCAAAAGCTTTGTTCTGGGATAATCTCGTTAAACTTCGAAAGTTACCTCTTTCCAAGGCTGCGGATTGGATTGCTAAGAATTTCGAATTATATCTCTGGAAGACAGATAGAGTTTTGAAGTTAATGCTGCGGCAAAAAGTTAAACTTTATTTGTATTCTGGTCTTTCCGCCGAGAAGATCGAACCCGGAGGATTTATTTCGGTTTCAGACCCTGATGATTGGATTTTTGAACGAGCGGAACGTAACGACGGAAAGCTGAGGGTGATAGATGAGGGCAATAAATTATTGGTGATCCCTTCGGATATAAGTTAAGCGGTTAACTGAGTCTTGAGTCGTGTGTCATGAGTCCTGAGTCAAAACAAAAAACTAAAAAAATCCGTGAATATCCGTGTTAATCTGTGGCTAATTATTTTGGTGTTGTGGGGTAGGTTTTAAACAAACAAAATAAAACTTGGGGTTAGGTGTGGCTGTGCCGCTGTGATCTCTGTGTACTCTGTGGTAAAATCATTTTTTAAAGTTTAGTGTTTTTGGTATGTTTCATAGATTTTAAAAATACCCCCTTGCGCTTTTTTATATTTCTTATATAAATTAAATTACTCCGGGGTGCCGGCAAATATATCACTACATAAAATGTGATATACCTCCTTGTTTACGTTATAACTTAATTATAACATATGCCCGCCCCGGATTCTAATTTTTTGAGGTCTTATTATATTGCTTGATTATTCAAGTGTGAAATTGTACCCGGTCAGAACAGAATCTCGGATAACGTTAACACCTGTGTATATGGTATCGGCTGTAGTATAGCCCTCTGCGGAAACGCTAATATTATAAATGCCCTCGGGAATCGTAAATTGGTATGTGTAGGGGTTTGTAGTATCTGGCGATGTAGATGTTGAGTCCGATAATGTTGTGAAGGTATCCAGAGCATTTGCAGCCATGCAGAGTGCAAATTTTATGGTGTCTCCTAAAGTATCTTTTACGATTCCCCGAAGGGATCCTGCAACGGACAGTGGGAATGTTTTGAATGAAGGAATGAGCTCGTATGGTTGCGATTCCCAATTTATTGATTTTGAGGCGTCGAAGTCAATTACAATTGTAATGTATTGACCGGGGAGTACAGTGAAATCTTCCTCAAGTTCATATCCTACCGGTGTTCCGGCGGGAATTAACAGAGTATCATTTATACCGTCTCTCACTACATAATTTATCTGGGCGAGCAAAAGCAAAACTCTTGTATAATCTCCGGGGTCAATCTCGACATACTCTCGATACTTTGGGCTATACGTAAGAGATGTATACTTCCCGCCGATAAGTCTTGCAATATCAAACGAAAAAGGATAATCCACAAGTGTTGTGGGGTCACCTTCTGCATTTCTTATTCCTACCGACATTACTGTCAAATATATGTGTTGTACATCTTGTGGTGGTGGCGCATCTATTAGACAGATTCTGATGAACCCTTTATCTTCTCCGCACCCGGGGATTAAAAAAAGAATAATCACTATCAATACGATTTTTTTCAAAGAAAGCCTCCTTTTATTTAATATGACCCTCATATTTGAATTATGGTTCCGTACAAATAAAGCCCTTTTCATATAATGCCTGTTTTGCTATGTTCAATATAATGTTTTTTCGTAAATAGTCAAACCATATCGCGGCAAAGCCGCTAAAATTCAAAAATTAAATATCAAAATGTAAAAATACAAATCAAAGTTCAAAAATGAATTAAAAAAAAGAAACAATGAATGCCACTAATAACACAAAAAATTCACCGCAAAGGCGCGGAGAACGCAGAGCCACACCCACAACTCCCTTTTTATATCTGTTTTTCACACAAAACCCTACCCCTTTAAAAGATTTATTTTGTTGTTTAAAAATAAAAAATATTGGGGGATGTGAGTGGTAATCCGTGACTATCAGTGAAAATCAGTGGCTAATTAATCTGGGGTGGAGGGGGGATTCAAATCCAAAAAATCTGCGTTTATCTGCGTCCTATCATTTTTAGTTTTTGCATTTTTATTTGTCATTTTGCTTTTTAATTTTTGATATTTCATTTCCAAGGAAAACAAAATCCAATGAGATATTTTTTTGCAAAAAAAACAAAAAGTTGACTGACAGTACTATAGGGGGTCTTGACAAAAGATATATATATCTTATATTGTTAGATATATCTAACAATGGAGGGGAAAATGGAATTAACTAAGAGCCGGGAAGATTATCTTGAAGTTATATGTGAAATTTGTGAGGAAGAGAAGGTTGCAAGGGTTAAAGATATCGCTTCGAACATGGCTGTTTCTCTTGCCAGTGTCAATTATGCGTTAAAAGCCTTGAAGGGAGCAGGTTTAATAAAGCATAAAAAATATGGTTATATAGAGTTGACGAAAAAGGGCAGCGTAATCGGAAAAGCTATTTCGAAAAAGCATAAACTAATTAAGCGTTTTTTGACGAATATCTTAGATGTTGATGAGAATGTTGCAGATAAAGACGCCTGTGGTATTGAGCATGTAGTTTCGGAAGAAACTTGCAATAAAATGAGTTCCTTTCTTAAATCTAAAGAGGTTTATAAGAATTATGATATCTCTTCTTGAGGCGAGAAAAAATGTTCCGCTTGTTGTGAAATTTGTTGCGGGAGGTGGAAGAGGTGGTAAAGGTATGGGAGGTGTAAGCGGTAGAGGTGGAGGGGGGGGGAGAAGAAATTTGTGCAGGCGATTTTCTAATATGGGTATAAGAGAAGGTGCTGTTATAATAAAATTATCGGCGCAGCCTTTTTTTGGACCTATCTTAATTAGAATCGGAAATTGTGAAATTGCAGTGGGTAGAGGAATGGCAAGTTCTATACTTGTTGAAGAGGTAAGTGAGTGAAAAGGATTTTATTGTTTGGCAATCCTAATGTGGGAAAAAGTGCAATATTTACTCGTTTAACCGGTGTGAAGATTATTGCTTCAAATTATCCGGGGACTACTGTCGAATATCTTGTCGGTAAAACCCGGATAGAAAATAAGGATATTGAAGTAGTTGACGTTCCCGGGACTTATTCTCTTCGTCCGGACTCGCCCGCAGAAAAAGTAGCTCAAAAATTTATTGATGAGAGCAATCCTAAAGAAACTGTAATTATAAACGTAGTTGACTCGACAAATCTTGAAAGGAATCTCAACCTCACTCTTCATCTATTATCTACAAAATTTCCTGTTATTGTTCTGCTTAATTTTTGGGATGAGACAAAACACAAGGGAATAACTATAAATATTCGGAAACTAAGCGAACTTCTGAAGGCTCCGGTAATACCTACTGTGGCGATTACCGGTTATGGCATTCAAGAATTAAGAGAAAAGTTAAGTAAGGCAACACCCTCGAACTTTAATGTAAAGGAAAAAGATGTCTGGAATTTAGTTGGTAAAATTATTGAGGAGACTCAAATTATTGAGCATCATCGTCATACATTTCTTCAAATTCTGGAAGAGATTTCTACGCATCCTGTGATGGGAATAACTTTTGCAGGTATAGTTTTATTTTTATCTTTTCTAATTATACGCTTAATAGGAGAGGGTTTGATAGGTTTCGTTTTTGAACCAATATTTGAAAATCTATGGGGTCCTGTTTTATTGAAATTTTCTGCTTTTTTAGGTGATTCTAATCTATTACACAAAATTCTGATAGGAGAATTTATTGACGGAAAAATCGATTTTTATCAATCGTTTGGAGTTTTAAGCACTGGTTTATTTATTCCTATAGCTGCCGTTTTGCCCTATATTATCAGTTTCTATTTTGTTCTTTCGATTCTTGAAGATACGGGATATCTACCCCGACTTGCGGTACTTATGGATCGTTTTATGCACCAGATCGGTATTCATGGAATGGGTATTGTGCCTATGTTACTTGCTTTCGGTTGCAATGTGCCGGGTGTTCTGGCAACAAGGATAATGGAAACGCGAAGAGAAAGACTTATAGCTGCGACAGTTATGTCAATTTCTATTCCCTGCATGGCTCAAATCGCGATGATATTTGGTTTGTTAGGTAAATATGGGATTAGAGGAATTGCTCCGGTTTTTATAACATTGTTTTTAGTATGGATTATTATAGGTAAAACAATGTCCAGATTCGTTTCCGGGGATAGCCCTGAGATATTTACCGAAATACCGCCGTACAGAATTCCTTATTTTAAAGGTTTGCTTAAGAAAGTTTGGCTCAGGGTGAGCTGGTTCCTTAAAGAAGCACTTCCGTTTGTCTTAATCGGTGTTTTAATCGTAAATTTGTTTTATATTTTGGGTTTTATAGATTTCATATCGAGAATTTTTGGCCCATTACTTACCAAAATTCTGGGTCTTCCCGCAGAGGCTATAGCTGCCCTGTTTATCGGTTTTCTGCGTAAAGATGTGGCGATAGGTATGCTCGCGCCTCTGGGATTATCCATGGGGCAACTAATAACCGCTTCCGTTGTTCTTACCATGTACTTTCCATGTATTGCGACCTTTGTTGTACTGTTTAAAGAATTGAGATTCTGGGATACGCTTAAGGCTTCAATAATAATGGTTTCTTCTGCTCTTTTCGTTGGATGGATACTTAATCTTATTTATTAAAAGTTAAAGGTGAATTGTGTTAAAGTAGGTCAAGAAATTATACGGATTTAGTCCGATCAATTAAGATCTTACCTCTTACGTCAGTGTAAATAAACTGTAAACTTGCTTTTGGACGATGTTTAAAAAATATTATTATAAAGGTTTTCTTGCTGTTACTTCTAAGCTTGGAGAAATTGTCGGATAAATCATGCGAGTGGCAAGAGCGAATGGGAAAATTATAGTATTTAATAAGTATATTAAGTTATTGCTCATGATTCCATGGCTCTTTGATTTTTGTTTAAAAAGTCTAAAGAAACTGTTAATCTCAAGAGTCAAACTGTCCCATACGGGGATTCTTGTTTCTATTTCTCTGAATCCTGCTCTATTTAACATGATATTTATGGATTGAGGGGAAAAAAATCTTATATGAGTTGGATCCTCAAGATTCCACCATTTATCTCTAAAAATAGTCAACCCTCCGGATATGCTATTAGGAGTGATGAAGTATAAACCGCCCCCCTTCTTTAGAGCGCTATAACATTTTTTGAAAATAACTATAGGGTCATCGAGATGCTCAATTACGTGAATGCCGTATATCAAATCGAATTTTTCTTTTGCCAATTGTATATCCTCAGCTTTGCCAAAATAGAGAGTCCCGTACTTTTTTACAGGTTTACATATATCTATTTGTAAATATTCTGCTTCTATTCCGTGAACTTTGTATCCTTTTTTGAGGAATTTAAGGAGTAGATTTCCGCTACCAAAACCGATCTCTAAGATACTTGGTTGTTTATTATTAGGAATTAATCGGATGAATCTGTTTAATCTTATATTAGTTAAATTACTTCTTATTTTGTCATAGAATTTACTGCCCCCCCAAGCGTGTTCCCGTGCGTGGGCATTACATTGTTTAAGATTACGCTTTATATGATAGCATTTCGGACACTTTAACAAAGTACAGTTTGGACTTATGTCCCAGCACCTCATAGGGTGTCCGCATGCTTCACATCTCTCTTTTATGTTAAGTTGCATAGTTTTTCTCCTTTTATATAAACTCTATTTAAAGAAATTGTGCTTTGAATTTTTTCAATAATCCATTTGTAATAGTTCTTAGCAGCGGCCATATCTTCCTGAGTTTTGCCAAAATACTGTCGTTCCTGTTCGGTGTTTAACATGTTTCTTTCAGAAAAAGAATTATTAAATAATAGTAAAGCTAAATAAAATTTCTTTTTTATCTTAATCAATTGTTCTTAAATCTCAAAACAAAGAACATTCTAACACCTCCAAACCAGTCTTTCCATGTAATCTTTTTTCCGGTTTCTTTGGAACGGGGATTGTAACTTATGGGTACTTCCTTTATCCTCTTTTCTGCGAGAAGTATTTTGGCTGTAAGTTCAGCTTCTAACTCAAAGCCATTTGCGGTTATGTTTAGATCCTTAACGAACTCATTTGGAAGTAATTTATAGCAGGTGTAAGCATCAGTCAAGTTACTTCTGAATAGAATATTTGCTACCCAGGTAATTGAAACTCTTCCTATATGTAATAACCATTTGCCTTTGTATGTTTTATTAAGAAGTCTTGAACCGAAGACAACATCTGTTTCTTTATTTAATAGGGGTTTAAGTAGTTTCGGATATTCATCCGGATCATACTCGAGATCGGCGTCCTGAATTATTACATAATCGCCTTTTGCCAATGAAAACCCTTTTTTGATTGCCTTTCCTTTTCCCACATTTTTCTGGTAGTGTATGACTTTTATATTAATATTATTGTGTCCTTCTTTTACTATATTATTCAATAATTCTTTTGTTCCGTCGTTTGATCCATCATCAATGATAATGATTTCCTTTTCCACGGGAGACTGTTTGACTTTTTCGATGACTTCTTGAATCGTATTTTTTTCGTTATAAACCGGTATCACTACTGTTAATTTCAAATTTACCCCTCATAATAAATATAAAAATTTTGTGTTATCTGGGTTTTAATATAAATGAATTTTAGTGTTAGTCAAGGTAGAGGGACGGGAGCTTTAAACTTTAATATAATTATAAAATTTTTTTGCAATTATACTGTGTCTCTTCGGTAATATTAAGTTTTCTTTCCGATTAGCAACAAGTTTTTGCCGGTTGGTGGAGGTATGAGAGTTTCCAATAACCTCATTGGCGGTACTACTAATTTGTCGTATAAGGAAATATTCGCTTTATTAGTTGTTGTTTTTTTAAGAAGAACAAATACAATATACCAGGGTATTATTCCGGCTAAATCAAAATACCGGATATTTTCTATTGAAAAGCCGCTTTCTCTGATAATATTTATAAGTCCTTTTTTACAATACCTGCGGAAATGACCTATTTTTTTATCAAATTCACTGTATAAACATGATAGCGCAGGCGCGAAAATCAGGATATGTCCGTTTTGTTTAATGGTTTTGTAGGCGTAACTTAGTTCTTTTTTGTCCTCTTCTATATGTTCTAAGACATTTACATAAAGGACAGAATCAAAGAAATTCAAGAATTTTTGATGTTTTTCCCTAAAGTAAGTATTTATAGTTGTAACTCCATTGTTTCTTTGAAATTTATCCGAAAGCAATGGATACATGTTATATGAAGGTTCGAATGCGAATATATGTTTTATTCTTTCTTCAGCCAGAAAACTTGTGAAGTTTCCGCTTCCTGCACCGATTTCTGCAATATTTTCTCCAAGATATGGTTTGAATATTTCGATAATCCATTTGTAGTAGTTTCTGGCAACGGTCAAGTCTTCTAAATCTTTTCCGAAGTACTGTTGTTTTCGCCCGGTATTTAACATTTTTCTCTTGGAGAGACTATGGTTGATATTAATATTAATGTAAGATTAAAGTTCATTATATCTTTTCGATTCCATTTTAGTGGTTTTATTTGATTGTAACGCTTTAGAAGTGTTTGTCAAGCGTTGCACTGTGTGTGATCAATGCCACATTCTATGGTACTGGTTTACCCACCCAAAAAAGGAAATCTCTGTGCCCTCAGTGTGTTGTTTCTGTATTCGCAATGTATTTGTAGTGCTGTCAGTCAACTTTTGGTTTACGGGGTTAAGTGAACCCGGCACTCGGAACTTAGAACATGAAACTATATGCAGATACCTTTTCCCTTGACTTCTGTTGGATAATTATTAATTTCAGGAAAACTTATGGAATATTCAGATGTTGGAATTGTAGGCGCGGGAAATTGGGGGACGACCCTTGCTTTATGTCTCAATAAAGAGGGAGCAAAGGTTACGCTTTTCGAGCCCGTTAAAGAGAGAGTCCTAACTTTAAGCAAATACAGGGAAAATAAAGAATTTCTGCCGGGATATAGGATTCCCGAAGGTGTCATACTTGCTGCGAATCCAAAAGAACTTATAGACAGATCAGACTTTGTGTTTTTTGTTTTACCCAGTCATATATTAAGAGAAATCTCGGATGTTTTTGGTGAATATATCGATGGGGATAAGGTTATCGTGAGTTTCACAAAGGGTGTAGATCCGGATAGTTTGCAGAGAATGTCCGAGATTATAGAGGAAGAAATTCCATCTCAGAGGGGAGAAGTTGTTGTTGTTTCCGGACCTTCGATTGCAAGGGAGGTCGTTAAAGGAGTTCCTACTTCCCTTGTAGCTGCCTCGGCTAATGCGCAGAAAGCAGAAATGGTCCAGGAGATACTTTCAAGCGATAAAATAAGAATTTATACCTCCTCCGACATCGTGGGAGTTGAGCTTGGCGGAGCTTTTAAGAACGTTTACGCTATAGCTTCAGGCATATGTGATGGAATGGGACTTGGAATGAACGCGAAAGCTGCTCTTATAACAAGATCAATGGCAGAACTTTCCTTGTTGGGTGAAGAAATGGGTGGTAAGGGTGAAACTTTTGCCGGACTTTCAGGTTTCGGAGATCTTATCGTTACTTCCTTTTCGCATTATTCGAGGAACAGGACTGTAGGAGAGAAATTGGGAAGGGGTGAGAAATTAGATGATATCATTTCAGAAATGGTAGAAGTTGCGGAAGGCATTAGAACAACTGAGTCAATTTGTAAGCTTTCCGATAGCTATGGGGTGAGTATGCCTGTTGCCATGGAAGTACATTCTGTATTATACGAGAATAAGAGTCCTTTTGATTCAATGAAGGATTTAATGAAAAGAGAATTAAAAAGGGAGAGGAAAAAATGAAGAAAATGTTTTATACAATTAAGGAGATCTCTGATCTCTTGGGCGAGAATGAGTCGACTTTGAGATTCTGGGAGGGAGAGTTTAAGGATCTTAGACCAAGAAGAAGCAGCGGAGGAAAAAGACTGTATTCCGACGCTGATATTGAGTTGCTGGAAAAAATAAAATATCTGTTACGAGAAAGAAAATTCTCCATCGAAGGAGCAAGAGAACACATGAGTGGTAAGACGGAAGAGCTGGATTTGATAGGAAGGTTAGAAGAAGTGAAGAGGGTGCTTGAATGAAGGAGTTAAAGTTAAAAAACGCTCTTATATCTGTTTATAATAAAGAAGGTATAGTTGAACTGGCTCGCGAATTAGATAAGGAAGGGGTAAATATCATTTCAACTTCCGGAACACACGCAAAGCTGGCAGAAGAAGGCATTAAAGCTACTAAAGTTGAAGATATAGCTTCAAGTCCCGAATTGCTTGATGGAAGGGTAAAAACATTACAGCCTGAAATTTTTGCGTCTATTCTCGTAAATAGAGATAAAAAAGAGCATCTTGACCAGTTGCAAGGGTTAAATCTTGAGCCGATAGATCTTGTTGTGGTCAATCTTTATCCGTTTAAATCAGGATTGGACAGGAATCTCTCTGATGATGAAATGATAGAGTTAATTGATATCGGTGGAGCTTCTTTGCTTCGTGCCGGTGCTAAAAATTATAAATGTTGTCTGGTTTTATCTGATCCTTCTGATTACGAAATTTTTATCAAAGAATTTAAAGAAGGGAAAGGTGTTATCTCATTGGATTACAGAAAAAAACAAGCGGAGAAGGCTTTCCGGCAGCTTTCCTTTTATAATAAAATGATAGCGGATTATTATGTAAAGTCACTTGGGGAAGAAAAAGAAGAATTTCCCGATTTCCTGTCTCTTGATTGTAAGAAAATGATGGATCTTCGTTACGGCGAAAATCCACATCAAAAGAGTTCGGTGTACAGGTTTGCGGATGATAAAATAAGTCTGGTAGATGCCGGGCAGCTCTGGGGCAAACCCATGTCTTATAATAACTGGATGGATACCGACGGAGCCCTTGGCGTTGTATCTGAATTCGATGAAACCTGTGTAACTATTGTAAAACATGCTGCACCCTGTGGGGTAGCTGTCGCAGAAAGTGTATTAGACGCGTTTAAAAAAGCTCAAAGTTGTGATCCTCTTTCGGCTTTTGGAGGGATTATCGCTTCTAACAGAGAAATCGATTCAGGCACGGCAAATGCAATTACCGAGTCATTTTTTGAAGTTATAATAGCTCCGGGTTATACGCAGGATGCTCTTGCTAAACTTAAAGAAAAAAAGAATTTACGTGTATTACAGGCTGATTCCGGTCTTTTTTCTCCTCTCGATTATATGAAATGTTTTCCCATTATCGGAGGGGTTCTAATTCAAGAAAGTGATGCGGTTATCGAACCAACTTCGGGATGGGAAGTTGTTAGCGAGAGAAAGCCGACTGAAGAGGAGTTAAAAGATCTCGATTTTGCGTGGAAAGTTGTGAAATGGGTTAAATCAAATGCGATTATTTTATGTAAGAATATGCAAACAATCGGGATTGGAACCGGACAACCTTCCAGAGTTGATTCTACGGAAATTTCCGTGCTTAAGGCAAAAAAGCACGGACACGAGACAAATGGTTCAGTTCTGGCTTCTGATGCCTTTTTCCCGTTTAGAGACTCAGTCGATAAGGCGAAAGAGGCAGGTGTGACTGCTATTGTTGAACCGGGCGGTTCGGTCAGGGATAAAGAGGTTATAGATGCGGCAAATGAACACAATTTAGCCCTTTTGTTTACAGGTAAAAGGCATTTTAGGCATTAGGATTTTGAACAGGAAAAAAATTACCACAGAGAACACCCCGGTACGGTCATTCTTCCCTACGGGACAAGCAGAGAGAAAAGCACACACTGAGGACACAGAGATTCCATTTGTTTTTAATAAAAAAGGGGAGTGGATTATGAAGATAAAATTAATGTTTTTAGTTGTTATTGTTTGTTCACTTATATCAAATGTTTGTTTCGCAGAGGATGATGTTTCCGCAAAGATTAAGCCAGCTGCCATAGATGCGCGTATAGCAGAAATCAGGATGGGCTATATTATCGTAAAAACAAAGCCGGGTGCAGACGTTAAAGTCGAGCAGGTACGGCATGAATTTTTATTCGGTACCGCTATTACTGATAATCTTGCGGAAAAATCCGGAAACGCCATGTCGGATAAAGACAGAAAGATGTTCTTGCAAGTTCTTGAGGAAAATTTCAACTACGCTGTGCATGAAAATGCCTTAAAATGGTATGATACAGAAGTAGAATATAAAGTCGTCGATTATTATCTGGCGGATAGAATATATGAACTCTGCAAGGAACGTAGCATACCCATGCGGGGTCACTGCGTATTCTGGGCGAAAGATAAATACATTATGCCCTGGTTAATGGAGCTGGATAATGACGAGCTACGCGCAACGGTCGCCCGTCGTGCGACTGACGTTGCAAAACATTTTAAAGGCCGGATTGATGAATTTGACCTTAACAACGAGATGATTAATGGGGATTTCTTCCGGCGCCGTTTGGGGTACGGTATCGTAAGTGAAATGGCATGGATGGTTAAAGCGGCAAATCCGGATGCCAGGTTATATATGAATGATTACGGGGTTCTCGTTGAAAGAGGTTTTAATGCCGATTCTTATATAATGCAAATCGAGAATCTTCTGGCAAATGGGGTGCCTATCGATGGCATTGGATGTCAGGCGCATTTTATTACTTCCGATAAAAACGATTCTACCGGCAAGGCTGTTACTACTTCCGAACACGTCCAAAAAACCCTCGATAAGCTGGCGAAGTTTAATCTGCCGATTAAGATTACAGAGTGTCTTGTTACTGCCGATACCCAGGAGGGTAAGGCGGAGGAACTGCGAAGATTTTTCCGGATTTGCTTTGCGCATCCGAGTGTTGAAGCCATTGTTATGTGGGGTTTTTGGGAAGTTGGACACTGGATTCCCCAGTCAGCTATGTGGGAAAAAGACTGGACTCCAACTCCACAGGCTCAGGCGTATCGCGACCTTGTTTTTAACAAGTGGTGGACTAAAATTTCCGGAAAAGCCGATAAGAAAGGTATATATAAAGCCGATGCGTTTTATGGTGATTATTTAATTACCTCGGGCGGAAAGACAAAGAAAGTTACCCTCAGCAAGAAGGACAAATCTATAGAGGTGATTTTTAAATAACGGATATATTATATCTTGCTGAGTTAACTTGCAATAGAATTGATATACCTGCCGGTGATAGATGTTGGGAGTAAACTCTTGTGATTGGATTCAAGACTTTCTTTTAAAATATGGAGGTTTATATATTTAATAATAGAAATACACAAATGTTGAAAGCTATAGGGAAAGGCTCTGTTTTGTCCGAGCAACCGCATTCCAAACGATATTTAGTGAGCGCTGGATTTACCGGGTTGATTAAAACAATCTTAAAACTAAAAATTCTTTTCATATTAACATTTACTATTTATTTGTTTGCTGATTCGATTTCGGTCATTGTTGTGGGCGACATCATGATGGGTTCCGATTACCCCCTCAGGAACCTTCCGCCAAATAATGGGCAGAAGCTGTTCAAGAACGTTAATTCCACGTTGGTGAATGCTGATTTAACGCTCGGCAATCTTGAGGGCACGTTGCTGAGGGGTGGGGTTTGCACAAAAGAAGTTAAGAAAGGACGCTGCTATGCATTCAGGACGCCGCCTGAATGGGCAGTAAACCTGGTCGACGCGGGTTTTGATTTTTTGAATCTGGCAAATAATCACATGAACGATTTCGGCACAGGCGGCATTAACGGGACTGTTAAGGCACTGACTGATGTCGGCTTGCAATACGGCGGCAGTTATAAGAAGGTAGGGCAATTTAATGTAAAGGGTACCAGGGTTGCTATAGTTTCTTTCTCGACGTCGCCCAACACGAATTCTGTTTTAGAAATTACAAAAGCCCAGCAAATAGTCGCCGAGCAGGCTAAGCTTAATGATATTGTTGTAGTATCATTTCATGCTGGTGGAGAGGGACTTAAGTCTTTGCATACGCGTGATACCTTTGAATATTTCATGGGCTCCCCAAGGGGCAATGTCGTTGAATTTTCTCGAGCGGTTATTGATAGTGGCGCGGATTTTGTCTGGGGGCACGGCCCTCATGTACCCCGTGCAATTGAGATGTACAAAGATCGGCTTATTGCCTACAGCCTCGGTAATTTCTGCACCTGGGGCTTTAATCTTGTTGACGAACTTGGTTATGCTTCAATCCTCAAAGTGGAGTTGGATTCATCCGGTGTTTTTCGAAAAGGTGATATTTTTTCGGCAATTCAGGGAACATATAAATCTCTTGAACTTGATTCTCTAAACCGGGCAGCGAAATTAATCAAAAGGCTGTCTGAAGAGGATTTTCCGCAATCGGCACCTATTATTATGGATAATGGTAAAATCTATTCAAGGCAATAACAGTAAAGGTTTAGATGGGGAGGAGAGTTTTCTTATTATGAGAACTAAATATAAAAATAGATTGTATTTTTGTATTTATTTGATACTTGTTGTGGTTGTTGCTCTTAAACCGCTTTACGCAGAGAGTCCTTTCAATATTCATGTCTGGGAGATGAAGGAAGTTATTCTTAAGGCGGAAAAACATTATGATAACTATTATAAGAATGTGCAATGCTGGGTAGATATTAAGGGACCGAATTTCTCAAAAAGGATTTATGGTTTCTGGGATGGAGATAATGTTTTTATTGTGCGTTTTGTTGCAACTGAGCCGGGCAAATGGAAATGGAAGAGCGGTTCAAACCATAGGGATGATAAAGGTCTGAATAATCAGACCGGTGAATTTTTTGCTATCGCCTGGACCCGGGAAGAAAAACTAGCTAATCCTAACCGACGGGGTTTTATTCGTTCTACGGCTAACGGGCATGCACTGGAGTACGCTGACGGCACCCCGTTCTTTATGGTCGGTGATACCTGGCTTGCGGGAACCACCTGGCGGCTGCCTTTTAGGGGTGTTGCCGCCGTGGAAGATTACGAGCCTGCCCCGGGTATTGGGTTTGAAGATGCGGTGGCTTACCGTAAAAGACAGGGTTATAATTCGGTTAGTATGATTGCCTGTTTTCCGAACTGGGAATCGGATTGTAATCCCAGCACTTACGCGGATAAAAGCGGTTTGTTCCTTCGAAACGCATGGGAGAAATTTGATTATTATACTGAAGAAGGCAAATTTACCGCAAAAAATATGCGTGATGAGTACGGAAACAAACCTTTTCAAATGTCTGTCGAACATAAGGGTGTTGCCGATTTTGACCGAATCAATCCTGAATATTTCAAAAGTCTGGATAAAAAAATGCAGCATCTGTCCGATGAGGGCTTTGTACCTTTGTTGGAGACCGTAAGAAGAGACAACTGCCCTGCCTGGAAGGCCTATTTTGATTTTAACGAATCGTACTCAAGGTATGTTCAATACCTTATCTCAAGGTACGGCGCGTACAATATAGTATTCAGCGGGATTCATCTGGATTGGATTCCAAAAGAATACAGCCTGACCGCTGATGAGTTTAACGAAGCATTGACATATCATTTGAAAAAATACGGACCCTTGCCGTTTGGACAGCCCCACACAACACTAATCAATAATTCAACATACACACAGTTCGGCCATGATAAGGATTGTCCCTGGCTGACCATGCACAGCGTAGGCAACAAACCGCGCGACCACCGTGTTTCCGATTCTTTGCAGATACTTTTTAATCTCGTGCCCCCTTACCCTGCAATTAATTTCGAACCTTATTATACGGGCTGGGACCATGAAATAAACATGCCGAATGGTGAACGCCCCCCGGCTAATTCCCCGCGCGATAATTACTTCTCACGCGCGCAGATGTACGGTTCGGTTCTTTCGGGAGGACTTTCCGGACATGTTCACGGCACGTCCGCGTATGATATTACAACTACAGGAGAACCGGATGGTATGAGACATCACATCTGGGATGCGTTGAAGTTCAAATCGGCGCTTTATATGCAACATCTGGGTGCTTTTGTTTTGTCCGAAGGTAGTAAATACCAGCAATTAGAGCCTTCTTTTGAAAATATACATCCACAGAAAGCTCCTGATAGCCCTGAAAAAGGTTTGGACGGTTGGGCATATATGATGTGTACCCGAGCAAAGGATTTTGCTCTTCTTTATTTTGAAAATCAATCCGTATTGCCAACTCTAAGCGGGTTTAAAAAGAATACAACATATAAGTTTCAATGGTTTAATCCTCGTAATGGCGAATGGGAAAAGAGTACGACCATTGAATCAGATGAAAAAGGTGTATTGGCGCTGCCGGCATTTCCCGATGGGGAAAATCCATCGACGACAGACTGGGCTGCTAAAATTCTTGACCGTTAAGGCGATTGATGATGAAAAAGAAAAGGATATCAGTTCACATTATATTAGTATATAGTATTATACTGGCTGTTAGCTGTAAGAATGATAATCAAGGACCGGATATTCCGGTATCTTATCCTGAATTTACGGATGAAACCGAGGTAATCATCAATGGTTATAATAGAGATGCTATGGAGCCATTTGTAAGTAAAGACGGCAATTTTTTATTCCTTAATAGTTTAAATGACGGAGATAGTACAAGTTTATACTATGCCACAAGAGTAAACGATACGACTTTTAACTACGAAGGTGAGATAGAAGGTGTAAATGGTCCGGCTCCGCATCTTGATGCTGTTGCAAGTATGGGTATGAATAATTTATTTTATTTTGTTTCGACAAGAGACTATCCTTCTGTGTTTGAAAATTATCAAACCGGAGAATTTAATAATGGGGTAGTAACTAATGTCAAGTGCGTTATGGGTGATTTTTATATTCGTAGTCCGGGTTGGTTGATAATGGACGGCGAAATAAGTAAAGATGGGAATTTGCTATATTATGTAAATGCGCAGTTTACCGGTAATCCCTTACCTGATGCGGCGTGCCTTGGAATAGCGGAAAAACAAGATTCTACGTTTGAGAAGCTTAGTTCGTCGGATAATATACTTGAGAATGTAAATAATTCTAATTACCTTGTTTATGCTCCTTGTATTTCATCAGATGGAAATGAACTGTATTTTACAAGAATAAGGAAGGGAATACCTGTTACACAAATATGTGTTTCCGTTAGATCCGGCACTGGTGAAACTTTCAGTATACCGGAATGGATAGAGATAGACGGCAATTCGGTAGAGGCTCCGAGTTTAACAGATGATGGGGAAAGATTATATTATCATAAGAAGCTCGGCAGTGATGATAAATATCATATATTTACAATGCGAAGGGAATAAGGAATATGTTTAAATTTCTATATCCGATATTCTGTTAGAAAAAAATAAAGAAGGTATGCAATAAAAATGAATCCAAAACAATTATTAAGTAATATAAAAATCGTTTCTCTTTACCTTTTAGTAATAAGTTTTTCGCTCGGGTTTTTTTCATGCAAAAAATCCGGTTTGTCTCAAAACGACATCTTCTGGACGGAAGAAAATTCCCCTGAGGTAATAGGGGAGATGGTCATTGATGATTTGTTTACAAGGAATGATTTAATGATGTATGTTACAGATTTTTGGACAGGTGTTCATTATGCGGAAGCCTGCACGGGTTTTGGCGCGGCAAGGTTAGCCGGCTTATTAAGCGACCAAGAAACTATTAATAAATTATCGGCTCGCTATGAGAAAGTAATAGAAGATAGTTTGGTAAAGGGTGCTGCGCATGTGGACGCGAGCGTTTATGGTATATTGCCGCTTGAGTTGTATATGCAAGATGAAGAAGAGAAATTTTTGCAACAAGGACTTGAATTGGCTGACGGGCAATGGGAGGATACGTTGCCTAATGGTTTGACAAGTCAGGTGAGATATTGGATTGATGATGTGTGGATGATTGGCAGTTTGCAGGTACAGGCATATAGAGTCATGGGAAACGAAATATATCTTGAAAGAGCGGCAATGGTGACTGATTCTTACCTTCAAGAATTACAGCAGCCGAATGGTTTGTTCCATCATGGAGAAAATGCTCCTTTCTTCTGGGGAAGAGGGAATGGTTGGGTGGCGGCTGGATTGGCTGAATTGTTGTCCGAACTCCCTGAAAGCAATCGATATTATTCGTCAATTTTAGACGGATATAAAAAGATGATGGATGCGCTGCTCACATATCAAGCCGAAGATGGTATGTGGAGACAATTGATAGATAAAGAGGAATCGTGGAAAGAGACTTCATCTACAGCTATGTTTGGTTATGCGATAACTGTGGGTGTTGAAAAGGGTATTTTATCTAAGGAAACATTTACCCCGGCTTATCAAAAGGCATGGTTATCTTTGGTAGAATATATTAATGAAGAAGGAAAAGTGTCGGAGGTTTGTGCCGGTACGGGTCAGAGCGATAATATAGATTACTATCTTAATCGTCCGCGTACAACAGGCGATTTGCACGGACAGGCTCCGGTATTATGGTTTGCATATAGCTTGTTGGCAAAATATTAATTTTGGGATTTAGTTAAAACAAATAAAAAATCCTGTTAATCTTGTTAATCCTGTCTAAATTTTTGGGTTGTGAAGGGTAAAACAAATATAATGATTTTTTCTCTGTGTCTCTGTGGCTATATGTTATTTAGTAGCCAATGAATAAAGTAGAGCGGTTCCCAGTGGCAGGGCTTTTTCGTCGATATTGAACTGGGGAGTATGAAGTTTGGAGAGGATGCCTTTTTTCTTGTTTGCGCCTCCCATAAAGGCAAATGTACCGGGAACTTCCTTTAAGTAATAAGCGAAATCCTCGCCTCCCATAATCGGACTTTCCATAAGTTCGATATTTTTAAATAAGCCTTTCGCGATCTTAAGTAAATTTTTCGTTTTCTCCGGGTCGTTTTTCAATATCGGATATCCTCTTTTGTAGTAGAGCGCATAATCTATACCTGTAGAAATCTTAAGAGCTTTGAGAATATTGCCTATCCATTCGGGAGCTTTCTGCCATAATTCTTTTTCTATTGTTCGTACTGTCCCTAGCATTTTAACTTCTTCCGGGATGATATTAAATGCTGTTCCTGCGTTTATTGTGCATATGGAAATCACAAAGGGACTTTTGGGGTCGGCTTTTCGGGATACGAGGCTTTGGGTTTGATTTAGAAATAAAGAGGAAGCGTAAATGGGGTCTATTGCTTTATGTGGTTCTGCCGCATGAGCTCCCTTGCCTTTTATAATTATTTCCATTTCATCCGCGGCTGCCAGCATAACTCCGGATTTTAAGGTTAAGGTTCCGACTTCCGCTTCGGGGTTGATGTGAATCGCGTAAATTTCCGATATTCCCTTTAAGGCGCCTTCTTTAATCATTCCTTTTGCTCCTCCCGGAGTTTTTTCTTCGGAAGGTTGAAAGATGAATCTTACGAGAGGAGGTTTTTTGTTTTCGGATAGAAGCTTCGCAGTACCCAGGAGCATTGCCATATGGGTATCATGTCCGCAGGCGTGCATATAACCTTCGTTTTTCGATTTGTAGGGAAGAGAATTTTCTTCCTTGATTGGCAGAGCGTCCATATCCGCGCGTAAAGCGATGCGGTTTTTACCTTTACCTATATCTGCTATAAGTCCTGTTTTGTTTAAAGTTTTTGGTTTGTATCCGAGATCTTTCAGTTGTTTTTCAATAAAATCATGTGTCCAGTTTTCTTTGAATGCGGGTTCGGGATGTTTGTGGAGTTCACGACGCGTATTTGTTATATAGTCTCTAATTGAATTTGCTTTTTTAAGTGCGTTTTTCATTAAAGTATTTTATTAAAAAAATAAATTATGGCAAGGGTATTGAAATGTAAAAATCAAATATCAAAATGGAAAATGACAAATCAAAATTCAAAATAAATAAAAAGAAAAGAGGAACAACGAATCACACGAATAAAAACAAAAAAGATTATGTTTTTTCAAGAAACAACTATTGTCAATTCATTTGTGATATTTGTTGTTAAAAAAAACGGGTGTTGCGTGAAAAGTTGACTGGTCGCACTGAAACGTAAATTAGATTTTATTTTAGGTTGTTGTCCTTTTCCAAAAGGGAAGTATGAATTTTCCTTCAAGTTTGGCTTTTCTCATATAGTATGAACCAATACAAATAGACAGTATTATTGCTATTATTGACGATTCAAGACCGTTCTGGCTGCCGGCGATTATTTCCGGACCCGAAATGTTTATCTTAAATAGACTCTCCATATTTTGTATTTTTAATAAAAAACCATTCTGAATAAAATTCCACATAAAGTGGAATCCGAACACCATCCAAATTTTGCGGGTTTTTATATAAAAAGCGGAAAAGAGTATTGCTCCTTCTATGGTAATAGCAATACCAGTCCAAATGGAATAATCGGGAAAGAGTAAGTGCTTAAATCCAAAAATAATTCCTGCAATAACAATAGAAAGCACAGTACCCAGATGCCGTTCGGCAATTCTAAAAATTATTGCGAAGTAGACTATGTCCTGAAGAAAGGCAAAGAAAAATGCAAATGAAAAGCTATTAAAGAGATTTGAGGAACTGTTGATTCCATCTACAGAGCAATAACCCAATAAATATAACAATAAAAAAGTAATGGAAATTAAAGATAGACCTATAATACAGCCAATCGAGAAATCTTTTATAGTTTTTTTATCAAGAGATATTTCATCGGCTTTTCTTTTTTCGAAGATTTTTACAAAGTAGAGATAGATAAAATAAACAGAGAGCATGCGAACAACGAAAATTAAGGAAGATGTAATGAAATTGTTGTTGATGTTTAAGGTTGATAAAGTAAGCTTTGCCAGACTTTCTAAAATAAAGGTCAGTACATTTACTAAAACTACAGCGATTATTATTTGCAGGACGGGGAAGTTGATTATCTTAAAGAAAATTGTACCATTTGATTTTTTTTCTTGTTTATTTTTTATATGTTCCATTTGATTCTCCCTAAATCCATTATGATTCAGTATATAAATTATTCAATGGTTAGTAAAAAAGATACTTAAATCAAGGGTAATGAGGCACGCAGATTTATGGAGGTTCTCAGCATTATTATGAAATCGTAAAAAATCATAATAAGAAGGGGAAGGGGGTACGCTGAGTGAAAAGCGTAAATCTGCGTGCCATAAAAAAGCCTTTCCTATTCAATAGATATTTTTACCTTCTCATCTTTATCGTCAACTTCTATAAGAGTAAAACTTCCTTCAACTTTTTGTATTTGTTTTATTGCTTTCCTGATAAACAATTTAATTTCTTTAACATCTTCAGCATCTTCACCTATTTCGGGAATGATAAAGGGTAATATTCTTACCAGTGTTAAGGGCAGCCGTATGTTTACATTATCTTCTTCCTTGTCGCTTTGAACATTTATGATTAATCTTTTCGGAGTGCCGGTTTTCTTTACGATATCCTTACTGTCCCTTATCCAGAAACGTACTACGTCTTCCCCTTCTGTGATTTCCATAACAGGCTCATCGTCTATTTCGGCTTCCTCAAGGATTTTTAGAAGACTGTCCCGCGGGATCTTTTCGGCACCCTTTTTCCATGCTTCGTCGCAGCATTCCGCGAATTTTATGGATTCTTCGACCAAGGTTTTTGGTACGTTAATCCTGACCCTTCCTCCGTCCTTTTCCGTTACTTCTAAAGTTAGAAAAGGTATCGCCAAATTTAACAAAATAAATAAATTCATAATTCCTCCTTTATTGTACTAATATAATAATACAAAATTAAGATTTGTCAACCCCTTTTTTTTATCTAAAGTATAAATTGTATGTTCTGGGTTTGTCAAATTTTTTGAAAGTGCTCTTGACGGGGAGAGGAATTTCTGTTATTATTTATATATAGGGGCAGTAGAATATATAAATACAGAAGGAGGTTTTTTATGAGAAAAGTTGTAATTTTAGTTTTATTGTTTTTTCTTTCCGGAGGCTATCTTTTTGGGCAACTACGACCATTTCCTCAGAATGTGGATTATCCTTACGGTTACCAAACGTCGCAAATTTCCGCGAGTAATGTGCAGAGCGCATACAACAAATGGAAGAGTTCTTATTTGGAAACCTGCAATGGAATGTATCGTGTTTCAACGGATGTCGCCGATACGACTATTTCGGAGGGGATGGGTTATGGGATGCTGTTGAGCGCTTATTTTGGAGATAAGGGAGTTTTTGACAGTCTTTTCGCTTTTTATAAAAGTAAAAGGACGAGTACTGCTTATAATCTTATGGGCTGGAAGGTGACCTGTAGTGGTATTAAAGATCCTGGAAGCGCTACAGATGGTGATTTGGATGTGACTTTTGCTTTGATTGTTGCTCATTACCAGTGGGGGGAAGATTATCTTGTAGAGGCGGATAGCATAATATCGATTCTTAAAGATCATTATTTTGTGACTTGTGGTGCAGGTATTTACACGATGAAGCCGGGTGGTCAATTTGGTGGTTGTAATCAAACGGATATATCATATTACACTCCTGCCTATTTCAAAGTGTTCGCGCATGTGACGGGAGACGGTTTCTGGGACGATGTTGCGGACGATGCCTATACAATATTGAATAACGGTGCCCATGCTACTACGGGATTGGTTCGGGATTGGCAATCGTATGATGGGGGAGATCCTCCTTCGGGGTGGACAGATTATTATAGCTATGATGCCTGCAGGGTTCCGTGGAGGATGGCTCTGGATTACATCTGGAACGGTAATAATACCGCTCAAACCTGGTGTTATAAAATATCGAGCTTTGCCAATTCTATTGGAGCAGCGGATATAGTATCTGGATATGAGTTGGATGGGACAGAAGTGGGAGAATGGAACAATAGTCCTTTTGTGGGGGGGTTTGCGGTTGGGGGAATGAGTCACAGTCAGACTATGGTCGATAACTTCGCGTCGAGATTATTGGAACTCGATGGTGTGGGGTGGGACGATCAATATTTTAATCTTTCCCTTCGTTGTTTGTATATGCTTGTTTTGACGGGTAATTTCTGGGATCCCCTTTCGCCCACCGGGATTGAAGAAACGAAGTCTTTGCCAAAAGGATTTTGCTTGAAACAAAACTATCCGAATCCTTTTCATGCGACAACTACCATTGAATATTCTATACCGGAAACGAGTCACGTTCAGTTGAAAATTCTTGATAATTCAGGCCGGGAGATAGAGACATTGGTTAATAGAGAAATCCCTGCCGGTGGATATGCTGCTCGTTTTGAAGCGGATGATTTACCTTCAGGAGTTTACTTCTATCAAATCAAGATTGGAGATTTAAGCAGTCAAAAGCGAAAAATGATTTTGGTGAGATAATATTAGTCAGGAGAATCATTAATACAGAGAAAAACAAATAATCCTAAATTAAAACATACGGTAAGGGATGTAGGGAAGGCGTATTCGTGTATCATTGAAGCAGAATACTAGGAAGGAAAATGAAGAAACAAAATACGGTCACGAAAAACTGGTTTAAAGATTGGTCTAATGAGTACGACAGTACCTTGGGTAAAGTTAAACGGCATCATAAGTTATTGGATTTAGTCGTCGAATCGTCCGAAGTAAAAGATGGAGATATAGTACTCGATATAGGATGCGGAACGGGTTTGCTATCACTGAAATTCCTCAGGATAGCGGATTGTTTAATTTACGGTATAGATAGCTCTCCCGAAATGCTTGAAATATTTAAAAGTAAAATCGATAAATTTAATCTTTCCGGGAAAATTCACTGCAAACTTGAAGATGCTGAAAATCTTGATTCCGAAAATGAAAAATTCGATATAATCGCTTCTACGGTTACACTCCATCACGTAAAAAACAAATATCCGGTGATAAAAAAGATTTATGACCTTTTAAAACCAGATGGTAAATTCATTCTCGGAGATATCGATATGGATACTACCGGGGATTTGCGGAACCCGGAGCGATTGTTAAGGATTATAGATTACTTAAAACAAGAATATGTTCTCGCATTAAAAGAAGGAGGGGTCGAAGCTTTCAGCAGAATGTATGATAACGGTAAAAAACACATATTAAATGATGGGGAATATTGTATAAGTTTCAAACAGTGGAAAGAAATTTGCAAAAAGGCCGGATTTAAAAAAATTACAGTAAAGCGATTACCGGAATTCAAATGGTTTAATGTTTTAATTGCCTGTAAATAGTAACTTTCTAATAACGATTTAGCTGTTAGTAAAAAAACTATAGTATCTACATGTTCTATATGTCAAAAAAATATTTGGTGGGGTGGGTTTTAAACAAACAAAAAAATATTTTCTTTCTCTGTGTCTTTGTGTGAGAATTATTTTAGGGTGTGGTTGGGTTATCCAGTGTAAATCTGTGTTAATCTGTGGCTAATTATTTTTTATGGAGTGGGGTGGGGTCATGTGAAGAGATACCCCAGGAGGCATATTCCCACGAGCAGTAGAATTGTTGGTATTATTCCAAAGGCAGGTAATAAAAGGAAGGAAAAAAGTAGTGCTCCTATTCCTCCACCTATAAGATCAAGTGCGTAAACACAAGGAGCTGTGTCATCCTTCCCTTCTTTATCTTTAAGTATAGTTCCCGCGTTTGTGTATGTCCACCCGATTGCCGTTCCGCAACTGAAGCTTATGAAAGGTATAAAAAGGAACACGAAAAAAATGGGACTTTCCATCTCGATTATCAGGTATAAAAAGGATGACAATATTGCCAGCATTATAAAAGGTATTTTTAATTTTTCCTGTAGTTTTATTTTTTCCGATAGAAAAGTCCCTATTCCTACTCCGAACATAAATAGTCCGGTTACCAGGCCAACGAGGTGATATACATTTCCATATATAATTTGAAGACTCAATATACAGGAGTAGGAAATAGCAATGGCAATAGCGCCAATGAGAGAGACCTGAAATCCTGTTTTTCTGAATATAATCGGGAGAGGGAGAAATAAGAGTATAAGGAAAAACGGAGCTTTAAAAATGAATTTCATAAATCCGGCTGCCCTGCTGTATTTCTCCAGATAATGGAGTAGGGAAAGTAGAAAAGCTCTGGGTTTTTTATCTGTATTGAATCCTATAAAATTATTGCTTAACCGTTTTTCGAATTCTTTAATTCTAAAAACAGGTAGTGAAGAGCTTATAATGTATTCGTCCAGATATTGAAGATTCAGGTTTTTTAATTCTTCTTTTATTCTTTTTTCTTCGTAAACAATAGGAGTGTTTGAAAAAATATATCTTGAATTATAACCCGGTATAACAAAATAATGAGAGAATTTAGACCTATAGGTCCAAAAGATAAGCGAGTTGTAATCGAGTGTAGTTTTGTTTAAGTAGTTTTCCCCGGAGGAAATCGAAAAGGTAACTATGCCTTCATTGTTTGTTTTTTCTGAAAGAAGTTTGCAGAATTCAAGAGTGTAAAAGCGATTACTTGATATTGAAAGTGGGTCTCCTATTCCCAGAAATATAGCATCGAATTTCTTGTTGGTCTTTTTTAGAAAAAGTCTGGGGTCGGAAGCTATAAAATTTATGTTTTTTAGCGTTTTGTTATCGATGTGTTTTTCTAATATTTTCTGGAATCTGGCATCAGGATGAACTATTGTAAGTTTTTCATATTTGGAAAGTTCCTTTATTTCGTCCGGTCCTGCCAGTCCCAGGTAAAGGATTTGCTTTTCTTTTCCGGAGGAAAGCAGCAGGGGTAAGTGGATGTATTCTGAGGTTGTTATGTCGGGGTAAGTGTATGACAGGATTCCGTTTGAGAAAAGGGAATTCAGGTTATCTTTTCTTATTTCCATGTATCTTCCGTATTTGGTTTCTGTAATATACTCAACCTTAAAACCTGAGTATAGTTTTTCATATGTTTTTTTCATTGAATTCGTAAAGTCAGAAAACACAAAAATAACAAGAAAAATTAAAATTAAAGGTATAAATTTTTTACCTTTTAGAATTGCTACCGGTAAAAGAAAAAGAGTGCTTACTAAAAAAAGATTTTTTGCAGGAGAAAGAAAGGAGACGAATATATATGAAAAGAAAATTCCACCTATAAGATCTCCAACGGAATCAAAAATATATGGTCTTGTTATGCCTTTAAGGACGTTTTCTGATAGATTTGAAAACTTTTTCTGTCCGAGCGCAAAGATAATTCCGAAATTCAAGTAGATAGGGAAGAGAAGAAGAGCGGTTTCTGCAATTAGGAGAGAAAAGGTAAAAACCTCTCCTACTTTATAACCTAAAAGTCCGGGTAAGAAGCGAAGTAAATATATTGAAACGGGAAAATATAAGGCAAGAATTAAAAAAGGTAAGTATAGCTTCTCTTCACTGAATTTTCTACCCCAGAATGAACCTATTCCGGCACCAAAAAGCCAGAAAGATATAACCAAACCGTACGTTAGCTCATTGCCGTGAAATATCATATAGATTTCACGAATCAGTATGTTTTGTGTAAGTATGGATAGGACTCCGGAAAGAAAAAGGAAAAATAAAAACAATTTAGCGTATTACTTTAGAGACGATTTCTTCGATTTGATTGTTTTGGATGGGTTTGTCTTCTTTTGATATAAGAGCTATCAGGATATTTATTTCTGTCATTTCTATTCTTGAGAGAGTTATTTTGAACTTGCTGCAGAACTTAAGTAGTTTTCCCGAGAGGATTTTTTCTTTGGGTGCGAGCAATATAATTATAGTACCGTTTTCTACCGCTAAATCTTCATGTAAGGTTTTACCCTTTTTATATTTGCTTAGTAATTTGTGTATTGTTTTTAGAATTCTTGTGATATCGGAGCTGGGAGTGCTTATTCGCCAGAAATCTTCCAAAGAATAGTATAGTTTCGTTATTTGTGTTTCGGGTATATTGGGGAAATTTTTTATGACCGTTCTGATTTTCTCGGAATCCATTTCTCTCATTCCTTCATCAAAATCACGGATTTTACCCAGTTCTCTTATAAGAACTTTTTTGGTTTTTTGATATAATTCCGAAAGGGCTTCGAATTCATCAAGTGCGGCTTTTATATCAAATATTAGTAGACTGGCTTTTCCCCGTTCTCTTGGTTGATGTGTCGAGAGAAGTGTTAGCCCCGCTATTCTATTGAAGCCGGTAACTATTTTCCGGTTTTTCCTTTCCGCATCTTCGTTTTTAGTCACTATTAGAATTTTAAATTCAAGGAAGAACTCTGTCGAGTTGATGAGGGAAAAATAAACTTGAGGTTCTCCACTTTTTTCGAATTCCTTAATTAGACGTGGAATTATAGCCCGGAGATAATGTTCAAGTCCTATAGGAGCCTTGGCTGATTTTCCGGTATCTTCCCTTCCTTTTAGGTGTATTCTTTTTAAAACTTTTTTTATTCTTTTATGAGATGGAGGTGGATAAGGTTTTCCTCCTCTATCACTAATCTCTATTCTTGCAACAAGTACTCCTTGGGGAGTTGTAAACTCTTTATTATATATGATTCTAGAGTCGGGAAGAACAAAAGATATTGTATCGAGTATCACTTTTAGAGGTATATCTCTTTCGTAGACGCCTACGGTTATACAGGTGAGATTTTCTTTGATTGTTTTTATATTTTTTATATAAATCTGAATTTTACCGTTTGTATTTATTACGTCTTTATGTGCTCTGTAATTTGAGATAATCTGGTCTGCGAGGTCATTAGGGCTTCTTTCTGTAATATAAGCTTTTGTGCGGGAAGCGAAGAATCTAAAAGCTTCTCCTTCGGGACCTAAAAGATTATGTAAAAAATCCTCTTTGAATTCCTTTTTTATTATGTTTATAACTTTAGAATAGACTTCAAGGCGTTTTGATTCGACTGAAAGAAGTAATCTTTTTGCCAGGCTTCCTACTGATACATTCATAATATTATTAATCATTTCATTTCTGTCTTTTCTGAATTTCCCGAGAGCCGGTTCGTTCATAATCTCTATTACAAGTATGATAATCCCTAATTTATTTCCGTTTACTTCCATTGTAATTCCGGACTCATAAGATAGATTCCAACCTTTTCCGTGGATTACGCCAAGAATTGCAGTGGAAAAACCCGGCCAGTCTTTACCGATTATGCCCATATGGAAATAAAAAGGATAGGAAGGATTTTTGGGAATACCGCTTTTATAAATCTGAACTCCCGAAGAATTTGTTTCCCATTTACGGATTAGTTTCTCAACGAGGGTTTTTTCGTCCTTAAATGAAAAAAACCCCCGGATTTCTTCATAAATATGTTTTTTCATCAGTAGGTCATTGCATAAATATATATGTTTATGCCCATTTTTAAAGCTTTTTCTCTGAGTTCTTCAGGATCCCGATACACGGAAGGAGATGCCCATCCATCTGAAATATTACTGTTATATGTATAAAATAAAGCCAATTTTCCTTTTAAAAACAAACCGTAGCCTTTAGGAGCGCCTTTATAATGTTCATGTATTTTTGGTAAGCCTTCGGGTAGTTCATAAAATATTGTATAGATTTCATGATCGGTAGGTAGTTGGATTAACTTATGTTTTGGAAAAGCTTTGCTTAGTTCTTCTCGGAAGTGTTCGTCCATTCCATAGTCGTCATCCACATAAATAAAACCTCCATTCCAGAGATAGTTTCTTAAATTTTGTAATTCGGTTTTCGAAAACTCTATTTTGCCATGTCCGGTAATAAAAAGAAATGGGTAAGAATATATTTCGGGATCGCTTAAGGATAAAATGACTTCTTCTCTTGGTATTTTGAGTTCTGTCCTTGTATTTATTGCCACTGCAAGATTAGGTATAATATCAGGATCGTTGTACCAGTCTCCACCCGAATATCTTAATCTTACTATTGAAGGATTGATTAGAGAAATAATAAAAAAAAGAATCATCTCATCCTCTCGGATGATAAGAAGACAGAATCTTCCGGAGATAATTTCTGTCAACGTGCGTATATATTTGAGTAGTAGAAATATCACAATGACCTAAAAGGAGTTGGACTGTTCGTAAGGATGCTCCTCTTTCAAGTAGATGCGTTGCAAAGGAGTGCCTGAGAGTATGAGGGGTTAAGTCTTTTTTTATTCCACTTTTTGCAATATATTGTTGAAATCGTTTCCACAGTCCCATCCTGGAAAGTTTATTTCCACTCCTGGTTAAGAATAGAAAAGAAGAATTTTTTTTGTTGAAAGCAGGTCTTGATGCGGTCATATATTTAATTAGAGCTTTTTTCGCTTCTCCTCCGAGAGGAACTATTCTTTCTTTACTTCCTTTTCCTTTGACACGTATAAAATCTTCCTTTAGAAAAAGGTCTTCCTTTCTAAGATTAAGAAGCTCGGATACTCTTAAACCGCAGCCGTAGAGTAATTCTAAAATCGCCCTATCTCTCAAGGAATATTTGAAATCGCCGTTAACGTTTTCAATTAAATTCTTAACTTCATCAGCAGATAAGAATTTGGGTAATTTCTTTTCCATTCGTGGAGATTGAATATTATTCATTGGGGTCTGATCAATTAATCCTTCTCCGACCCAGAAGAGAAAAAACATCCTCAACGAAGATAATTTCCTTGCTACAGTTGCGGTAGAAAAATTGGAACTATGCAAGCTATCGATGTAATTTTGTATGTCTTCTTTATTTATCTCTTTAATATTCTTTTTTGTGTTGTCTATGAATTTAATTACATCACTTTTGTAACTTTCTACAGTGTTGCCGGATAACCCTCTTTCTGCCTGTAGATAATAAACAAATTCTTTAACAAGCTGTTCAGTACTATTCATTTACCGTAAAAGATGTGAGTTCCCAAACTACTGAGTCAGCCGGGATTTCTTTTTTTATAAGACCTATATTAGGCGCGAACCATTCATATTGAATTAGAGAAATCCCATCCTCAATGATTGTTCTTCTTATACGGTAAACATTTTCATAATTTTCCGAATTTAAAGTTATGGAAGTACTTATGACCGAGTCAACTGATACAAAAAAAACTTTCTCTAACGAATCCCCCATATGAACTGAAGAAAAATTAAATTCTCTTTCCCAATTCTCACCTTCAATTGGGGGTAATAGAAGGTATGGTTCATATATTATCCCGAAGGAAACTTGATCTCCGTCGTGATTAGTAAATAATTCTCTGACTCTATTTGCTATACCTGATTTTCTTTGAAAGTATTGTGTTTCTCCACCCACATCTACTAAAAAGAGGCTGTCTCCTTGTGTTACCTCGATACCTGTCACTTCTGTTTCAATTTGATAATTATTCTCCCCTTTTACATCATATACCCAATTATTCCCTGTTTTTAGAGGGAAGTAATCTGCGGTCATTCTTGTAGAAAAGGAATTTTCACATCCTAAAACCAATACCAAAATCAATGAAGTCAGTGCCCACTTTACCATTAAAAGCCTCCCTTAAGGAAAATCCAATTTGAAAAGTTGAACTTTCTGCTGAAAACAAATATGCGAAGCGAACTAAGAAAAGAGGGGAATAGCCGCTTTCTAGAGATCCTTCTCGTATCCTTTTGCCTTTTACTAATCCTATCTCCGGCAAAATCGAGAAGTTTTTCCCGAGATAGAGTTCCTTGCCCATAAGTATTCCGTGAAGCCTAACTTCATAGTTGTTTTTGCTATAGTATGAAGCTATAAAGTCGTAATTAACTTCATATTTCCCTCCGACCATCACGGAAAATCCTGAAGGTGTGTCGGTTGCGGCAGGACCCTGTGGAACCGAAGAACTCACAAATAAATTGAAACCAAGTAGTAAAATTATGCTCATATCTGAATATTAAAAAACTATTTAAATTTGTCAACTGTTTAAAATTTTTACTACATTAGCCACCAAGGCACAAAGACAGAAAGAACAGAAAAAAACTAATTTATTTTTACCACTAATCACACGAAAAATACGAAACCCCTAACCCCAAAAAAAATATTCTCACACAAAGACACGGAGACACAGAAACCACAAAAAGAGTCATGAGTCACGAGTCTTGAGTCATGCGTCAAAACAAAACCCGTCCCACAACCCCAAATTGATATCACACAGAGACACAGAGACCACAGGGTTTTTTGTTTGTTGGTTTAACTAAATCTTAAATCCCAAACCCTAATATAACCATTTAACTGGATTCGAAGAATCCATAGGGGACTTGACATTTTGCGTTTTTATCTTTAGTATAGAAAAAAGGAGGAGGTCAATGTTTGGACCCATTGGATGGCCGGAGATAATAGTTGTATTAATTATTGCCCTCTTATTATTCGGAGCAAAAAGGCTACCTGAAATAGGTAGGTCTATGGGGAAAGCAATCAAAGAATTCAAGAAGTCTTTTAAAGACGTAACAGATGAATTGGATAATGATGATCTAAATTCCCCTGAGGAAAAAGAAAAATAAGTAATTTTATTAATTAAATTAAGAAATAAATTTTTTCAATATTATGAATTTCAAAATATGTGATTCTCATTGTCATCTTCAGGACAGAAGATTTAAGAACGAAATAGAAAAAGTTATAAGTAACGCGAAAGAATCCGGAGTTGAAAAAATTTTAGTGCCGGGGTGGGATTTGCGTTCAAGCAAAGAAGCTGTGGCTATTTCCGGGGAATTCAATAATGTTTATGCGGCTTGTGGGATACATCCTCATGATGCTAAGTTTTACAACAATAATATTGAGAAAGAAATAATAAATCTGTCTAAGAATAAAAATGTAGTCAGCATAGGGGAAATAGGGCTCGATTACTATCGAGACCTCTCTCCGAGGA
>Ga0307430_1000190_pt1 | contig 60907 bp, 43 predicted proteins | sample SalMarWE160130MG_FD_202159 | JGI IMG/M metagenome (GOLD analysis project Ga0307430, IMG submission 202159) | Salt marsh sediment microbial communities from the Plum Island Ecosystem LTER, Massachusetts, United States - WE1603-130 | ecosystem: Environmental > Aquatic > Marine > Intertidal zone >... | reverse complement strand
TGGCCGTCACGTTGTTCTGATGGCTTTGAAGTTCAGAGAGTTAGTCATCATCCCTGAGCTTGCATATGGACAGGCTCAGGCCTGAAGTCCTTGCTTTTTGTGCCAGGATTTAATTGATAAGATACTATATACTTAGGTATCCACGGCGAGTTCTGGGCGACAAGCCTGTACTCAGGGATTCTATTGAGGAGGGCGAGAGCTAGAAAGGCTGCTCCAAATGCAAACCCCAACCGCTTGCATGTCTCACCGATCACATGCCATTTTATTTCAAGGCCTTTTGTTCTAATCATAAATCCACTTTCTTTCCCGGTTCAGATTGCCAGGTAGTCTGGCGGATAACCGTGTAACTCTGTGTCGTGCGGCGCGGCATTGCCCTGCTGCTTTTACTGAGCCGCGTCGCCCTCCACGAGGCGCTTCAACTGGGCCTAAAAGCCCTGAACCGCCCGGCGTGCACTCCGCTGCACGAATAGTTTGTCCACCAGCCAGTTGGCCTTCTGCACGTTGATCTGCTCCCGCATGGTGAACCGGCAGCCCTCGCCTTCCGGGACAAGTGTCCACTCGGCCTGCAAGCGGGAGAAGCCTGGGGCCTCGGCCGTGAAGTCGAAGCGGCGGTTTTCCTCCCACCGCTCGATCACGCAGTCGTAACGGCGCACCTGTCCCCGGATCTCTTTCTCAATGTAGAAGCGCGTTCCGATGCCGACAGGCCCTTCGTCGAGCCACTCGTTTCTGACGAAAATCAGGAAGAACACTACCCCATTCCGGGCAAAAGCGAATGAAAGGAATGCTTTCATCAACACATCCGTTTTCGCGCCCGGTTTGGTGAACACCCGGTACGTCAAGACCACTGCTGCGATTACCAGGACAGCCTGCACAAGTGATGTCGCTTCATTGTACGCGCCAACTTGCGTCCAGAATGTCTCCGTGTTCATTATGGTACACCTCCATTTTGTGAGCTGTGTTTGCGCGCTTACTTGCCGCTCTTGCTACGCCGTGCCAGCCGCATGATGCCGGCCACGAAATTCACTCTGGGCACCCTTTCTATGTATCGCCTGTACGCATCGCCGAATTTCTTGATGCAGTACTGGTCGGCTTTGAAGGTGTCCAGGTAGACCAATCCCATCAAAGCCAGGCCCAGGACCACACTGGTCCAATGCTGCGCGATCAACATAACGCCCAGGTTGATCAATAGCCAGGCTGTGCCGCCCTGTGGATGGCGCACGATGGCGTAGATGCCGGTATCTACCAGCACCGTGGTTTTCATGTAGCTTTCCCCCTGTGTCACGCCGCCCTTCCTGCGGAACATGACGATGGGCAGCCAGCCAAAGATCGCCGATGTCCACAGGCAGATCCACCCGGCCCACTCGAGTGCTTCGGAGCCAGGCCGGCGGAGGAAGAAAGCCAGGACAATCTGTGCGACCGTCAGCACGCCCGCGATGGATGACAGCAGCCAGGGATTCAGGCTGTAGAGAAACTCTTGAAAACGTTTCATTTCAGTTCCTTACTCTCTGCGTAGGATCGTTCTGACTTTACGCTCCTATGATAGCAGAATGGGAGGCAGGGGGCAACGATTCCGCGGCGAACGGTCAGATTTGGGGGATGAACGGTCGAGGAAAGGTTGTCGCCTGGAGGGTTCGTAAGAATGAGTGAATTTGGCTGAATCTTCCGGATTTCGCGGGGTAGGTATGCTCAAAGGGGACGTGCCGTCCCCGTCTGTGGTGCTGAAGCATCACACTACCTCAAGATATGGGACGCGGGCGACACGCCCGCTTGGAGCATCCCGCGAAATCCCAGAGAGCCAACCGTCGAGGCGCGTGAGTTAGTGGGAGTCGGCAAAGACCCACTCGCAGCCGGTGAAGTCTTTGGTCCACTCGGCGATCAGGGCCAAATAGTCAATCACCGCTCTCATGTCTCGCCTCAACCACACTGCCGTTTCAGCCACGAGATGCGCTGGCCGATGGTCAGGATGTAGTCTGCGGAGAAACTGGGGTCATCCGGAGCGAGTTGATAGGTCCTCTGCCACGCCTGGAGCGCCTTCTGACACCATTCACCGGCACGTGCCGGATCGGCCTGCATCTTGGCCTCGAACGCCAGGGCCAGGTCGTGGTGAGCCGCCGCGTAGCCTGGGGCCAACTCGATGGCCCGGCTGTAGGCTGCGATGGCACCGTCGAGGTTCCCCAGCGCGTGCTCGACGTTCCCCAACCCGTTGTGAGCCGACGCGTCGTTGGGCTCCAACTGAACCACGTGCTCGAACAGCCGTGCCGCTTCCTGGTAGTACTTCTGCCGATCTGCCTGGTCGTCTCTGGCCTCGGCGACCTGAGCCAGAGTTTTGGCGATGTAGCCGCGCAGTGCCAGCGCTTCCGGGTCCAGGGGATCGGTGCGCGTGGCAGCGGTGCGGGCATCGGCCAGTCTGCTGATGGCGGCATCGTAGTTTCGCGCCTGGATGTCATCCATCGCCCGGCTCTGCTGCAACCAGGCGATGGCTTCGAAGGCATCAGAGTACTCCGAGTTCGCCTGGGTTGCCTGGCGGAAATAGCCCAGGGCGGCGTCGTAGTCCCGGCGGTAAGCGGCTACCATGCCCAGGCGGTACAATGCCTGCGGCGTGGCCGGTATGCCCCGTGCTGCGACCTCCTTTTGCGCGGCCATCACCTCGACGATCTGGTTACTGACGTGCTCAGGCACGGCCAGCGCACCCAGGCTTTTCAAAGCCTGCTTATCCACGCCCTGCATCGTCATCAGGCCCTGCAGGATCCCGTCCAGCGCGTGCGGATCGCCCAGCACCAGGATGTTGTTGGTGATCACATCGCGGCCTACGTAGTCGCCCTGGATGACGTGGGCCTCGATCTGGCTGACCGTGCTCTCAATGGTCACGTCGCCAGCGACTTGGCCAACTTCCACCCCGGTGACTTTGCCGCCCTCGACACTGCCGACTTCCTGCGTCGCCGTGATCTGCGTGGAAGGTTTCGGCGCTTCCAGGATCGCCGCGCCACAGTCAGGGCAGAAGCGAGCCCCTTCGGGCACGCTGTCGGATCCACATTTTGGACAGTTCATGGGGGCCTCCTCTACTCCCACCCTCCAGACCATTCCTCTCCCAGGCTACCTTCCGCAGTTTCCAGCAGCGCATCCAGCATAGTGGTATCGGACGGGCGCGCCGCCAGCAGCAGCCAGCAAATGGTATCCTGTTTGGACCAGAGAGCCGGAACTGATATAGCGCGCCAACCCAATGCAGAGCAGCAAAATCGGGCGTGAATGAGTCCTGACATAGGCTCGCGCCGGACGACACGTCCGCCAGGAGCCTCGTTTAATTTTCTTGCACAGTGAGCAAGAATTTGATCGGTAAGGTGCCACTTGCAGACTTGCTGCGCTATGCATCAACGTTCAGATCTGCCATGCCGGCGCTCCAGGTCCTGGATGGCCTGCCGGATACTCTTCTCCAGTCCCCGGCGCCGGCGTTGGTGACCGGGCGATTCCGGTTCTGGCCGCCTGGTCACCTCATCGGCAAATCGCTCCAGGTGCCATAAGGCCTCCGGTGACCCGACGCGGCCCAGCGCCGTGACCATCCGCTTCTGTAACCACCCGCCGGACCAAACCGGCTGGCGGTCTCGCCCCTCCCGCCGAAAGCCCAGTTTCTCCCAAAGGATCGCTTCGCCATTCTCCACCGGCGCCAGCAGCCATAAGAGGTCAATCGCCCGCACCTTAACCCTCGCGTCGGGACAATCCAGGCCCTTTTGCACCAACGCACGCGCCTCTTCCGCCCGCATCCGTCCCAGAATGTACAGGATGCGCTGTTTGTCGCTTACCGTGCGGGTCTTGTCAAACCACGCTATCAGTTTGGGGATGATGGCGCGATCGTTCAACGCGACGAGCGCATCGGCCGCCGCCCAACGGACGACGAAGGGGGCGGTCTGGAGAATGTTGAACAGCACCTGCGTGGCGTGCGAACTCTTCGTCTCACCCAGCGCGAGGGCGATTACTCCTTTCACCCGCTGGTTCTTGACGCGATGAAATAAAGCCTCAAGTTCGGAGACCGCCTTTTCGGGCGCGATGTCCAGCGCAGCCACCGCCTCGTCAATGGCTTTATCCAGTCTGGGACGGAGCCCAGCGATTGGTTTTCCCCCCAGTTGGGGCCGCAACTGGACCAGTCGTCTGAACACCCGCTGCATCACCAGGCTGTTGGGTTGCCGGCCGTAAATGACCTGCAGATAGAGCCTGACCACGCGCTCCGGGGGAACCACCGCCTCCACCCTCTGCAAGTCCTCCACGAAGGGCATGTGCCAGCCGGCACGCCGTAAGCGGGCATTCATAAACGCATCGGTAAAGATGGAGTCCAACATATCGTAGAGTCGCGCGTCAAGCACATGCTGGACGATGTAACTGAGACCATACTCATCGTCACATTCAGCCCAGTTGTCTCCGTAGGCAGTCAAGAAATGGGCGACGATCTTGCGATGCCACTCGAGCGGGTCCAGGTAGCAGTCAAGATGTTTTTCCCGTGTCCCCCGCGAGGTGAGGAACTCTGGGAAGGTGCTGTGGTACAACCGGTAGCGGCCGCCCTCACGATCCAAAAACTGTCCCAGTCGTTCCAGGGCGCCAGGCAGCCAGCGATCCTCGGCCAGTATACGGCCCAGGTTCCTGATTTGCCCGGCCTCCGGCGGCTCCTTGGCCACCGACAACACGCCCAGGATGGGCTGATACAGTCCTTCCCAGGCCGGCACGTAATGCCATTCGCCGGGCGTGGCACCGCGGATTTCCACGACTTCGCCCGCCACGCTTCTCCTGATCTGTCTCAAGAAGAAAGCATACAGTTCTTCCAATCTGGCAGGCACCTCCTCGACGCTCAGTAAGCGTCCCAATTGCTCTTTCTCCTTTGCTTCTATGGCCCGCTCAACTCCACGGAACAGAGCCGCCAGATACTGGAAGTTGCCCTCGGCTTTCTCGACCGCCTGGTCTACGAATTGGTCCGGGGCCATCCCCTGCCCGGCCAGAGCCTCCTTCACCGATTCCTGGACGGCAAAGTTCACGGCGTAGCGGAGCAGGTCGCCCCGCACCTGCTTCGATTGGGGAGCGATGTTCTCTTCTCTCAACCACCTCCGCTGGCGTCGCCTGAAGTCAAGCATCGCATCGTCAGGCCGCGAGGTCAGGATAAAGCGCACGTTGGATGGCAGTTCCGGGCAGGTTGCGAGCCAGTCCAATACGCTGTCCTGTCCCCGGTAGTAACGCAGTTCGTCCAGTGCGTCAATCAGAATCACGATCCGGGCAGTGGGGTGCTCCTTCAGCAACACCTGAGCCGGGTACAGCAAGGCCAGGTGCTGCAAGTTTCCCAGCTCCAGAAAGCGCTCCTCGGCCACCATCCGCTTGACAGACAGGCCCTCCAGATCGCCCGCAACGACCTTTACCCGCTGTTCCACCTGGAGCGTCGTCCGGTAGAAGGGGGAGACGTGTAGGTCCTCCACGCAGATGCCCGTGGCTTTACCACCGGCCCGGAGTTCATCTACCCGTTGCCTGACGACGACCTCTAACTGATCGGGGTGAAAAAGGTTGGGTCGTCGTGCAGCCAACTGATGGCCGATGGTGAACAGGAAGGAACGAGCGTCGCCGCTGCTGAGGGGCGTCTGGCTGTCACGGCGGATGAAGTAGCACAGCCAATCGGGATGCCGGCGAGTGAGATGCCGGTGAGTGAGCCAGGCTGCGAACGCCGTCTTGCCAGCGCCGGGCTCAGCAGTCAGCAGCAGGAACCGGCAGCCCGGGTCAGCCAGGCGCTTCTCGACCAACTGCGCCAGCCAGGACCGCTCAACAAAGTGAGGGGCGCCTACGTAGAACCGGATCAAGGTCTCGTAGAACAGGTCACCACTGGATAGGTTAGATCGAGTATTCATATTTGTACCCTCTTACCCCAACTTATCTATCCTGACACCGGTCACGGTCCCACCCTTGTCCACCTCGTCCACCTTCTGGTCAGCCTCAACCATGCCGCCGCCCAGCCTCTTGATCCTGACGACGGTCGCCTCACCGCCCTCGGCCACTATGCCTATCTCCTGCTCCGCCTCTACGACCCCTGCGGTCATCTCTTCGATATCAACAGCCACCGCCTTGCCGCGCAGTTCCTTCACCCGCTGTCGAGCCGTCACCCGGAGTTGGTCCCGGACCTCCTCCAGCGCCGGGTCGGCGGTGTGCTCGGGGAAGATGACGCCATCGGGCGCGCGCAGGTAGAGCACCGGCACGCCCCAGCCCCACACGTCGTCGCGCACAATCGCCAGCCGGCCGTTGGTCACCGCCTCGTCAACGGGCAAGCCAGTCACCAGCGCCCGGTAGAACTCCCCGGCGAAGGCTACGGCGCTCTCGTCCTGGATGGTGTACTGCATCCCCACCACCGCACCCAACTCCGCCTTCAGCAGCGCCGCAGCCACACTGCTCCACACGTTGACGTCGCCCTGACGCCCGCTCCGGCAAGCCCCCAGCACCGCAACACGCACCCCGGCCCGGCGCAGTTGGAGCGCCAACTCGCCAGCGCTGAGCGGCTCAGGATCACCGTAGCCGTCGTCCAGGATGATGACCCCTTCACCTTCAACTGTCTCCGGCTGGGCACCCATCCGCCGCTCGAAATCCCCGTGGCCAGCGAAGTGAAACAGATGCACCTGCTTTACGTCCGACAGCAGGGTCTCCGGCGTCGCCTCGGCGACAAAGGTCGCCTTAACGTGCGGATTCTCCTCCAGGGCTTGTTTGATGGCCCTCTGTTCCTCGCCCAGATGCAGAGACGCATACCCGGCGGGGCTGGCCAGCGCGACGACCATCCGCGCCGGCAGTTCCGCTTCGACCTCCCAGGCCGGTAGGGTGGCCGCCTGGTGCCGGACAATGGAGACGTCTGGCATCAAGCCCAGGAAGTCGGTCACCGTCGCCTCGCCACCGCCTCGATTGAGCAGGACGTACTCCCAGGGCACGTTGTGCAGCGCGCCCTCCAATAGCAGCCGGATGCGCAGCCCCTTCTCGCGAGCCTGCACCCGTTCCAGGCTGCGCACCAGCAGGTCGCGCACAGACCCGGGGAAGAGCACGGTGCTGAGCCAGTGCCCCAGTCGGATCACGTCCGGCCAATCGAGCGCGCGATGCTCCCAATCCTTCAGACGTTTTCGCATCTCGCGGGTGTCATACTCAGAGGGGACGCCTGCGACTATCTCTCCGGCAGGAGATCGCGGAACTTGCACGCGGAACATAATCCGTTTCTGGTCCTCCTCCTTGACGACCTGCACGTTCGTCGCCAGCAGTTCGAAATCCTCGTACACCATCGTAGACCTCCTTTCCATCACAACAACTCTTCGTGATAGGCCTTCAGCATCTCGCCCCAGCGTGTATCCTGCGCCAGCGCTACCTGCGCGTAGTAGGGCGAGATGCGCTGCACGCCAGGCGGCACGGCATAGATGGAGACACCGCCGATGCCATCGAACCATACCTACACCAGGCCCAGCCACTCTCCCAGCCTTGCCAGGGCCTCCTCCAGTCCATCCCCGGCGACGGTCAGAATGCGGTAGCCAAGCGCCTTGAGTCGCCTCCGCTTGCGCTCGTCTGCCGCCTGGACGTAGTCCCGATAATGCGGGGAGCCGTCCACAAAGACAACCACCCGTCCGCGCTGGTAGTAGAAATCGGCCACGGCCAGCGGGCTCCCATCTCTGTCGTAGAGCGTCTCCTGGGCCATGTCGGGCAGGGGCAGGCCGCGGTCGTGAATGGCTTGCAGTACCCGGCGCTCCAGACCGGATTGGCATTGGTCCGCTAAGACAGCGAGCCCATCCTCCGCCACCTCCGCTTCCACCACCAGCCCCTCCAGCGCCTGGAGCCACGGCAGCACCATCCTCCGATCCAGCAACTCGTGGTCTCGCTGATTGTAGAAACTGAGCAGGCAGTCGTAGCAAGCCCGCTCGCAGCCGCCCTCTGAATCCCCCTCGTGTAACAGTTCCCGCACCCGCGCCACGACCATCCGCAGCCGGCTCTGCTCCGCCAGCGAGGCCAGCACGCCGCTGCCTCCCACCGCCGTCTCGTACAGCACGAGACGGTACGATTGAGCACCCTCCGGCGCGGGAGCCAGGAAGCCGTCCAGTTCGCTCTCGCCCAGATTGAAGGCGACCATCAGCGCCCGCAGCCAGGTGTGCAGCAGGGTCGTGTAAAATGGCTCTGCCTCCGCTCTATCTGGCAGCGGCACGTCCAGCAACACCAGGTCGCTCTGCACTGTCTGCGTCAGCCAGAGGCGCTGGAGCAGGTCTTCCCCTCGCGCCCCGCGCGGGCACTCCCCCCGCTTCGTCGGCGTGCCGACGTGCTTCTGCTCCGCGTTCTCCCCCATCAACCAGCGGTGACATTTGGCGCACAGAGTGAAGCCCCGTGGCTCTCCCTCCCGCTCCCTCACCCCCCGGTTCAGCAGTAGCACCTGTCCGCCGTGCTCCACTGTCAACTGGAAAGCCAGGCCGCCCTCAGCGGACACCCGGTAGACCGTGCGGCGCCCGCCAGCCATGTAGTGCTTCGTCAACTCATACCCCAGCCGCAGCCGCTCCTCCTCGTCGGCGGTGATCCGCGCTCGCCGCCGGGCGTACATATCCGAGAGGGCCAGCCCCTGGCGTGGATGGACGCCGCTCAGGTTCTGGCCGCACAGACAGACGGTGCGCTTCGTCTGGTCGGAGCCGACGTAGGCCCGCCCACAGGCCGGGCAGGCCAAAACCGGCTCGACGTCCGGCTGCATCTGGCGGGTGCGCGGCCGGGCATGCGTCACCTCGTACCGCTGGCCGCGGTAGTAGACAAAGTTCCCCGGCGCGTACTCCGTCAGCGCGATGACCGGATTGCGTGCCAGATCGCTCTCCTGGTCATTGAACGAGAGCACCGTCGCCTCGGGCGGGAAGGCGTAGCCGGGCAGGAACCCTTCCCCACCCAGGTAGCGGTAGAGGTACCAGCCTCCCTCCCCCCCCCGCATTGCCTGGAGTTTCCCCTCCACCACCACCCGCCGCCGGTTCAGCGCTGGGTCCACCCCCTCTCGACCTAGAAGCCGGTTCAGTTCCTCCCGCTCCCCGTCCAATCGCTGGTACTCCAGCCGCCAGCGTTCCATCGCCTGGTCCAGATCGTCCACGAACCTCCGCACTGTCTCCTCGACGAAATCGCGGTCGAACCAGTCGAAGCGGACCATCTCCGTCGAGAAGGCCTCCTCCACGGCAGTCACGGTGTCAGCAAAATGACGCTCGATCCCAGCCCGATAGGCAGCCTCCCAGTCGGCGTAGAAGGGGAAGCCAGTCACATCCAGATTCGCCAGGTCGCGCGGCTTTCCCGGCAGCCGCTCCACTCCCTTGAGCCCCATCGTCTCCAGCACCAGGGAGTGGACGTGCGCCCGGATCAGCGCCCGGTTGTCCAGGCGGAAGCGGGGGGCGACGATGGCCCCGGCGATCATCTTTTCCGGGAAGCGGTAAAAGTACTGGTCGTGGGGGCCTCGCGCGAAGCCCACTCCGGCAAAAACGGTGATCAGCGAGGGCTGGCCGCTGCGCCCCGCCCGTCCGGCCCGCTGGGCGTAGTTGCTGGGGCTGGGCGGCACATTGCGCAATGTGACCGCGTTCAGGTGACCAATGTCAATACCCAGTTCCATCGTCGGCGTACAAACGAGGACGTTGAGCGGATCCTCGGGGTCGCGGAAGCGGAGTTCGATCTCCCGCCGCTCTTGCCCGCTCACCTGGCCGGAGTGTTCCTCGGACTGCACCTGCGTTGCCTCCCCCAGCGACAGGGCGTATACCTGGCGGAAGTAGTTGCCCTCCATGTTCCGCTCTTCAAGCGCGGTGCGACACGTGCTGCCAGTGCAGACCCGCAGGCGTCGGAATCGCTGGACGGTCAGGCACTTGGGGCAGACCCGGTGTGTAGGCGCGTCGTCGGCCTGGAGGGTGAGGACGTCGGGGTTGACCATCCATAAATCGTGTCGTGAACGGCGCGGGCCTCGCACGGTGTGACGAACCAGGAAGGCGGCCTGCTCCTCCCCCAGTTTCTCCACGATCCGCCCTACCAGGTCAACCGCCGTGGCGTGGTCTATCCCTTCGGCAGGCTCAGGGCAGGCTCCTTCGACAGGCTCCCCTCGACTACGCTCGGGGCAGGCAGGGCAGGCTCCCAATACCCGCTTCACCCACACCACCAACTGGGTGTTGCTGCCGCTGAGCCGATAGACGGTGTAGCCCGGCCAACGGGGGGCTTCGTCACTGTAGCCTACCGGCCGGCTAAACTCAGCATCGTGGACGAAGGCCGACTCGTCCAGCCGGTTCAATACCTCCGTGCTGAAGGCGTTGGGCCGCAGAGCAGCCTCGTGGGCCACCGCCAGCCGCTTGCGCATCAGGTCCAGGAACCCCACGAACAAGTCGTAGCGGGTGTCTGTGTCCATATCATCCAGGATGGGAACGCCGGCCCAGAAAGCGTCGTCGGCAGCGCACTCGTCCAGCCCGAGATAGCCCACCGCCAGCAGCCCCACGTCCTCCAGGTTCTGGTGGGTGCGCCGGTGGGTGGCCTCAAGTTCTCGCAGGGCGACGAACTGAAGGTAGCGCTGGTAGCGGCCCTCCGCCTGCCGGTCCCGCCCGTAGGCCCTCTGGTCGCGGCGGAACCGGGGTAGGACGTCGTGGCGGCGCATGGCCTCAAAGAGCCGCAGACCCACGTCGGCCAGTTCCACCCACTCACCGCTACCTACCGTCGCTCCGCCCTCCAGCAGGGTGTGGTAGAGTGCCCGCCGGAAGGCGAAGCGATTATGCAGGCTATTCATGTGCGCCGCTTGTAGCGCCGTGTCCTGTCGGTTGTCGGAGAAAGCGATCACCTTCCGCCCCTCTTGTGACAGGTTCTGTACCTGGGCGTTGATCAGAACGTCGGTCGCTGTCGAGCGACCCACGGAGCCGAAGGTGAAGAGTTTGTTGAACTCGCGGGCTCGCCGGTCGTGGACGATGCCGCAGGATGGGCAGAGGAGGAAGGGGGCGGGGACGAAGGTAACGGGGTAGGCGTGGGGGTGTGTGCAGGCGGCGGGATTCGTGATTCGTGATTCGTGATTCGGGGGCAGGATGCGATTGCAGTCTGGGCAGTAGCGACGGATTTGGGGGACGGCGTCCCGATAGCGGGAGCGGAGGTTTCCCTTGTCTGTCAGCCAGGTCTCTGGCAGAGGGGCCTGCTCCGGATTCCACTGGCCGGGGTAGAGGTAGCCGGGCTGTCCTGGCACGTCCACCGCGTCCAGTTCGGCCGGGTGCAGGCGACCTTCGCCGGCCTCATCCACGGCGACGCTGTAGAACTCCTGGCCGCAGGCGCGGCAAAAGACCATCGGGAAGGTAGTCCGCTCCCGCCCTTCCTGGGCGCAGACCGGGCAGGTGCGCTCGCCTCGGTCGTTGAGGTGCGGCCCGGCAGGGTCCAGGCAGGCGGTGATGGCCCGGCCCTGGGAGAAGAAGGCGTGGAGTTTGGGGACTGGTTGCTGATCGCCAATCGCTGATCGCTGATCGCGGGAAGGCTCAAGTAGAGCCTCTTGGATCTCCTCTGGGGAGATGCCTAGGGCCTGCGCTAGCCGAGGGAGAGTCATTGGGCCGGTGGCTAGAGCTTCGACGATGGCGCGGGTGAGGGGCAGCAGGTCATCCGGCAGGGGGGCGTAGGATTCGGTCACCACGTTTTCTGCGGCGAACGATTCGCCAAAGAGGTTTTGGACAAAACTGGCGACGGCTGCGTTAGCCCCCACCCCAGGCCCCTCCCCCAAAGTTGGGGGAGGGGAGTCGCTCTCGACGGTGGCGCTGGTGGCGATGCAGCGCAATTGCCCAATGGCGCCGGTGTGTTGCTTGAGGCGGCGAATGAGGGCGGCCACGTCCGCTCCGCGTTTGCCGGTGTAGGTGTGCACCTCGTCCAGCACCAGGAAGCGCAAGACGCCAGGAGTGGCGAAGAGGCGGCGATCCTCGAAGCGGGTCAGGAGCAGTTCCAGCATCACGTAGTTGGTCATCAGGATATCCGGCGGACTCTCCTGGATCTCCTGGCGGGAGAGGACTTCGCTATCATAAGGGAGGTTACGGCCTGTGGCGCGACGATACTGCTCCAGCGCCTCGGCGGGCGCGTAGGAGGTGTCGCCGGTGTAGAGGGCGATGCGCAGACCGGTGCCGTGCAACCGCCGGGCGAAGTCATCATACTGAGAGTTGGCCAGGGCGTTCATCGGGTAGACGATGAGAGCCTTGATGCCCACCACGCCCTGACTACGCAGACGCAGGCACTCGGAGACGATGGGGATGCCGAAGCAGAAGGACTTGCCGGAGCCGGTGCCGGTGGAGACGACGACGTTGGCTCCAGCCCTCACCCCCTGGCCCCCTCTCCCATCGGAATGGGAGAGGGGGAAGATGTCACCACCGAGGATGCAGCGGATGGCTTCGGATTGGTGGCGATAGGGATGGATGGGGAGCGAGGATGGGTCATCGGGGTCGCAGCGGAAGACGGCGGGGGTGCGAGGGTGGAGCAGCCCCTCGGCGACCAGGTCGGTCAACGGCTCTCCCAGCGCGAAGGGACACGAGATCTGGATGAAGGGCGGTTTCCAGAGTAGAGTGCCACTCTGCACTCGCTCCAGCACCCAATCGCGGATCTCGGGGTTCTGGAAGCGCTGGAAGGTGCGGACGTAGGTAAGGTAGTCCTGCTGGACGGCGGAGAGAACATCGAATGGGTTCAACTGGTGTAAGGGCGCACCGCCGTGAACAGGCGCTGCTGGAGTCCATTCCGGCTTTGGCTCTCCCAACACCGGCCCTTCAGGCCGGTGCGGCGGCTCGGCCAGCGACTGACGTTGCTTGAGCCGTTCGGACACCATGCGCCGGACTAAGGCGTGGACCTCAGGGATAGCGTGCACGATCCTCAGACGCCCTCGCAGCGGGGTCTGCCCGCGTTGCAGGAACAACTTTCCCACGAGTTCATCCACAAAGGAGGGGGACGCCACTTTGACGCCGTTAAAGTCTAGACTGACGACTTCCCCCTGATCCAGCAGGGCTTCTGCTTCTTGGCGGATCTCCTCTCCCAACAGGCGCGTGCCCAGGACCTGGCCCCATTCTTGCAGGCGAACTGTTTTCATCTCTCCACCTCTTCCTGCCAGAAGAACACGGATTTCAGGACATCAACGGATCAACCCGCGTCTAACTGTTATTCGAACAACCACTCAAAATCATCCTCAGGCGGTGCGTATTGATCGAAAATGACCTTTGTATCCACAGGCCGGTCGGTGCGGAAACGGAGGCCCACCCAGGTGCCCGGCCAGAAAGGCGTGGTCTGCACACTGACCTGACCCTCTCGAACCCACAGAGCGCCGTCCTGCGAGTGCACGCGGGCGTCGCCGCCATTGGCCTTGATGAACTCCAGGGTGAAGAAGAGACCCTCGCCGGTGTTGTAATCCGGCCGGCCCGTCACACGCGGCCTCACAGCCAGTTCAATCGCCTCGGCGGCGGTGGCGAACTGCCCGGCCAACTCCGGATTCTGACCCAGGCTGGCGGGAATACCGCGTCCACTGTCCACCACCGCCAGTTCTACCCGCCGGAGTCTGGGATAGGACTGCGCACAAATCACCGCCTGCGTGGGAGACTGGGCGTGGTGGAAGACGTTGCTCACAATCTCCAGGAAGGCGTAGTGAACGGCGTCGTAGATGGTGCCGACTCCCGCCACGTTCCGGTCGAGGATTGCCATGACCTCGCCGACGACCGCTTCACCTTCTTCCTCCGACTGAACCTGCACAACTTCCCGGAATCGCCCACCGGAGTCGTACCGTCTCCAGAGATAGTCCGCTTGCACCTCGGTCAGGGCATAAAAGTCAATCCGGTTCAGGTAGCCATCTGCCTTTTCCGACGTAGGACGGGTGATGCGCACCTCAAACCCATCCTGTCGCAGGCGCAGCACGGTCGTGGTCAGCAGGGTGATCGCCGCCGGCCAGATGAACGTGACGCCGCTGAGGTCCAAGTGCACCGGGCCGAGAGGCGCCAGCGGATCCCACAATGGCTCCAGGGGCAGCAGGATCGCCGCCATGGTCTCCAGCGAGAGTTCGCCATTCAAAACGACGTCTTGTTCATCCATCACGTGACCTCCACCGAGGATTTCTGGAAGGTGTGGATGTGGGTGAGGAAGGCTCTTTGCCACGATCTGCTCCCTTCTGCTGCTCTATTTCAAGAAAAACTCGGTATACCCGAGAAACTGTTCACATTTCCTGCTCAACACTTCATCGCCTAGCTGTTCCGCCAACACAAGCGATTGGCGTAGTTTGTTGGCAGACTCATCGTGATGTCCGTCATAGAAGAGTCTTTGTCCTTGCTGAAACAGAGCTTGAGCTACCTGGCCACTTTCTCCTTGTGACTGCAACAAATTGACGAGGGTTTCACTCCATTCTCTCGCTGCATCAGCGTCGCCTGCACATCTCATCCAGAAGATCAAGTCTGAACACAGCTCTGCTTGCGCATCAATATCTTGTAGATATGCCAGGACGTCATACCTTGCGAGTCCATAGTCCACTCTCGCTCGACGCAGGAGTCTCTTCATATGAGGATCATCGGTCTCCCCCAAAGCAACCGACGCTTTCAAAATCCAATCGTCTAGGACAGTATCCATCCCCAACAGGCTATGTTCAATGTAGTCCATCAACCGAAAAGCGAAGGTCTCAGCATCCTGCTCATACACCTCACCCACCTGCTGGGCAAGCGTTTCAATATCCTCGCGCACCCACTGAATGTCCATCACGCTTGCGACCCCGCACAATACGCGCAGGTTTTGCCCGCGGGTTTCGTCTATCTGGGCTTCCAACACATCGTCCCGAAGTTCACCCATTTGTTGGAATGGGAACATTGAGCCCTCGGATAAGATCACACTTGTCAGTGCATATACAGGCACCTCGGCTGTTCGCCAGTCATCGCACCAAGTGCGCCGCATGTGCTGGCTCAGTCGGGGATAAAGGATCGGTGGCCCATCCTCGGGAGCGCCGAAGAATCCTGCGTTGATCTTGGTAGCCAACTGAATGAAGGTCTCGGCAGAGATCACGTCGTGTTGGAGCAAGAACCACACGATGCGTTGGAACACGGAGTAGTACGTCAGGATATGGTAGATGGAGACCGTCTGCATATACTCAACATTGGTCAGGCTACGAATGTACTTGTTCACCAGGTTGACGAAGCGCCGACCAATACGTTCCGGTGGCGTCCAGCGCCGTCTGCGCCGTTTGCCCCGCGATTTGGTCTTTGGCTCCGGTTCGCCCAGCTCCTCCTCAGTCTCCGAAAGTTCGGGCGCGGCACCCGGCAGTCTGCCACGCACGTGCTCGAACCAGGCGTGCAAACGGCTCTCCTGAAATAGGACAGCAGCGATTTCCTCACGTCCGGCAGCTTCGTCCTCTTCGTCTACCAGCCTGATTTCGACTTCTTGTCCTCTATCATCATTCCGTAGTCTTGATCGCTCGCTGGGCGGTGACGCCGTATAGGTTCCCCCTCGCCGCTTGAGCCCAATCACGTCCAACTCGATCAGAAGAGCCAGCGATTCGTACAGATCGCGCCATTCCTCCTCGGAGTTCAGCACCATCTGGGCCAGGTAGCTACCGGTGCGAACGTCGGCTGGCAGGGCACGACCGACCTCACGACGCAGCACATCTACGTTGGTGATCCAGAGTTCACTGCAACGTAAGTCTATGGACTCGCCGTCAGAGGTGGCTCCCCACACGCTGGCAGAAAGCAGGCGTGTCAGTACTGCTTGGAGTTCCGGTGAAACAGGTTTCTGGAAGGTATGCGGACCAATACCATGCTGTCCCAGGGAGATGAAACGGGGGGGAGTCGTGGAGAGGCGTAGCCGCAGATCAGCTACGCCTTCAGGCAGTGAGGATATGGAGAAACTCACCGACAGCAGACCCCCTGCTACTGAAACGTCTAGCAGACGGATGGCTGTCTCTTCGCCTTCTGACACCGGCAACCGTTCTCGCCTGATGCTGATCTCGTCGAGCGAAGCAACGGCCTGTGATGCGATGTGTGCTTTCAGCAAAGGGTCAAAGTACTGACGAGAATCGGCACGGCGCATCAACGCGACCTCAAAGTTGCCGTAGGCACAAGTTGCGAGCCAGGCAGCACGGGTGCAATTGGCGCTACCGGTCAGCATGTAGGATGCATCGGCGGTCTCGAAGACGTAGATTTTGGCGTGCAAATAGCGCTTGTCGTCGTTGAAACGATACACCTCGAGCGGTGCACCTGCCTGACGCAGGCTTTTCAAAGCCTCGGCATTGCCAACAGCCCGTGCATCCTGGAGCACCAGACGTAGCTCCTTCGGTTGGAAGCGAGAATAGAGTTCGCTCAGGGCAAGCGCAGCATCGTCCAGAAATGGCGAGAGAACCGTGATCCTTTCTATGACCTCGCCGCTGAGAGCCCGGCTGCACTGATCAATCAGCGGGTCCTCAAGGGTGTGAAACAATTGGATCTCTGTTGTAGGCTCAGTAGGCGAGGCAAGCCAATCGGATACGTATGCCGCTTTGTTCAACATCGTACGCGCTTCATCAGAGTGTCCCCATCGCTGAAGCGCCGCGTTGACCAGACCCCAGGTTTGGGCAAACAGATGTTGAAGCTCGGAATTATCAGGCGTCCAGTCCAAGCAGGTGAACACTTCGTGGTTGTGCCCGAAGCCAGTGAATATCAAATTGCCACTGCCGATCAGGAGTCGTCCCCGTTCACGTCCCAGGAGCAGGACCAGCTTGGGGTGAAAGGACTGTAGCATGCCCAGGTCAACAGGTATCAGGAGATAGCGTCTTCCAACCCAGGTCACGCTGCCTCCCAGATCGCCAATCGTGTCGGCGTATCGTTGGGCGTCCATAAACACCAGATTGTTGCGGCAGCCGTTCCGCCACAGGGGGTACAGGATGGCCTCCTCAAAAAAAGCCAGATCGGCCCCATAGGTGAAGAATATACCGGCATGAAACTTCGAAAGCTCGGTTAGTCTCTCAAGCAAGTGGATGGGTTCCAGTTCAGCCACTGCAAGCCTCCAGAACTCGTCGCAAGGTCTGTCGGCCCAACTCCGTCAGCCCTGGGCGGTCGCCCGCCTCGGAGTCGATCTCATACAGCCCCAGGTCGGCCAACATGTCGTAGGCTTGCCGGAAACGAGAGGCTGAGAACCCTGTCACACCGTCCCGAATCCATTCGAATAGACCCCGGTCATAATTGAAGTGGAATGTGTTAGCACTACGCTGACGCCACTTTTCCAGTGCAGTAATGGTATGTTGAGCGACGATGTAATCTCGGTACAGCCAACTCCAGGCATCCAAGACGCTGTCGTCAGCGGCCATGTGGTCGGACATATCACGCACGAACAGGTCCATTGAGCGGCGGCGTGCTCCTCCAGACTTGGCCCAGTACCAGGCATCCCATTGGTCAGAATCTCGCAGACCCTGCAGCCGCAGGCACAGCGTGGACAGCAGCAGCCACGTCAGGCCGACATACGTAGACGAGTCGTCCGGCTGGGTGAAATCCAACTGCTGGTAGAGAACGTGCTCGTTCAGCGGGGTCTGACTCTGCTGGGCGAAGGCTACACAGCGACCCGCCCAGTCATCACCAGGCATGTTGCATGCGTCAAGAAGTGTGCTCAGCCATTCTGTCAGTGTCCACTCGTCTGCTGATTTTGAGGGGATAGCGAGTCCTACTGCATCTGCAGATGCCGTCAAATCGATCGCCTCATTCAGATGGGTGCAGAATTGCCGGAGGGTCTGAGGTCCCTCCAGGCGCAACCAGTGCAGGAAATACACCCACAATGCATAGAGAGCATAGACGTAGTACTCTCGAAGCTGGAACATCTGCCAGTGGGCCAAGAAGGGGCGTAGCGGCTCGGCTGGCCGATACGAATCGCAGTCTATACATAGACCATAGGCAGCTGCTTGGCGGAAGTCGTCGTCAGCGAATGGACCTTCGGCTTGATCCAGCATATCCAGGATCAGCCCCAAAGTGCCCTTCATATTGCCAACCGATGAACCGGTCCCCGGTGGTGACAATGTTCCATCAGCATCGAAAGCGAACAGAACTTCCAGAGTAGGGGGGCGATCGGATGACACGGCCAAACCGCTCAAGCGACAACGTGTGCCGTATTCTTCCAGAACGTCTCGGGGAATGGACTCTGCTGTGTCGAAGGTCGTTCTTTGCTTATAGTATCGTGTATCTCCTATGGCATCGGCAAAGGACTGCGCGAGTTCCTGGCCCTTGGGCAAAACCTCCAAGACACCAGAGTCTGGCTGCCGAATGAGACCCAACGACTGCATTACACCAGCGTATTGACCGTACCCGCCATACCTGGCTTTGAGATAGTCGTCCACGCTCACGGGTATCGTGCCTGCCTGCTGAAGTGCTAGCCAGTGTTTGCCAATCTTGACGCTGCCCAGTAGACCGCCTTCGTGTGGATTGTCGTCGGAACTGGCGCTCCAGGCCAGGTTGGCCAGGACGAATATCTGTTCCCGGCGCTTGATAAACGCGGCCAGCGACATACCCTCAGAGTGCGATTGCTGGTACTCAACTAATAGCCAACTATAGAATGCGTAGTAGCGTGCGCGGGGGGTAATCGTGATGATGCCGGGCAGGAGATACCCGACAATGTTCCCTTGGACCGCACGCAGGCCCAAGAAGTCCTCTCCCGTCATTGCCTTGTAAATCGGCGCTATCCAGTGTGGATCGAGGTTGCTCAAAGTTCGCTCCCTGCCTGTCGCCTACCTTGCACTATCCACATCGTCTCTCATCTCTCGACTGCACGATGGGGAACCACTGAAACACCGAAAGGATGAAGCCACCGAGAAAACCGCAACTCGCGTGTCTAGCGACTACTCGGTCTCCTCCCCCTCGCTAAGCAGCGCCTGTTCATCCAACTCCAGTATCTCGATAGCCTTCTTGCGCACGCCTAACTCGTGCTCGATGAGTAAGTCAACCAGCTTGTCGCCGTTTATCAACGTGATGGGTGGCGCACCCCGTTCAAAGGCAGCGTCGCGCGTCCCTTTGGAAAAACCGCTCGTGGTGATGATCGTCCCCCGCACAGCACCGAAACGGTGCAGCGACCCGCGCAGTGCGTCCAAGACGGGTCGCTGGATGTTGTGCCGGTGGCGCTTGACCTGCACGACCTCCCGCACCGCCGTGATGCCGACTTCGATGTCACCTACTACGTCTACGCCTTTGTCGTTCGCCGGCGAGGTGGTCTCTACGTCCTGATACCCCATCTCTTCCAACAAGCGCCGGATCAGGTTCTCGAATTGGTAGGGATCCACGTCCAGCAACAGATTCCTGAGTTGCTCGCGGACGGCCTGGCGTTGCTGGTTCGCAACGTCGTAGAGTCGGTGGAGTTCGTCGGGCGGCGCCTGGATCCACGTCTGGTCAACGCCCACGCGCTCCAGATAATCCAGGCCGGATTGAGCAATCTGGTACGTGTTGCCGCTACGAGTGATCAGGTCGCGATCCACCAGGTTCAGAAGACGCCGGCGCAAAGTGTCTTTGAAAGTGCTGTCACTGTTAAAGTTGGAAACGGCTTGCAGGTAACGGGACCACTCGGGCAGTAAATCTCCCCGGCGGCCCGGCCCGCGCTCGGCTACGATAGATAGGAGTTTGATCAGCCCTTCCTGACGGTCAACGAGTTGGACGGTGTCGCCGCTGGGGTTCTGGATAAAGTCCTGACCACATGCAGTGAGTCGCAGAACCTCGTCTTGCTCCTCGGCCAGTAGATTGTATCCCTTGGCCAGGTACCAATGTCCGCGAGTATGGCGTGGGTTGACCTGGCGCTTGGAACCTTTCCATATGGCCATCGCCAACTGTTGCTCAGTGCCAGAAAGCCTCTGGGGAATCCACTCGTCGGGCGCGGTCCAGTCTTGCGGCTCTTGCGGCGTGCCGCGCAACTCGGCGATCTGGCTGAAGAGACCCTGCAGATAAGCGCGTGGTTGACCGTCGAGGATCGGTAGCAAGAGCGCCATCTCACTGTAGAGTGGGAAAAGCGGTATGCGCACCTTCCGCTCGGGCTGACTCGCCGTTGAAGTGGATGGAGGTGGCTCGGCTTGATCCGAAACGGTACGCAAGCCAAAAACACCCGGCCCCACGCGCACAAACCGGTCCTGGTCGTCGGTGAGCATCCGCGAGTAGACCGAGTTTTCGGGCGTCTTGGTTTCCAGTGGCTTGACCTGCAGCAAGAGGGAAGCGACGTCGCGGTAGTGCATCGGCTCCCCGGCACGTCGCAGGATTTCGTAGCACAGGTCGTTCACCGTTTGATCGGCGGATAGCCCTGTCAGATCAAGTTGAGTTGTCACGTCTCCCCCTCGCACATCTTGTGATATTCCCTGTTCGGTTTCTTCTCCCTCACCTGCGGCGTCTGCGCCGTGGCTTCCGTTTCCGTTTCAGTGATTTCCCCCGTGGCCTGCGTACTGACCGTGGCAAGGGGAACGACGCGGCGTCGTCCGCCAACACCTTTCGCAACTTGCGATAGGCGGGATGTTTGGGATCGGAGGCCGCTTGTTTGACCATCACGTAATGCCGCTCCAGCCGGGCCACGTAACGCGGATTGCTCAACACGGTCTCCTCTACAAGTTGAAGCAGCCCCTCGGCGTATTTGCTCTGTGGGTTCAGTGGATCGAGGAACGGTCCTGCCATATCCTCACCCCTGTCGAAGCCGTAGCTGATGGAAGCCAGGAAGCGGCCGGGGCCTTTCTCCTCCACGACATTGAGCATCACCCGCCGGCAATCGCAGGTTGGGTCGGGACAGTAGAACTCCAGCAGGCCATAGGACCCCACTGGCAATTCACCTTGCGGGACGAGCAGGTTGATCACGCGTGTCTCTTTTGCTGCCAACTTGGGTTCAACGAGGTAGAATGGAATCAGGTGCATTAGAAAACATCCGCCGGTAAAGCGCCATCCCATCCTGACGCCCAACTGATGTATTGCTCAATGGCTTCATCAGACTCTTGCTGAGAAATTGTGTCAGTAGTCGGTTGATCCATCACTTTCCTCACTTTCGTCCCTTGTGCCGTGCACCCTCAGCGGTTTCATCCTATCAGCGACCTCAGCGACTCAAACGCTCCCACACTAACCGCTTCGTCCGATAGGGTTCGACTGGGCCTGCCCTGAGCGAAGCCGAAGGGCTCACCCCAGGCTCCCCCCCACTGCTCCTCATCCTTCCGGCAAACGATGGAACCACTGAGCCACTGAAGCGATGAAATCACTGTTTGGTACGCCACTCACGGCGCTACTTCTTTGGGACCTCGACATCCATTCGCGCCAGACGACGCTGCCATCCCACCAGGCCCAGTCCGACCACCAGCCCCAGCGGCGCGAAACTCGGGCAACACGGGCAGCAGGCGGCCACGGGATCAACGACCGTCCGGTAGATGACCCTGCGGTAGGGCTCGTCGCTGGCCGCGCGCTGGAAGTACAGGTCGTCCGTTGTTTCCCAGGCGGCAAAGTACCAACTGTGCAGTTTGGTGACATAGTAGGGCCGGCCGGTCAGGAGGTCCACCAGGTCACTCTCCTCCGACGCCACCGACTCCAGCGTCAACTCCCCGGCGAACTCCGGCTCAAACTCAGAACCCTTGATCTCCATGCGGTGGTCGGTCAACACATAGATGAGTACGTCCATGTACTCGTCAACCAGCGCCGTCAGCCGCATAGGATAGACCGGCCGCTCGGTGTCAAAAGAGAGCCACAGGGGCTGCACGTCCCCTTCAAGGTTAGCGGTCTCGCCGGGGAGTACGCGGGTGGCCAGAAAGTACCAGCCTTCCTCCACGTAGGCATCCAGAATGGGCTCGCCTTCCTCCGGGAAGGCGTAGCCGTTCTCGTTGAGCCATTCCAGCAGTGCTCCGGGCTCGTCGGAAGAGAGGACGCTGACGTCGTAGACTCCCACCCGCTCGCGGCTCAGCACTTCCACCCCTCCCTGCGCACCACCTTTGGTCGCCGCTCCTATCATGGGGAAAGGCACGGTCCGAGTCACGATTTCCGGCTGGGTGAGGTCGCTCAACTGGACGAACCACTCCGCGCTGGCGGTGCTCACCTCTGGGGGGGAGGGCACAGGCACCACCCACGCCGCTTCGGGGCTTTCGGCCAGCAGTTGGACGGAGAGGACAAGGTCCTCGTGCCCCACCTCTGCGTCGTAGACGATGATGGCCTTCTGCCCCGGCATCTCGATGTCCCCCCAGTGGCCGTAGGGCGGGACAGGAATGCCGTCAGCGCGGGCCGGGTGCGAGGTAAACGCGACCAACAGCGTCACGGTCGCTCCCAGACCGAGCAGCCACAGGCACCAGCGACTTGTTCGGGTCATTACTCACCTCCTGGTAGTCTTTCCTTCTGCACTGCGCCGCATGCCACGAGGACCAATTCAGTGTCCTCACTACTTCAGTGCTTCAGTAGTCCCAACCTCTCATACGCCTCCAACACCAACCGCTTCATCCGATAATCCCCATACTTCTCCTCATCCTTGCGCCGCACGATGGGGAACGTGTCCAGGATGTAGGCCAGTTCGTCACACTCCAGGCCATAGAGGTGGGCATAGAGGCTGTCCAGTTCAGTGCGCAAGGCCGTGCGGTGCTCGGATTGAAGGAACTCCCGACGCTGGTCTGGTTGCTTTATCCATCCTGAGATGGGCGTTGAACAATCGCCCACTGACACCCAAATTCATCCCAGGCCAGCTCGAAATCTCCAACGGGTACCGGAATGGGGGCATTCTCGAATGCTGGATCGTTCACATAGACCGTGTCTGCCTCGACACCGACGATGACCAGCGCATGCGGGACATCTTGATCCCAATAAGGCAACTCTCCTGTGCGCAAAAAGACCACAGGCACTTTGCCTTCGGCTATCGCCTGCCTCAACTCATTTACCGTCCCATATTCACGCCACTCCACCTCGACACCCAAAGCAGTCAGGCGAGTGATGATCCTGGCCGCTGTACCCGCGCCTTCGATATGCCCGATCTGGGCTGCAATCTCGGACTGCGATTCAGAAATGCCCCACAGGGCCAACGCCATCTGGCAGCACGCGGGCAAGCACGCGCCAGCGAAGGCCTCAGTTCGATGGGGAACCGGCAATAAAGGCCTGGACATTGGTTAATACCTGCTGCGGTGTGTCTTGAGTGATTAGCAAATCGCCAGTCTGAGCATCCACGTCTACAAACGTCGCACAGCCCTGGCGACCGTGGGTGACGAGTACGGGCACCCGCCACACGGGGCGTTCGCCCGGCACGTACTCGGGTTCTCCCCCCATCAGCAGGTTGCCCACATCGCGCACCAGCCAGGCGCTCACTCTACGCCGGGCAGTACGAGCGTCTACCATGCCCTGGCGTTGCTGTAACAGGAACTCGGCAAAGCGCAGCACAGTTTGGCTTTCATCAAGCGTCAGTTTCTCCAGGACAGTTCCTATTTGTTCATAACTTGTGCCCATTGTGTACTCACTCCTTCCCTACGGTTTGCTACAAATTATACCATTCTTGAATCAAAATCGCGATTTCAACAGGCGCATCGTGATGCCGCCTACCCAAATTGCCCTTTCAGCGCGTCGTAGCCCTCCAACACCAACCGCTTCGTCCGATACTCCCCGTACTTTTCCTCATCCTTCCGCCGCACGATGGGGAAGGTGTCCAGGATGTAGGCCAGTTCGTCGCGCGTGAGGCCGTAGAGGTGGGTGTAGAGGCCGTCCAGTTCGGCGCGCAGGTGGGCGCGGCGCTCCTCGTTCCAAACGAAGGGAGGCGGCGTAGGCGCTAGCGTCCACTTCGGCGGCGGGCTAGTGTGGACAGGCGCCTCCTGGAACCAGCGTGCCCACGTCTCCGGCCCGACCTCGTCCAGCACGTCCTGGGCGAAGGGCTGCAGGTCCCAGGCGGTGTAGGTCAGTTCGACGACGCGGGGGACGATGAAGTTGAGGAGTTCGGGGGTGTAGCGGTCAGGCGGGATCACTGGAAGCTGCTTGATGATGTAGAAGTTAAGATGCGTCCCACCTATCTTCTGTCGCACTACAAAGTCGAAAACCGCTGCACTCAGATTGGCCAGCAGACTGCTGATTAGCGAGGCCTTTGGCCTCTCAAGAATGAAAATTGGTGCGTTGTTTGCGATAGCCGCCCACGGCACCAGGGTGAAGATACCTGTACGCTCGTTAGTCGTGTTGGTGATGTCCCGGAAGGCCAAAGCCCATCCCGGATCGGGAGCCAGACGGGCGACCACCTCGCGTCGGTTGACCCAGTACCAGGGCTGCACCACAAACGACGGGCCGGCGTGTTGTGCTGGGGAGGGACTGGGCAGGTGGGTATCGCTGCGGCTTTGGACGGCCTCGTAGGTGCCAAAACGGTGGTCGAAGTGCCAGAACATCTTCGCCTCGTACAGCGGCAGGTAGACCTCCCCGTCGCGTATGAAGCGGTTGCCTTCCAATACAAAGCCCTCTGCCTCCAGTTCATCCCGCATGCGGAACAGGTGGGAGTCGTTAGTCATATCAAACATCCGCAGGAAGGAGACGGTCCAAGGGTTCTCCCCCATTGCCTCGTTCACCAGCACCGGGGCGGCACGGTAGAGTCTGCGAGTCAAGTCGGCGTCGCGGCGGGCGCGAAAGACGGGGACGGTGCGGGTGTTGGGGTTCATCAGCACCAGGTCGGCGCCGGCCAGAGGGAAGCAGCGCTCCGGGTCGGCCAGATCGCCGGCGGTGTGCAGAAAGAAGGCGAACTCCGCCTCGGCTGCACCGCCGCCAGTCAGGGTGAGCAGGCCGAATTTGTAGCGGCTGTCCACCTCGGGAAAGAGTTTGCGCCGGTTCTCAAAGTCGTAGAGGCTTGCCAGTTGGCCCGCCCCCACCAGGTCGGCAAAGAAATCCCGGTTGGTGTAGTCGGTGGCAATCCCGGTGGGCACGACGATGCCCGCACGGCCCGGAGGGGCCACAATCTGACGTGCCAGCCCAGCGAAGACGGCATACGTATTGATGTCGCCGCCGGAGGTCAGCGGGAAGCGGCCGGAGACGCGCAGGAAGTGACTGGTAGCCTCGCTCTGGCGCAGAGCGGCGGTGTAGGCGGTGTGAAGGTCAGGGTTGGTCTGAGGAAGTTTATGGATCAGCCGGCGCCGCTCGGCGGCGGTGCGGGCGTTGGCGATCGCTGGGTCCTTGTCGGCGAAGAACTCCTTCTCCTGTAACTTGATCCGCTCCCACGGCGGGTTGCCCAGCACCACGTCGAAGCCCGCCCCCTCCCCCGGCCCCTCCCCTGCGAGGGGAGGGGAGTCGGCGAACACGTCGGGGAACTCCAGGTGCCAGTGGAAGAAGCAGTGCCGCTCGGCCAGCGCCTCTACCTGGGCCAGCGCCTCCGGCGGCAGTGCCTCGGGGCCTTCGGCACGCAGGCGCACAAACTCGCCGTGGGTGGGGAAGAAACCGGGTTTTTCCGAAAAACCCGGTTTCTGCTCTGTCAAAGGCCAGAAGAAGGCCGCCGTCCAGAAATCCGCCTCCAGTTTCCGCCGCCGGTACTCGTCCGCCATCCGATACTCTTCGTACCGCTCCCGCGCCACCTTGGGCTGCTCCTCAGCCAGGTCGGCGATGGTGATGTATTCCTGGTGTACCGCGCCGTCCGGCTCGTAGAGCGTCACCTGGAAGAGCCGGCCCTGCACCGCGCCCGCCTCCCACTCCTTCAACTCCTTCCGGTTGCGCGCCCGCACACCCTTGACCACTGCCCGATCGTTGCCTGTGATGGCCTTGAACGCATCGGTGGAGATGCCAGCCCCTATCAACGCTGGCGTCGCTCCGATGAGCGAGTTGCCGCACTTGATGTGGTGGTCGAGGAAGCTGAGGGGCTTGTCGGCGACGCTACCGTTGATCCACAGACTGACCTTGCACAGTTCCACCGCCATCGGGTTCAGGTCCACCCCGTAGATACAGCGTACCAGCACGTCCCGCTTGGCAGCCTGCACCTGCGCCTCGGCGGGGTACTCGTCCCCGCTGCGGACGCGGGCCAGTTCGGCCCCCAGCGCGTTGTTCGCCTTGACCAGGAAGTGGCCGCTGCCCGCCGCCGGGTCGCACACTTTGAGCGATAGGAGCGCGGCTTCGCCGGCAGCCCGCTGCTCGTGGTCCAGGCCGGCGTAGTCGGTCAACAAGCCCGCCGTCGCCTCGCCGATGGCCTCCTCCTCAATCACCGGCAACCCCGCCTCCGCCAGCCGGTCCCGCGCCACCAGCAGGAGCGCGCTCTTGATCAGTTCGTTGACCAGCGATGGGTGGGTATAGTAGGAGCCGGTCGTCTTGCGCTCCGAGCCGCGCGGGTCAAGGAAGAAGGTGTTGGCCGGGATTCCATTCCTCCCCCCTCTCCTGTTCCCACGGGAGAGGGGGGCCGGGGGGGTGAGGGCTTCCTCCGGCCCGGTCGTGACGTGCGGGGTGAAGTCCAGCAGGCTCTCGTAGATCGAGCCCAGTTCTTCCACCCCCAGGTCAGCGTAGGAGATGCGCTGCAACACCCCCTCCCGCTCAATGAGCGTCAGGGCGCGGACGGCGCGGAGGAGGTCGCTGTTGGCGATGGTACCAGAACCCCCCTGACCTAACCCCCTGCCCCCTTCCCTGCAAGGGAAGGGGGAACCAGAGCTCCCCTCCCCTCGTAGGGGAGGGGCCGGGGGAGAGGTCAGCGAGGGAGAGGAGAGGCCATCAAGGAGCAGGGTTTGGTCTTCGGCGAAGAGCATGCCGTCGTAGCCGAAGACGGACAGGTCGGGCACGCCCTCCCGCACCATGCGGAAAGTGACCTTGAGCCCCTCCCACAGGTCGGTGAAGTCGTCCTCGCGAGGGATGTCCCCCTCGGCGCGTCCGCGAAGGCGGGCGATGGAGTAACTTTGCGCGTAGAGGGAGTCGCGGCCGGGCATCATCCCCCGCTGCTCGGCGAAGAGCAGGAACAGGATGCGGTACACAATATGCAGGATTTCGGCGTAGTATTGTTGAATTAGCGCGGTGGAACCGTCGGAGGATTCCTGCGTCAAACGTGATGCGTCAAACGTCATACCACCCTGACGTCTGACGTTTGACGATTGACGGCATGCATCACTGCCGGCGCTCCTATCGGAAGTCGCTCCGTGAAACGCGCGGATCAACTCCCCATCCAGGAAGCCGTTGCCCAGCGTCTCAATGGCCTGGCGCACCTGCCCCCGCAGGTACTCGCCCACCTTGATGCCGGTGGCGATGGAGTCCTTGTAGAACTGCTCCAGGGGCAGGAAGCCCTCTCCCCCCCGGCCCCCCTCTCCCGTCGGAACAGGAGAGGGGGGAGGGATGAAGCGGCTGGCGTGGCACATGCGGTACAGGGCGCGGAAATCGCCGTAGTTGCGCGTCTCGAAGATGGACTCCAGGTCGAACTGGACAAAGCCCTTGGTGAAGGTGTGGTGGTAGTCGCGCAGGAGGCGTAGCAGGACGCCGTTGGTCAGCACGGCCCACAGGTCGGCGGGGCTGGCGTTGAGGAAGGCTTGCAGCATGTCGTGGGGGGACTTGGCCTTGATGCCGCGCCCGGCCGCCATCCGGCCGTCCAGATCCTGGGAGGGGATGACGGTGTGGATGACCGGGCTTCCCCCCTGAAGGGGGGATTGAGGGGGGTTCACGTCCCAACCCCGGTGAGAGAGGGGGTAGCGCAATTTGCCTGCGTCATCAAGAATGGTGTCGCCGCGCAGGTAGACCGGGTCGAAGTCGAGCAACTGGAACAGAGGCAGCAGCCAGCGGGAGCGTACCTGGGAGACGTCCATCATCGTCAGATCGTTGCGGACGGCATCCCAGCGCTCCAGAAGCAGTTCCCAGGCAGTAGCGATGGTCTCTTCCAGCGCAGCAGGACTCTTGGGCGATTCTGCCCACGGCAGCGTAAACGACGCCGGCTCGACCCCGCGCTGGCGGGAGCCGTGCTCGCGGACGTTCTCAATGAAGGCGGCGCTAATCAGGCCGCCGGAGGTGGTGATGTGGGTAGGTGTAGACATTCAGTCTTCTTCCCCAAGCCTACGGCGGATCTCCTCAAAGTAGTCGCGGAACTCGCTAGGGATAATGTCAGCCTTGGGCGCATCAGGCAGAATGGAGTTAAAGTACCGCTCCAATTCTCCAAACTCGATCAAGCCCTCGTGCAGCATGAACATCACGTCTTCCAGGTCGGCTTCAAATCCACGTGCAATCTTGCTCAACGCGATGCTATACAAGTCAAAGATGTAGACATCCAGTTGCCCATAGCGCCCGACCATCTGCCGTCGCTCGTGGGCCTGCGGTGGCAAGGGAATGAATTCAGCCAACGGCACTGTCTCCACGTCGAGACGCATCTCAGCCGACAGCTCGGCGACCGCCGTCTCAAGCTGCTCGACCAATGCCACATCCGACTCGAACGTGTAATCAACGTCCAGTGTAGTGCGGGGATTGCCCAACAGGCAGAGTGCACTGCCCCCCAACAAGTAGAAGTCACCTGTGCCAGGATAGCGTTCGCCCAGGCGCTGAAGAAAAGCCTGCAGAGTAGCCAAGGTTACTGGTTCCATTGGATTTCCTTTTCCCAGTGATGTATCAACTTGTGCACCGCTTGCTCGTATGTCCCTACCCAGTTCACCGCCGCCTGCGTCCAATGCCGCTGTTTTCGCCCCAGCAAGACCAGCCTCTCGCGAGGTGTTCCTTCGGTCGGCAAGCCCAATTCCACCGAGAACAGGTCCGGCAGCCGTTGCCACCGCGCCGCCAGAAAAGGTCGCAGGCGGTTGGCGTGCTCCTGTTGGAGAAGTACAGCCGCCACGTAGAACCATTGAAGGGTCAGCCGCTCACGAGGTCGCAGCCGCTCCAGTGCAGCAGGCACGGCTTCTGCGTACTCGGGGTGGGATAGTAAGACAGCGATCACAGCAGTACGGACGCGGGCACTGGGCTGCTGTACCAGGTCGGCCAAGAGTACCTCCGGGGAGCGCACCCTGTTAGCCTGGTAGGGTGACTGACGTGAAAGGTAGCGGATACCCAGCAATCCTAACTCGGCGACAAGTTTCTCTTCTTCGGTGAGTACCTCAGGATTTGAGTGGTTCATCTACGAGTCCTTATCCAGCGATCTCCCATGTACTGCACTCCGCCAAGCCCGCCGGAGGTGGTAATGTGGGTGGGTGAGATCATAGGTTCACGTCCAAATGATGGCTTTCAGTTCTTGGGGATCAAGATTGATACGCAATCGCCAGCGAGCGCGGTATGGCCCCTCGTCCGGCAGCGTCGGATCAAGGAGCGCGTAACGTGGATTGACGAGCGATTGCAGAGTGGCGATGGTCTCCTGACGGCCAAGGCCGTAAGTTTCCAGGAGGAAGCCGATCCGCCTGGCAGCCGCCCTGTGATCCAGACGCTGGACGTAGGTTACCAGCCGGTTCTCATCCAGATCGCCCTTGCGCAGCCAGAGCCCTTTGGCCAACTCCCCTAATCCACCGCATAGATGAGGGTGGGCAGCGCAGTCAAGCAGCGTCTTCTCCAGGTCGCTGACCTGCACCTGCTCCTGGTCGGTCACCCAGACCAGTTCCCATCCCCAGAACGAGCGCGGGTTGGCGTAGACGAAGCGATACCCCACGCCGGCGATGGCCCGGCTGGTTCGCTGTCGGGGCACGGTCACGTACACCGTGTTGACCGGCTGGGTGGTCATCTGATGCAGTTCAATGGCGCTGTAGTGGGAGATGTAGTGGGGAAGAGGATCGAGTACCTCACGGGCGATCACGTACCGATCGGCCATAGGGATGCTTTCCAGCCCGGCCTCCAGAGGCACGATCAGGTACTTGCCCGGCACCAACCGCACCAGCCAGCGCTTGCGCACCAGTTTGCTGAGGAGCGCGGCTGTGGCCTTGTAGGATTTGTCCACGATAGCCTGGGCATCGGCGACGGAGAAGATGGTTCTTCCCTCAGCGCTGAAGCGGAGTAAGAGTTCCGCGCTCGTCGGTCCTAGAGTCTTGGTGGTCTTCATTGGATGATTACCTCTCGTATCCGGTATTCCGCCTCACAAGACAATTATACCATACAAAAGGTAACCAGGCGAACGAAGTCAGCTCAATCCCGCGCCGTCGGGAGCCAGGCTCGCGGATGTTCCTAATGAAGGCGGCGCTGATCAAGCCGCCGGAGGTGGTGATGTGAGTCGTTGCTTCAGTCATACCAACTGCTCATTCGGGTTGTGAGTCCCACTGTGACCTCAGACCAATCAGAAGATGGCCCCAGTCTTTTCATAGAACTCCCCAATGTCAGCACAGTCATAATCATCCCGCATAGTTACGTAGCCACCGTAGCGGTATCGACGCCAACACTTTGTCCCATCGATGAAGACGGGGTTATCGCCATCGTCGTACATGCTCTCGTGTCGGGGTGTTTCTCCGTTCGCGTTGACTGCCCGCCCATCGCATCTTTGACACACAAAGCCTGGATAGTTGCGGGCAAATTCGGGATTCTCAAGGTCTTGGCCGCAAATGGCGCACTTCAACTGCATAATGTAACTCCTGGGTCAGGCAGTAATCAAACATCCACATCCTTGGTCACTTGGCTTAGAACCTGCAGTGTGCTATGGAGTTTCTGACGATAGCAGATATGCAAGTTATCGCGAGCGCGCGTCATAGCTACATACAATAGGCGCTTTTGTTGTGCTTTGAACTCGGGCCACGAGCCGGAGAACGCCGTCGAGCTGCGGTCGAACAGGTCTTGTGCATCACAGACAAGAACAGCCTTGAACTCTTGACCGGTTATTCCACTGATGAGACCAACTAATACACGCGGACCATCAGTCCCATAGCGATATTCGGAGGACAGAGCAATAGGCACCCCTTGCGCTCCCAAGTGAGAGGCAAATCGCTCTCGTTGCACCTCTTTGAGGCTGACTACAGCAATATCGGAAGGCCAATAGCCAGCGTCAATCAGACGCTTAACCTGGGTCGTCACGTAATGCAGCTCCGCCCCCAGGTTGCTACAATGAACCAACCTGGGCGTCTCACCAGGACGCATACCTGGATGGTCCCACTCCGGCTCGATCAGTTCATCCCCATCCTTGCTCAGCAAGTCCTGAAGATCGCTGTCGGTACACACCAACTCGTATGCAGCTCGAGCAATGGGATAACTGCTCCTGTAAGGCTGCCGGAGAATACGGGAGCGGCGCCCTCGAACGTCCAGCCCTTTCTGTTTCCATGAGAAGCGGGCGTAGATATTCTGAGTCATGTCGGCTGCAAGGAACAGCATGCCGTGGGGCTTCTCGAGCCAGCGTTTGACCACCGTGAACCAAGTTGGAGGAAACATCTGAGCTTCGTCTACCAAAATCGCGTCGTACCGTTCTCCAGGAATCAGGCCCCCCTCCATCGCATCAATCATTATGAGAGGAACGTCAGCCCATGTCATCTGCCGGAAGCGCCGTAGTCGCTCTTCATAGAGTTCAAAAACTTGGAAAACTATGGGGCGTTGTTTCTCTCGCGATAGGGGATTTTCCCGACCATCACGGTTCTCAGTCAGATAAGATTCCCGATCTAGCCTCCCAACGTATTTCATCCAGTTGAACTCGTCTCTTAGGAAACGTGGATCGAACTGGTCGGCACCAGGAACCTCCATGCATATTGCACAAATCCAGCCAGGCTGGTCTGTATCATTCACAGGCGAACGCCACAGCTCTTTTGACTCAAGTTGACGTCGGCAGAGCCGGTCAAAGTTGCATACCTCGATCTGCTCATAGTCCTTTAAGACTCGCTCAAGATCAGCCGCCAAGCCCCTATTGCGTGTCAGCACCAGGATGTCCCAGGTGGGATATAACCTGCTCCATAATACAGCGCGCTTGCAGAGAATCTGTGTCTTCCCACTGCCTGCCACGCCACGCACCAACTTGACCTTAAACCTCTCTGCGATCTTCTCCCCCTGCTCCGTCAGTTCCAGTTTTTCCACATCGGGCACGAGTGGGCTTGGAGAACTCCCCGGAAACAGGATCGGTTGTTCAGGAGAAGCTTCCTCGTCGGGCTTGGTCTCTTCTTGGGTGTAGGGGAAAATGTCATCTTTCGTCTCAATCTCCTGTTCAGTGAAGAAATGCCCCATATACTCACCGGTGCGATCGTAAATGTCACCGTCAGGAAACAATGCCCGCCGCACCAGTTCCAGCTCTTCTTCACTCAAGCGCTGAATGCCACCCGGGCGAGGCAACCTGTCCAGACACGCTTCAAGTCTATATCTGTCAGTGAAGTCCTCCCTATTCAGAAGGTATCCTCTCGCTTTGAGTCGGTTCTCCAAGTGCAGCATTTCGGGGCCTGTTTGCCAAGTGAGCACAACGCCATAGGCATACGGCACTCTCGGTAGTGATCCAAGAAACGACCCTTCCGCGACAGCTTTTCTGTGAGTCTCCCGAATCATATCGATTATCGCTTCGCAGTACCCCTTGGCCTTGGTCACGGGACTTGGTTCCAAGTCTTCCCGCCCATCCACCATAACTCCGTAGGGATTGGCCGAGATTATCCGTCGCCAGTCCTTTACCTCAAGCACGATGATGCCCTTTAAGGGATGCAGTAGAACGAAATCCGGCTGTTTGCGTTCCGACTCTCCCTGGACTGGCAGCTCGGGCCAGATCTGATAATCTCCGTTCAGACGGCCAAGCGCACTGTACACGATTTTCTCCCCGGTCGTGGCACGAGGGCGAAGCGGCCCCATAATCATCTGAATCTCCTCCATCTCGTCCTGTCTCTATTCCGGCCAGAGTACTGTTACCGATAAAAGATCAAAGCTCCCTGGAGACAAATCATCGATCCCGCGCAGCCACTCAGCCGCGTGTGCATCTTGTCGTTTCTCCATCTGCTGTCGCATAATATGGCGCTCGGCCGCCAGTTCCCGCCGCCGCGCCTCCACCGCTTCCTGCAACAGTCCCTCCAGTCCCTCAATCGCCAGCGCATCGGCCAGCGTCTCCTGCACCTCTGCCTCAGTACGGGTCTCAGTGCTGGGCCGCGCATCTAACAACCGCGCCACCTGCTGACGGCTAACGGCTGACGGCTGATTGCTATACACCGGCACCGCCACCGGCAGCAATTCCTCCACAATCGAGGTCGGCTCTGTGTTCACCACGTAGCGGGCCAGCAGGTGGAACAGCGCCGTCACCTCCTCCACGTCCGGCGTGACGATATAAGCCGTGCGCCCGTAGGGGCAACCCTTGTGGTTGCCCTTCTCGTGGTTGCCCCTCTCACGGAAAGCGTTCTGCTTCACCTCCTCGATCAGCCGCCGCACCAGCGGATGACCCACGTCCAGCAGTGTCACGTCCGGGTCGTCCAACGCCCACTCGGAGTCGAAGGTCGCCCGCTCAATCACCTCCCCCACTGAAGCCGTCTGCAGCGCCGGGTTGGTGACGAGGATGCGCCAGGTGGTTCGACTTCGCTCACCAGAACAGCCGTCCGAGTTCTCGGTCACGCTGCAGCCGAAGCGGTTCAGGCCGTTGAACACAAAGGCCCGAATCTGCTCCGGCGAGCCGACCGTCGCCGCCGTCTCCTCCAGCCGCCGCTCGATCTCCGGCAGGCTGATGTGGGTCTGGCCGTAGAAGGAGTCTCCCTTAATGCGCTCCAGCGTCTCTTCGGCGAAGGGGTCCTGGCCCTCACCCTCGGCTCCTCTCCCGACTTCGGGAGAGGGGAGTGTATCGAAGAGACTGAGTTGCCTGGGTCCCAGCGTCACCTCGTGCTGCTCCAGCAAGTCCAGGATGCTGGTCTCGTCGCCAAAGTAGGGTGGGGAAAAGCCATAGTCCTGCCGGATCTGGGCTGCCTTCTCCACCAGCACCTTGAGGATCGTGGCGTCCAGCGTCTCGTCCATCACCATCGTGCGCACATAGACCACTGGCTTGCGCTGCCCGAAGCGGTCCACCCGGCCATTGCGCTGCTCCAACCGGTTGGGGTTCCAGGGCAACTCGTAGTGAATCACCTGAGCGGCGGCATGCTGCAAGTTGATCCCCTCGGAGATGGCGTCGGTGGCGACGAGGACGCCGACCTTGGCCCGCTCAAACGCCAGAAACACCTCCCCCCGCTGCCGCTCGTTCAGCCCGCCGTGGATCGTCAACACCGTGGCGTGAGCGTAGCGCCTGTCGCGCTGAATCTGCTGGGCCAGGTAATTCATCATGTCCACGTAGCGGGTGAAGATCACCACCTTGGGGTCCGTCGCCAGCCGCTGGCGGAGCACCGTGTCCAGCAGTTTCTGCAGTTTGCTATCGCGGCGCGGGGTGACCTTCCTGGCTTTCTCCAGCACCTCCTCCAGGAGTTCCAGTTCGGCCCGCATCTCCTCCGGCGAACCATAGACCACGCGCTCGGTCCGCTGGCCGGCCTCCTCGTCGGTCAGCCGCTCGCCGGTGTCCTCGTCCAGCACGTTGGCGCGGGCCACCTCAGGTGGGATAGGCGTCTCCTCGGCTTCGGCGGCTGCGCTTGCCAGTCGTCGCTTCAGTCGCTCGCGCCGGTTGCGCAACGAGCAGCGCAGCGCCTCCGGCGAACTGAGCGCCCGCTTGTGCAGGTGCAGCACTGTCCAGTGGGCCAGCGTGCGTGCCTGGACGCTGCCGACAGATGCCTGCTGTAGCACCCGCTTGCCGTAGGCTTCGACGGCGCGGATACCGTCCATCTCGTAGGCCGTGGGTGGCACGATGACCTCGTCCTGGTCGCGTTCGGGGAATGGGCTGCGGGTAGGATCGTCCTGGAACCAGGCCTCCACATCCTCCCGCCGCCGCTGGCAGACGTACCGCTCGGCTGCCAAACGGGCAATCCGCGGGGCGTGGACCGGCCCAGTCACGGCTCCCACACCCAGCATTCGCAAGAGGCTGGCGAAGGAGTCGGTATAGCCGTTGTGAGGCGTGGCGGTCAGGAGTAGCAAGTGGCGTACACGGTTGCTGGCGGACAGCGACTCGGCCAGTTCCCAGCGGTCCATCCGCACTCGCTGGTCGGGTCCGCTCTGGTGCGGCTTGGCCACCTGGTGGGCCTCGTCAATGACCACGATGTCCCAGCGCTACTCCAGGATTTGGTTCTTTACGCCAGCCTGCTTGGCGTAGTCCACCGAGGTGATCAGGAAGCGATAGTGCTCCCAGGGGTTAGCGCCGGCGGGCAGCTCCCGTTCCATCTCCCGCCGGTGGCGGGCCGAGATGATGCGGGCCGGAATGTGGAAGAAGTAGTCCAGCGCCTCCCGCCACTGCTCGCGCAGATTGGCAGGCACGATGACCAGCAACCGCGTGGCCATCTGGCGGGCTAAGAGTTCGGTGATGATGAGCCCCGCCTCAATGGTCTTGCCCAGCCCAACGTCGTCGGCGATGAGCATCCGCACGCGGCCCATCTCCAGCGCCATCACCACCGGCACCAGTTGGTAGTCCTTGGGGATGACGCGGCTGCGTTGGAGGCTGATCAGGGGAGCTGTGCCATGGAGCAGGCTGAGGCGGTAGGCGCGCAGGAGGAGGTCTTGGGCACCAGGGTGGCCCACGATGTCGGGCGACGGCGGTTCCAGGCGGCCGGGCCGGATGTCCTCGAAGGGGACGTAGAACCTGGTCTGTTCCGCCTCGCCGCCGTCAATCGAGGTGGCGATGAGGACGTCCCCCTCTTGAGCATCTACGCGCCAGAGGCGGGATCGGTTGCGGATGACACTGCCTGGCGAGAAGACGTTCGCCGTTTGCCCTACGCCCATTTTCGAGTACGTCATTTCCTCACTCACCGCCGCTTTGCCACCAGACCAACTGGTCACTATAGAGTATACTCTAGCCGGGGAGGGTAGGCCAACCTCACTACGACCCCCATATCCTCAGTTGCCACACCATAGATGGGGGGGACTTCAAAATTTGCCAGATTCCAGGATGCTATAATGGCAGTCGGTGAAATCCTGGAGGACTTTGACCAACATTGGGAGAGAGCGAAGGAGTCATTGCAACAAAATGGACTCCTGCGAATGGCCCTCGCAGGAGTCTGGGTCCAGCAGGAGTCTGGGTCCAGAGGTATGTGCTAACTGCTGTGCAGCCTACCTGGGCTGTTTATCCCCTGGTGCGACTTTGTCGCAGCGGGAGCGACGGGATTTGAACCCGTGATCTCCGGCTTGACAGGCCGGCATGTTAACCGCTACACTACGCCCCCAGTTGGTGAAATGATACCACAGCCCGCCCGTTCCGTCAAGCCGAAGAACAGTCCCGTCCGGCGAAATCACTCTTCAACGCCGTTCTGCTCTACCTGCCGGGTTGCGTTATGGAGCCTTTCAAGCGAGCAATTGAGTCAGTTCTTCTACATTCGACACTTCCTCGAAGTGCCAGACCATTTCGACCAGCGCATCCACGCCGGCTTCATCCAGCACGTGCCGGGCCAGCCACCGGAACTTCTCTTCAAGACTCCGCTCATCCCAACACTGCTGAGGATAGTTTATTTCACCTTCTACTACCCCCGAGTTAAGCGTTGTCCCATCTTGAAGCACGATGGTCACCACACTGGCATATTTGCCCTGCGGATCACCTTTTACGGCCAGGCGGTAGAGTTCGTTCAGCTCTTGTGTCTCCACCACCTCGATCCTCTCCGCCAGATCCCGCGTTTTAGAGCAAAGGCGCCGGTTACCGAACCCGTGCCCCAACATCTGCTCCGGCCCGACCTCCCCGTCCGTCAGCAGGGCTGCCAGAGGCCAGGCCATATTGAACTGGGCTTCCTCGGTGGTGGTGGGAAGTTCCACGCCCAGCCGGACCGCCTCGTGAAAAGCCTCCACCCGGATATGGGCAATGTCTTCCGCCTGGCAGCCGTGCTCATGCACCAGGTTTTCAGCCCCTCTCAGGGCGGCGTGGACCCAGGCGCAGCAGGCGTACCGCTTCCAGGCCAGACCATCCACCATGATGTAGTTCCGTCCCACATCTCTTACCCAATCCCGAACCCTCTCGAAATCGAAGAGGCTCGGGACACCGGAGAACCCGCGGGAAGCCAGTTGGGCAGAGAGGATGCCGGTCATCACCCCCCAGCCGATCCCGTGCTTGACCATGGCCGGGTGGTCAATGTCGCGCATCATGGGCAGGTTGGGCGCATAATACTCGGCGATTCCCAGGGCCTGCTGAGTCTGCTCCACAGTGAGCCCCATCAGGTGGGCGGCTACCGCCGCGCAAGCCACCGCCCCCCACGACCCGCAAGCCTGGTAAACATCGTGAGTAGCGTGCCAGATACGAGCAGCGCGGTGGGCCACTTCGTAACCGACCACCAGGCCCGTTAGCATTTCCACGCCGCCCAGCCCCAGAGACTCAGCCAGAGCCAATGCCGTGGGAAAGATCTGCGCGCCCGGGTGCCCCTTGGTATAGATAGCACAATCGTCAATGTCGAGGCCGTTGGCGGCGTACCCATTGGCAAAGGCTGCCCCTACCGCCGAGGCCCGCCTGCTCTGCAGTAGAATGGTCGCTTCGTCGCCCGGCCATACCTCCGTGGCGAGATCGGCCGTGATCCCGCTGACCGGGGTCAGGGTGCCGACCAAAGTTGCCCCCAGGATGTCCAACAGCGCCATGCGGGCCTGGCACTGCACCGCCAGCGGCAACTGCTGCCAGGTAATTCCAGTAATAAAGTCGGAAACGATACGATTTCCGTTCCTATTCACATCCATTTCAGAGCAACGGTCAGCAACCCTAGATGACGCTTCTACTCAGGGCGTAATCACAGTGCGGACATCAGGCCCGAACGCCTCCAGTTGGTCCAGCGCTGCGTTGATGGCCTCGGCGTCCAGAGGCACGGTGCGCGTGACCACTTCCGACAGATTCAGCGCACCCCGGCGGGCCAGTTCGATGAGCAGGGGCAGTTCTTGCAAGAGATGGTCGGCGCAGCCGATAATTTGGGCTTCTTTCAGGATGGCGTCGCGATAGGCATCGAGCTCAAAGGGCTGGTCGGCGATGCCAACCAATACCGCTCGCCCGAACACTCTCAGCGATTGCACTGCCTGTTTCAGCGTCTGCGGTAAGCCGATTAGTTCCAGCGCCACGTCCACGCCTTGGTCACCGGTCAGCCGCCCGATCTCCGCCACCGGGTCGGCTGTCCTGGCGTTCACCGGGATGGCACCGTGGCGTTCCGCCAGCCTCAGTTTATCGGCGTTGATGTCTACGGCATATACGTCCAACGCACCCAGGGCTCGCGCCAACTGCACTGCTGAAATGCCCAGCCCGCCGATGCCGAAGACCGCCACGCTCTCGCCCGGCTTCAGCGCAGCCTTGTGCAGCGCGTGGAGCGACGTCGCCGACGAGCACATCATGACAGCGCCCTGCTCGAAAGGGATCTCTTCAGGCAAGGGGATGGCGTTGCGCGAGGGCACGACGATGTATTCCGCGTAGCCCCCGTCCTGATACTTGCCGATCATTGAGCCCGAGGTGCAAAACTGCTCGCAGCCCATAGCGCAGTACTGGCAATCGCCGCAGGTGACCAGGTAGTGCAGGCACACCCGATCGCCCAGGTTGACGCTTCTGACCTCAGCGCCGACCTCCTCGACCACGCCGGCCACCTCGTGTCCCAGCGTCAGGGGCAGGGGGTGGACTGGCGAGACGCCGGCACGGTAGTGCACGTCCGAGCGGCAAATGCCCGCTGCCTTAACCCTAACCAGCACATCCTTCGCACCCACAGAGGGCATGGGCACCTCTTGCATTTCCAGAGGCTGCCCTGGCTTGACCAAACGAACTGCTTTCATTGCTGCCTCCCTGTCATTTTCCTGGACGGACCACCACGGCCTCAGGTCTGATCCTTCCCCGCGCGTGCCTCGGCTGCCTGCAGGATCGCCTCGATCTTCTCGGCCGCGCCTTCGGGCAAAGGCGGCGGCTCGTGGGTCGCCAGAATCTCCCGCAGCCGCGCCTTGACCCGGTCGTTCATCGTCTGAGAGCCGGCCGCTTCCCAGTTCTCCCACGGCTCGCGGTCCATCAGCGTCGGCACCCAGATCTCGTCCCGGCACCGCCGGGCCGTCTCTTTGGCCGACATAAACTCGCCGCCCGGGCCGACTTTGTCTATCAGGTCCAACATCAGCGTATCGTCGCTGATCTCGACGCCGCGCATCACCCGCCGGGTCATGGCGATGATCTCGTCGTTCATCACCAGCATCTCCAGCGAACCGATGTCGGCACAGTCCAGGAAGCCCACGTCGTGGACCAGTGTCGCGCCGCTCAGGCCGGAGAGCACCACTTGCACGGTGCTCTCGATGGCGGCCTGCAGGTCGAGCAGCTTGGCCTCGGAAGCCCCGGCGGTGCCCATGAAGGGCAGGCCCAGGTAGCGGGAGATGTCGGACAGGGCCGCGCTGTAGAGGCTCATCTCCGGCCCGCCATAGGCTGGCCGCCCCGTGCGCAGGTCCATCGGCTGGGGCACGCCGCCGATGCACACCTGCGTACCTCGCTTCTTGAGTTGAATGATCGCCAGACCACTCAGCGCCCCGGCCAGGGAGATGACCAGCGTGCCCGCCCCGGTCACCGGCGCGGTGGCTCCGGCACTGCCGCCGCCCAGATAGACGATAGGGACGTCGTGGTCGGCGGCCCAGAGCACGTTAGCCAGGTCTTCGTCGGTATGCACCAGCGGGGCCTGAAACGTGGAAAAGAGGGCGAAGAAAGGACGTCGGCGGATGGCATCCTCGCTCCCCGCGACGGCCAGCGCGATCTGATAGATGTCCGAGACGTTCTCGACACAGTATGCCCAGGGCAGCACGGGCTTGCCGGTATTGGCGATCATCTCGGCGAATTCGTAGACCGGGGCCAGTGAATGGGTTACGTCGTCAATCAGTCCCAGCCCCATCACGTAACCAATGTTGTCCAGCCCATCGCACACCCGGGCCGTCAGGCCGGGGTCGCCGCGGCGGACCTTGCGCCGTTCGCCGGTCTCCGGATCAACGAAATAGGTACAGGTGGGGCCGGGGCCGAAGTAGACCCGATCGGGCACTACTTGGATGCGGTGATTGCCGTCCCGCTCCCACAGGGTAAAGGAGCGCGGGTTGGCGGCGACGGCGTCTTGGATGACGTGCGGCGGAATGCGCACCCGCACGCCTTCCACCCGCGCGCCGGCCCCCGCCAGCAGGCCCCGAGCCTCAGCGTTGAGCACGTTCACCCCGGTGCGGTTCAGGCACTCCAGCGTCGCCCGATACACCTTCTCGATCTGCCGGTCCGATAGAACGCGGAACTGCGGGGTCTGATGGGCGTGATAGTTGATGTCCATAATCTCCTATCCTGCTGCCCCTGACAGGATTTCCTGTACTTTCTGTTTCTTCTCCTGGTCCAAAGGCTTGGGCCGGTGTCCTTTGACAATCTCCTTGACTCTGGCATTGAGTCGCTGGCCCAGCGTGGTGCCACCGGCTTCCAGCCACTGCGTTCGTCTCTTGCGGTCCAGGAGTTGTGGGAACCAAAAGTCGCGGAAGCGGTTCAGTGTCTCCTCGGTGTCGAGGAAGTGACCACCAGGGCCGACCCGATGCAGTTCGTCTGCCAACAGCGTATCGTCGCTGATCTCGATCCCCTTCATAATGTGATCCGTCATTGTTACGAGTTCGTCGGTCAACACAATCATCTCGAAGGACGTGGTCAGCCCGCTCTCCAGATAGCCCACGTCGTGAACCAGGTTGGCGCCGCTGAGCCTGGCCATGATCACCGACAACGTGGCTTCCACGGCAGCCTGCTCGTCCATCACTTTGGCGTCCGAGCAGCCAGCGTATCCCCAGGTGGGGATGCCATACCAGTGGCCCAATTGGGCGATAGCCGCCTTGGTGAGTTGGAACTCGGGTGAGCCGTAGCAGATTTGCGCTGCGCTCATGTCCATATGGTGCAAACCCGCTCCAAAGACAAACGGAGCGCCACGTCGCTGCAATTGATGCACCACCAGGCCACTGAGGATCTCAGCCAGCGACATGATCAGGCCGCCAGCCATCGTTATCGGTGCGGTACCACCCATCAGCGAGCCCGGCGAGTGCACCACCGGCAGCCCACATTCGGCCATGAGCAACAACTTGTCCACTGCCGTCTCCGACTGCCGCAGCGGTGAACTGGGCTCCGAGTAGAGCAAGATGTGCTGCTGTTCGACCAACGCTTCAAAGCCGCCGGCCACGGCCGCCGCCATGTCAATGGCCCGCTGGCAACTGGCCCGGTCATTCGTCACGAAAACGATGGGTTTGGTCGTGTGCTCCAGCATCAACGCCATCTGAGTGTCGTAGAGCAAAGCCGGATCCACGTCAGAGGGGATGCCGAGGGACATGACGAAATGGATGTTGGGCAAGGCATCGCACAGACGATAGCCGCCGATGAGATCGGTCTGGGTAAACTTGCGGTGCGCGCCCGTCTCAGGGTCGAGGAAGTTGGGGCAGTCCGAACCGGTGCCAAAGTAGACCCTGGTCCCTTCCAGGAACATCGCCGGCTGCCCGTCCCGGTCGCACATGACAATCCGCCCCGGTGTAGAGGCAATCGCATCTTCCGCCATCCGCGCCGGAAACTTGACGAGGTTGCCGTCGGAGATAAAAGCGCCGGCCTCCTTCAGCAGGTACAACGCCTCCTGGTGGTGGAATCGGATACCCGTGCGCCGCAGCACTTCCAGGGCGGCCAGGTGAAGGTCCTGGAGTTGAGTATCCGAGAGAATAGCGAACTGGGGTGATTGGAGCGCGATAGAATTGCCAGACTTCATGACTGATTTTCTCCTTTGCAATTCGCCCGGTGGGCCCGGATCCAGGCCAGGGTGCGGGCCATCTCGTTCTGCACTAACTAGACCCCCTCGTCCACCCCCATGCCCGGCTTGGCCATCACCACGTCCGGCCGGGTGGCCAGGGCGACGTGGACTGCCACCCGCGCCGAAACGTCGGTCTCGGCGCAACTGCCGCCCAGAAGCGTGCCCATGTCACCGGCTTTGCAGGCCAACACAGCCTCGACTGTGTTGTGCACACTGCCCAGGTCAGGCATCTTGATCTGGATCATGTCGGCCGCTTGAGCAGCCACAAAAGCCTGAATGTCTTCCAGCGTGTTGGCCCACTCGTCAATGACGAGCTGCACCTTCATTTTGCGGAAGCGGACGTACTCGCGCAGCGTCTTCAGCGCCTCAATCTGGGCCTCCCGGCTCTCCATGATCACCGGACTCTCTATCCGCAGCGGATAGGGTTGCACCGCCAACTCCAGGGCATAGAGTTGCCCCAGAACGCGGCCGAGGTTGTTTTGAAAGACCTGTCCCAGCGCGCCGTGCACGTCCAGGTGGATGGTCGGGCGATAGCGATCTTCAAGGCTGCCCAGTTGCTGGATGCGCTCCTTGAGCCAACGCGCATACCGCGTCAATTCGGCGCCATCCTCACCGAGTTGCTCCGGGATGTTGTCCACCAGGACGTGGGGCAGTGAGGCGACACGGCGGACGATCATCTTGTCGGCCCCGGCGTACTGGCCGGCCCCGCACTGGGCGTGAATGGGCACCGGCCCGTCGGGCCGTGGCAGGCCCCACTCCTCGGCAATGACCTCGGCCATGGTTACTCCGCGAGTCAGAGCCGCTGCCCGCAGCAATGCCTGGCTGACGCCGTAGCGGATGGCTGTGTGCAACCGACGTTCTACGGTGACCCGCTCCGTGGGAGTAAGGTCTTTCTCTTCCTGTTCACCCTGAGCCGCTCGCCACAGACAAGCCGGTGCTGTCAACAGCTCTCGGCGGGTCACTCCTTTGGGCTGAGAGAGCGGTCTGGTCACCTCCACCGGTTCGAGCAAACCGTCCACTTCCGTGGCCATCTCGCGGAACCCCGCGAGTTCCCGGCCCTGGAGCACCGGGGCCACCGTGCGCTGAATCGTGGACAAGCCCTCCTCAGCACGGAAGAGTGGATCGCGGCCCGCTTGGCCACTGTAGGCCACGGCCACACAATCGCCCCAGGCCACCACGGGAGAAGCCAAACCCACTGAAGGACCCTTCAGCACCAGGCCCACCGAGACAGCCTCGGCCACCTCGCGGACGCGGCGGAAGCCGGCCGCCACCGGGGTAGCGGTGTATCGGTCCTCTAAAGGGATAGGACCGGACTGAAGAGCAGCCAGGTGCTCGCAATAATAGCCGCCCACGACCGGAACGGCCAGAACTTGAATGATGCTGGTTTTCGAGTTGACGTGACAGACCATCTCCTACCCCGATTCAGCGACAACTACTGCAAAGGCCGCCTCAGGCCCACACCAAGAAGGAACACGGGGACCCTGTCCCCATGTCCCCCATTGTCCTCCACACTGCACAACTGAGCCAACACGTTGCCCCAGCAGGGGTAGTAGCCACACAGCGTCGTACGTACCGTCTCCTAGATCTCCCGCACGTCCACGATTTCCTGACCTTCAACCTGCTCCAAGGCAGCGACGATCTCTTCTCTGGGCACATCTCGAATCTTGACTACCGCATCCCATTTGTCCGGTTGCTTGGGAGCCGGAGCGCCGCCGCAGGCCAGAATCCCCCACCCCCGCGCGGCAATGGCGCCGACGAGTTTGGCCAGTTCGCCTTTCCGATTCGGCATCCGCACGGTCACCCGCACGCCGGGCACTCGCGTGGCCATCATCTCCATCAACTGGGCCAGCAGGTTAATCTCGGTGATAATGCCCACCACGAGGCCTTCCTCCAGCACGGGCAGGCAGCCAATCTTGTTTTCGACCATGATGCGGGCCGCCTCTTCTATCGTGGCATCCTTGCCTATGGTGACGACATCTTTGTCTTTGACCATCACGTCGCCGACGGTCAGATTGGACAAGAATCGGGTGATCTCCCAGACATTCAGACTACCCAGCGTCGCTGGCTGGACCAGCAGCGTCTGCCGGGTTGCCAGGCCCAACAGCCGTTTCCCCTTTCCGACGATCGGCAAGTGACGGATGTTGTTCTCCCCCATGAAGCGTTGGGCCTCGACGATGGACATCGTCGGCTGAACCATCAGTGGATGTTTCGTCATATAGTCTTTGACCAGCATAGTCTCCCTCCAGTGAGGTCACTGACAACGGCGTTTTCACGCCTGGCACTCATCACCTGACCGTCACAACCGGTTCGAGTTTGCGCAACTCCTCCAGCGGAATGTGGCAGTAGATGCGATGTTCGTCTCCTGCATCCCGACAGGGCGGCTCCTCCGTCTCGCAGATTTCGCCGATCTTGCGTGGACAACGGGTGTGGAAACGACAACCACTGGGCGGGTTGAGCGCACTGGGCACGGTGCCGCTCAGCCGGATGCGCTTCTGCTCGGCTGTGGGGTCGGGGATGGGTACCGCCGAAAGGAGCGACTCGGTGTAGGGATGATAGGGCGGCGCATAGATGGCCTCGGCCGGCCCAACCTCACATATCCTCCCCAGATACATCACGGCGATGTAGTCGGAGAAGAAGCGCACCACACTCAGGTCATGGGCGATGAAGAGCATGGTGGTACCGTATTGCTGCTGGATCTCCAGCAGCAGGTTGAGCACCGCCGCCTGCACCGACACGTCCAGTGAGGACACCGGCTCGTCGCACAGTACCAGGTCGGGTCGAGCGGCGAAGGCGCGGGCGATACCCACGCGCTGCTTCTCACCGCCGCTCAACTGGCGTGGCAGGCGGTCATAGTAAACTGCGCTCAATTTGACTGCCTCCAGCAAACGTATCACTTCGTCCCGCACCTGATTGCGCGGCACCGTCTTGAAGCACCTCAGCGGTCGCCCGATCTGGTGCCCTACGGTGAAAGAGGGATTCATGGTCGAATCGGGGTTCTGGAAGACCATTTGCAGTTCTTTGATCAGCTTGATATCACGCTTTTTCACCGGCACAGAAATGTCAAAGCCCAGGAATTCCACCTCGCCGCCGGTGAGCGGTTCCAGGCCGACGATGGTCTTGGCCAGCGTGCTCTTGCCGCAGCCCGATTCGCCGACAACGCCCAGAGTGCACCCTTTGGGCACTTCGATGCTGACGTCGTCTACCGCCTTGACGTAGCATTTCTTTCCCAGGCCTATCAGAGAGGCTACCGATCTGCTTTCCTGCTCGTAGTAGGTTCTGACGTTCTGCAGGTGCAGGATCGGCTCCGCGGCCTCCGCTTTGCGTGCCATCAGTGCAGTCAGATCGGGGATCAGATCCTCTGGCGGTTGCCATTCTTGCGCGGCGATCTCTTCGGCGAAGAGACAACGGATGAAGTGACCAGGCGCTGCCTGGCGCAGCTCGGGATGGGTTTGTCTGCACCGCGGGCGGGCATAATCGCAGCGGGGCTCGAAGATACAGCCGGGGGGCAGTTCGGCGGGTGAAGGCACTCGCCCGCGGATGGGGCACAGGTAACTTGACTCCTTGCTCAGCCCAAGTTTGGGCACACAGCGCATGAGCCCTTGGGTATAGGGATGCATGGAGTTCAGGAAGACCTCCTCGACTGGCGCTTGTTCCACCATTTCCCCGGCGTACATCACCCCCACCCTGTCGGAGACGCGAGCGATGACACCCAGGTTGTGGGTGATGTACATGATGGCCGTATCGAACTCCCGCCGCAGTTCGTCAATCAGGTCCAGCACAGCCGCCTCGACGGTCACATCCAGGGCAGTGGTAGGCTCGTCCATGATCAGCAGCGCCGGGTTGTTGAGCAGGGCCATGGCAATGACCACCCGCTGCTGCTGCCCGCCGGAGAGTTGGTGGGGATAGCGTAGCATCACCGCCTCGGGGTCCGGCATATACACCCGTTTCAGCATGTCTATACACTTCTCGTGGGCTGCCTCCTTGCTGAGGTTGCGGTGGACGATCAGCACCTCGCTCAATTGATCGCCGATGCGCAGGCTTGGGTTGAGGGCCTGCATGGGGTCCTGATAGACCATGGCAACCTGGTCGCCGCGAAGGCGACGCAGTTCTTCCTCCGACCGCCCACGCAACTCCTGTCCCTGGAAGAGGATGCTGCCGTCCACGATTTTGCCATTACGTCCCAGGAAGTTGACGATGCCAAAGGCGATGGTGCTCTTGCCGCAGCCCGATTCGCCGACGATACCGTGGGCCTCGCCCCGGTTGATCTCGAAGGAGACGTTGCGCACGGCCTGCACGTCTCCCTTGCGGGTTTCATACGAGATGGCCAGGTTTTCGACTTTCAAGATTGGAGTCTGGATGCGATGGTTTGTTGTCATAAGAACCTCTACTGATACCGCATCGTCTCTTCGCGCAGGCCATCGGCGAAGAGGTTGAGCCCGATCACCAGCGATGAGATGGCCAGCGAAGGCCACAGGACAGCCCAGGGGTTGGCCCAGATGTAGCGGCGCCCCGCACAGACCATGCTTCCCCAGTCAGGTGTGGGCGGCGGCAGGCCCAGGCCCAGGAAGCCTAGTGTGCCGATGGAGAAGACGGCATAGCCCACCCTCAGCATGGCATCCACGATAATCGGCCCGCGAGCATTGGGCAGGATCTCCACCCACATGATGTAGAAGGGGTTCTCGCCCCGCAACTGGGCCGCATCAATATAGTCCCGCGTGCGGATGTCCATGGTCAGACTGCGCACCAGCCGGGCGATGCCGGGTGCGCCGGCGATCGTGATGGCGATGACGACGTTTGTGGCGGAGGCCCCCACGGCGGCAATGATGATCAGGTAGAGCAAAATGGCTGGAAAGGCCATCAGGGCATCGAGAATACGCATTACCACCTCATCCATCAACCCGCCGAAGTAGCCGGCCAGCAGGCCCAATGTGGTGCCCACGGCCAGAGAGCACAGCACCGACAGAGGGGCCAGGACCAGGATAAGGCGGCTGCCGTAGATCAGACGAGCCCAAAGGTCCCGTCCCAGGTGATCGCTGCCCAGCGGGTGCCCCGCCGATGGGCCTAAATTCATGGCCTCGGCGTCTTGCTCCAGCGGACTGTAGGGCGTGAGGACAGGTGCAAAGATCGCTACCAGGATCCAGAAGACGACAAGCGCCAGCCCAACGAGCGCCACTTTGGACGCCAGGACAGGAGCAATCGCATCCCGCAGGCGCTGCCAAAGCGATGGGCGAGCAGAAATCCTGGGCATAACTCGTTTGCTTACTGCCATAGCCACTCCCTTCAGATTGAGGTCAAGGTTAAGGTTGAGGTTGAGGTTAAACCTTGACCTTAAGAACTCAGCCTCAGCTTAAGCCTCAGCCTAAGCGTATCGAATCCTCGGGTTCAGAAACGTATAGATGATATCGGCCACCAATTGCGTCCCCACAGCCAGCATCACCATCACCATCGACCCCGCTTCGATGGCGAAGACGTCCTTGTACAGCGCGGCATCCAGCAGGTACCGGCCCAGGCCGGGAAAGCCGAAGATGGCCTCCACCACCACGATCCCACCCATCAGCCAGTTGACGTGGAGCATGATGATTGTGATAGGAGCCATCAGAGCGTTGCGCAGGGCGTGTTTGAAGACGATGCGCCAGTAGGGCAGACCCTTGAGAAAGGCGGTGCGGATGTAGGGTGCGCTCATCACCTCGACCATGCTGGCGCGCGTGATACGCAACACGTAACCCAGTTCGATCAGCGTGAGCGTCAACACCGGCAGGATCAGCATCTTCGGGTTTTCGAAGATCGCCCGCTCGCTCACGAAGACGGTGGCGCCGGGCAGCAGTTTCAACCAGACGGCTAATATCAGGATCAAGAAAATACCTGCGGCGAAGTTCGGAGTGGCGGTGGTCGCCAAGCCACTGATTGAAAGGATGCGGTCTATCGTTTTTCCCTCGTTGAGGCCCGCTATCAATCCCAGCACCAGGGCCAGGGGCATGACGATCACGAAGGCGATGCCGGCCAGGATAATAGAGTTCTGAAGTCGTCGCAGGATGGCGTCCGCAACAGCACGGCCTGTCTTCACGGATTCACCCGGGTCGCCGCGCAACAGGCCACATAGCAAGGGGATGTACTCGATAGCACCACCCTTCTGCTCCGTCCACCAGCCCGCAGCCTTGGCCCGCATCCAGTAGGTCTGGCCAGTGCCCTTCTCCCACATGACGGCGCGGTTGTGCAGATCCACCCCCCAGAAGGTGCTGGCGCCGGCTTCGTCCGTCTGCCACCTGTCATTGTCAATGGATTCAACTACTGTGCCGTCCGGCTGAAGCCGCAGAGCGATCAGGTCCTCACCCTCCAGTTTCCATCGCACCAGGGTACCATCGGCATCTTCCGCCCACCACTCGTAGAACTCGGTCTCTGACTTCTTTATCCGTCGCAGGGGCATGCCTACCACCCGCCCTGCACGCCAATCGCTGCCCACCAGCCAGGTGATATAGCGGGTATGCAGCGGCTGGTCCAGCCCTAACTGGGCTAAAAAGGATGCTTCCTGCTCTGGTGTAGCGAACGGCCCCAGGATGTTACGCGCGATGTTGCCAGGCGCGATCTCGTTGATGGCGAAGATGGCTATGGAAACAATGAACATCGTCAGGAGCATGAACCCCAGACGTCGAACGATAAACCTGGCCATGGCAACTCCTTCCCAATCCGCGTGTGAACTCAAACATTCGGAAGCCTCATTCTAGTTGGAGGTGGGGCAGGCCACACACCAGCCGTGGCCTGCCCCAGTCAAGGCTGCTGACAGATCAGCGGCACAACCGTTATGTCTGGCAGCAAAACCAGCCTTGCCTGCACCCTCTTGCCGTTGCGAGTGAGAGGCTCAGGCCTTAAGCCAGATCTCGTTGAAGAGATCATACTGGGTCGGGTGCGCCTTGAAGTTCTGGACTTTCTTGTGCGCGATGGCAAACTTGAATTGCCAGTAGGGGATGCCAATGGAGCCGCGCTCGTACTGGATCTCTTCCAGTTTGCACATGATCTTGCGGCGCTCCTCCACGTCCAGGGTGCCCTCGGCTTGCTTGAGCAGTGCCGAGAACTCCTCGTCTACCCAGCGGGTCTCGTTCCAGGGCACCGGCTTGCCCTCCTCGTCGGCGATGTAGGCCATAGCCAGAACCATCGTGCCCAGCGGACGGTGCGTCCAGGGTGTGATGCCCAGGTCACACTCGGTCCAGATGTCCCAGTAGGCAGTGGTAGGCATGGTGTTGAGGTTGATGGTGAGGCCCGCCGGGGCGGCGTCCTGCTTGAGTATCTCCGCGTAGGCGACGACGTCCGGCCAGTCGGAGCATACGGCACATTCGACCGTGAGCCCGTCGGGATAACCCGCCTCGGCCAGCAGCGCCTTGGCCCGCTCCGGATCGTACTTGGGAACCGGCCTCTCGCAGTACTCCGGATGTACCGGCGCCACGTGGAAGTCCGCGCCCGGGTCCCCTTCACCGAAGTGTGCCAGTTTCAGGATCTTTTCGTGGTCCTGGCATAACTTCAGCGCCATGCGCACCCGGTTGTCGGTCCAGGGCTCCTTGTCCACCCGCATGCGTAAGACCCGAGTCTGGGCCGTAGACACGCCGACAACCTGGATGTTCGGATCGTCCTTCAGAGCCAGGAAGTGGTCGGTTTCTGGCTCGCTGATGGCGTCTATCTCCCCGCTCTGTATAGCCGCGATGTGGGCCGATGTCTCTCCGCCCAGATCAACGTAGATGATCTCGTCCAGGTAGGGCAATGGCTTGCCATCGGCACCCATCTGCCAGTAGTCCTCACGCCGTCTCAGCACCACGCGCTCATCCTCGGAGTACTCCTCCAGTGTGTATGGGCCGGTGCCGACCGGCGCCTTGATGAAGTCGCCCTCGAAGGTGCGGTGATTCATGATCTGCGATGGGTAGTGGAACAGGTGCTCCGGCACGGCGATCTGTGGCGAATCGAGGTGCAGCTTGACCATGTAGTCATCCATCCTCTCGATGCCCTCCGGCTTCAGGTAGGACATCAGACCCAGGATGGAGGAACCGACGTCCGGATCCAGCCAGTCCTTCATGGTGAAGACGACGTCGTCTGCAACGAAGTCATCACCGTTGTTCCACTTGATCCCCTTGCGCAGATTGAGGGTCCAGGTCTTGAGGTCGTCGCTGGCCTCCCACTTCTCCAACAGGTAGGGGTGGGTGATGTTGTTCTCGTCGGTCAGCGTCAGGTATTCGGCCACGTGGCGCGTCGTGTTGGAATTGGCCACCCAGGAGTAGCGGGCGGGATGATCAATGCGTCCCACGATTCCACGTATACGCAGCGTGCCGCCGCGCGTGGGGCCGACCGGCTCTGGCACTGGGGTGGGCGGCACTTCGGTGGGCTTTGGCGTTGCTGTTGGCGCGGCTGGCTTTGGCGTTGATGTCGCTGGCGCTTCCGTAGGCTTGGGCGCACAGCCAACGAGCAGGCCCTGCGCCGCCGTCAGGGATAGACCCAGCAGGGTCGCATAGCGTAAGAACTCCCGCCGGCTCATCTTGCCCTGGCGCAGTTGCTCTTGCAGTTCAGGGATCCACCTATTCACCTTTTTCGTTTCCATCTCTTACTCTCCTTTCTGATTCTGAGTTTGCCCATTCGATAAACACCGAGGTCAAAGGTTCTCCAGACATCACCCCCTTTCGCGGATCCACAGGTCACCTCAGAATGCCAGCCATCCTGAAGAAATTAGCCAGCAGTTTATGGCCGTCGTCGCACTCTTTTCCCTCTTCCTCCGAGAAGCAGCAATACTCAGGGTGGAACTGAGTCCCATAGACCAACTTGCCAGCGTGTCTGATAGCCTGAATCCGGCACACGTCGGTGGATGCCAGCAGTTCAAAGCCCGGCGGCACTTCTTTCACCTCCCAGTAGTGTGCTTCGAGAAACACTGGCTCCTCTCCCAGCCCCTCAAAGATAGGGTCCGCCTTGAGAACGCGCACTGGCGTATAGTCCCATTCCTTGAGATAGCCCGGACCGAGATCCGGATAAACGTCTTCCTCTCCGTCCTCCAGCCGTCGCATGGGGCCGAGGGGGGCTCCATAAGCCAGGGCGATAAGTTGATGGCCGCCGCAGAAGCCGAGGATCGGCAAGTCGGCGGCCCGGATGATGCAGCACATCTCAGCCAGGTCCGCCTTGCTGTACTCCGACCAGTCCGCCCCGCAGCCGCTGATGACCAGGGCCCGGATGCCCCACTCCTTGAGCCGTTGGCGGGTGACACGTGAATAGCGCTGCAGCAGACATGCCTGGCCGGAGATCTCCTCCAGCCTCAGCTTAACCTCCATACGGCGTACAAGGAGGTCGGGCCTTTTCTCCGGATCCTGAAGTATCCTTTCGTGTTCAATGTCTACGTAGCAGATCATACAAGTTCTCCCCTAATTGATTCCAGCAGCTGCCTAGGGCGTTCCAGAATTTAAAGTATCCCAGGTCATAGCCTGTCATTCTGAGCGTAGCGAAGAATCTCGCCTTGGACAGGCGATTTGAGTGCTGTGGCGTGAGATTCTTCGCTTCACTGCGTTCCGCTCAGAATGACACTGGAATGACTATTTTTCTGGAACAGCCTTACTTTGAAGCCCGATTGCCCAGACGCCAGAAAGTGCCTTCTTCCTGGATCACACATTCCAGAATAGTATCGCGGGTTTCGTTGACTTCATTGAGCATCGCCTGGCGGGCTGTCGCAACGTCGTGGGTGCGCAGTGCCTCGATGACGAGCGCGTGCCTGCGCTCCAGCGTCTCGCCAGCGCGGCATAGAACCATGAAACGGATCAACCGGTCGTGCAAACGGCCCAACGTCTCCGCTAATTCGTGGTTGCCCGACGCCTCAGCGATCAGGCAATGGAAACGTCGGTTCTCGGCCATGTAACGGTCGTATGATTCATCGTCTTCGTCAGTGTAGCCAGCGTGGACGTGTCCGAGTTGCTCAAGCTGCCCCTCAGTGATCAGGACCGCGGCTCGTTCGATGGAGGCCACTTCGAGAATCTCGCGCAGTTCGAGCATGTCGCGCAATTGCTTCAGGGTGACGCGGGTGACAAAGTAACCCGAGCGGGGCTTGATCGTTACTAACCCTTCCTGGCTGAGCATCTGGAGCGCGTCGCGCACCGGCGTGACGCTGGTACCGTAGCTTTTGGCCAGTGCCTCCGGGTCTAGTCTCTCACCCGGCTTGCGATGTCCCACGCTGATGGAACGACGAAGATCCTTGCCAATCAAGTTCTTCGAGGTACCACCTGGTTTCGAACGAGGCGTCATCGCAACTCCGTGTCAGGCTCACAAATGCGTATCGCGGACGTCTTACGAGGTTTCTACTAATAATTATTATACCACATAATACATCAGGTTGCAAATGTAATATACCAGGTTTGGGCATTGATGTATCTGCAGTCGGTGATTTCGCAGTACCGCAGAAGCCGCCCTGACGGTTAGCCGTCATTCTGAGCGTAGCCCGTCATTCTGAGCGTAGCCCGTCACTCTGAGCGTAGCGAAGAATCTTGAACCTGGCCCGAATGGCCACGTCTACTTCGGCCGGCAACCCGGGCGGCTGGTGCTTTTGCAGCAGACTCTCCACCCGCGCGATAGCCCGCGCGCGTGTGCCCCTCTTGCCCGTTGCATCCCACGCAGCCCGGTTCTGACGGTCGGCGAGCGGGGGATAGAGAAACTCGGAGCGCATGAACTGCACCGTGTGCGCGTCCATCAGGTAGTGACCGCCAGGCCCCACACGGTGGATGGCATCCACCGCCGTTGAGGCCTCAGTCACCTCAATGCCACGCAACACGCGCATCGCCATGCCTACGATTTCGTCGTCTATGACTGCCTGCTCCAGCGAGGCTGAGCTCATGTTCGTGATCATGCTGATGGCGTGGTGGATGTAGTTGCCGCCGCCCATCGCGGCCAGCAAAAACGTGGCCATCTTCTCGTATCCAGCCTGAGCGTCGGGTACCTTGGCGTCGGTCATCCCGCCGGAGCAGTAGATCGGCACCTGGTAGAAATGAGCCAGTTGAGCCGCGGCCGCCTGCATCACTCCAAATTCGACCGCGCCTCCCAGGTAGCCGCCAGTACGCATGTCAGCCACGCCGGGGATGTACCCGGCCAGTACCGGTGTGCCGGGTCGCACCAACTGGGTGAGCACGATGCCGCTCAACTGCTCGGCGTTGAGTTGTACGAGCGTCCCCGCCAGCGTCACTGGTGAAGTCGACCCGGCCATCGGCGCTGAAGAGAGGACCACGGGCAGGCCGCTTTTGCACCACTCGATGAGGATGTTGGTCACGCCGGTGTCCAGGTGCAACGGGCTGACCATCCAACAGGTGATGGCCGAGACGATAGGCCGCTCCTGCAGCGCTTCCAGCCCCCCGGCGATCACCGTCCCCATCTCGATGACTGCCCGCGCTCCCTCTACAGACCCCACACCACCCATGATATGCTTGGTGCTGTTGGCCAGGCAGGCATAGAAGCGGTTGGCGGGCACATCCTCTTCGGGGACGTCAGTAGGGTGCAGCGGGATAACGATGAAATCGCAATGCTCCAGTGCATCGGCCAGCCTGGCCAAGTTCACCACATCCCGCAGGGTGCCAGGCCGGACTGTGTCCGCGCCGGGGTCGAGCACCATCGTCGGCGAACCGCCTGTGCCCGCATAGACCCGCTTCCCCTCCAGTATCACGTCCTGTTCGGGGTCGCGCCCGGCCAGCAACACCTTTGAAGGGGCCTTATCCAATGCCTCCCCAACCATTGACGAGGAGAGGTACACCCGATCGCCCTCGACCTTCGCGCCACCCTGACGGTAGAGAGCCAGCGCCTTCTCGTTCTCCACGTGGACGCCGGTCTGTTCCAGCACGGCCAATGATGCCTGGTGGATTTGGTTTATCTGTTTCTGCGTCAGCGGCTGATACTGTCCGCCGACCGGTCCTGGTCGCGTCATCTTTCAGTCCTTGACAAAGAGTACAGGTTATGATACACTAACAACAGATACTACCGCATCTGGCACTCAAGAAGGAGATAGTGCGATGGCTCATACAGCGCCCAAGTACGTCAAACGGGTACAAACGATGTTGACCGAACAACAATATGAGTTGCTTCAAGGATATGCCCAGGAAACCGACAAGCCTCTCGGCGTCCTCATCCGTGAGACGGTGGAACGCGTGTTGATCCAGGATCTTGAGCAGCGACGTAGGCAAGAGGCATTGAAATGGCTGTTCTCCCAGGAATTGCCGGTGGACGACTGGGAAGTCATGGAGCGCCAGATCGAATCCCGCTGGGAGGGATGCCAAAGTGAAAGTGCAAATGAATGATCCCCTCTTTGTTGACGTCAACATCGTGATGTACGCCGCTGGCGCCGACCATCCCTATCGTCGTTCTTGCCAGGTCTCCCTGGATCGCATCGTGAGCGAAAAACTGCCTGCCGTAGTCAGCAGTGAGATTCACCAGGAGATTCTGCACCGCTATCTGTCCCTCGGCCTGCCCGATAAAGCGCAACAGGTCAGTATCAAACTAGAGACCATCATCCCCACGGCATTGCCAGTCACTATGGCCGACATCAATCGAGCCAGAAATCTGATCCAACGTTACCCCACTCTCAAAGCACGCGATCTGATCCACGTAGCAGTGATGATCGAGAACAACCTCTCACACATCCTCAGCACCGACGCTCACTTTGATCAAGTGAGTGAGGTGCAACGCATAGACCCTCGAAATTTTGCTGCTGGTAAGTCGGTCGCCCAGTAGAGTTGGTGAGCACTACCGGGGCTCCCGCGCCTTGACTACCTCAGCGATCACTTCCTCCGCCCCCTGCGGCAAGGGCAGCACCTCGTGTTCCTCCAGGATTTGGCGTGCCCGCTCGTTGGCTCGGGTAGTCATGTCTTGGCTGCCCTTCTTCACCCAGCGGTGGTAGCGCATCCGGTCAATCAACGCTGGCCGCCACTGGGCCCACTTCCAGTTGTCCAGTGTGTGATCGTCGGCCAGGAAGCCGCTGCCCGGCTGAGCGCGATGGATCGGTTCACGGGCCAGGGTGCGGTCGCTGACTTCCACACCGCTCATGACGAAACGCACATCGCGGATGATCTCGTCGGCGATGACCAACATCTCCATCGAGGAGGTAGTGCCGTACTCGATGTACCCCACGTCGTGAACCAGATTGCAGCGGGTCAGGAAAGCGGTCATAATCGAGGCCGTCGCCTCAATACCGGCCTGCGTGTCCACCACCTTGCTGTCGGTGGCACCAGCCGCGCCCCATATCGGCAGGCCATAGTAGCGGGCGATATCGGACCAGGCTGCCATGCCCGTCGGCCACTCGGGAGCACCATAACTGACGATGGCTGATTTCATGTCCAGTGCGGCGGTGTTCATGCCATACAGGAAGGGCGTGCCCCGTCGCACCAACTGGGTGAGTACCAGCCCGACCAGACACTCGGCGTTGCCCAACGTCAACGCCCCGGCCAGCGTGATCGGCCCCCCGCCACCAGTGTTCGGCGAAGGCGGGTAGGTGACCGGCATGCCCTTTTCAGCGCAGAAGAGCAGCTTATCCACTGACTCATCCGGGTACAGGAGCGGCGAGATGGACTCGGCATAAAGCATCAGGAAAGGTTTCTCGCGCAACTCGGTCTCGCTTCCAGCCACCGCACAGGCGATGCGGTAGATGTCCTCCATATCCTCCCGGTTGTTAGCCGTGTAGACGGTAGGTTTGACCGAGCCCCGGATCATGCCGACGAACTCGTGGACGTAGATGTCCAACGGAGGCACATCCGAGGGGTTGCCCATGGACATGATGAAATCCATCTGGTCGAGGCCATCGCACAGATGCGCAATCCGCCGGATGTCCTCTGCTGTAGCCTTGCGTCGCGCACCTGTCTCCACGTCAATGGTGAAGATACAGTCGGAACCAGGGCCGAAGAAGACCTGGCCCGCCTCCAGGGGCATCGTCAACTCGCCCAGGCGATTGTACATAGGGATGCGTGATGGGGCGGAGGCGATGGCATCCATCACCAGGTGCGGCGGGACCTTGATCCGGCCTTCCGACTCCCACGATCCGGCGTCGAGGAGCAGTTTACGGGCGGTCTCGTTCTTCATCACGATGCCTGTCCGGGAGAGAATGTCCAGGCTGGTGTGGTGAATCGCTTGAACTTGCTCGTCGGACAGCATCCGTATGGTGGGATGCAAGGTGGCTATAGGAATCTGCTCTGTCACGGATCACCTCCTGTAAATAGGCGTGGCGCATACGGCGCAAAACGCGACAACCTCCCACGCATCACGCTCTATAGAATTACCCCGCAAGAATTGCGCTATCTGCGAGAATTCTGTAGGGCGGAATGCCATTCCGCTCTACGTTGGTTGCGGCTTCACCGCGCTATAGAATTGCCCTACAGAATTTGCGTTGTCCGCAATAATCATGATCTGCTACTTGCAAACTTGCAGACTTGCAGACTTGCAGACTTGCAGACTCGCAGACTCGCGGCTTTGCCGCGCTATGCTTTTCGTGCCTGCATTTTAGATCCGTAGCCCGAATCGCTCGCGAATCCAGTTCTCCACTGCCGGACTCAGCGGCTCCGGCCGGTGATTCGCCAGGATGTCGCAGGCGATCTCCCTGGCCCGCTCTACCGCATCCCGGCCTCCATCCTGCTGCCACATCTCCCAGCCCTGCCGGTCCACCACCGCCGAGGGAAAGTAGAACTCGGAGCGCATGTGCCGGATCGTATGTTCAGACACCAGGTAGTGACCGCCGGGGCCGACCTCATCAATCACGTCCAGGGCCAGCGTTTCGTCGTCCACCTCAATGCCCCGCAGGACGCGCATGGTCATCCCCAGAATGTCGTTGTCAATGACAAACTGCTCCGGTGCGACCATGTTCATATTCTCCAACATGCCCGCCGCGTGGTGGATGAAATTGCTCCCGGCCAGGGCCGCCAGCACCACGCTCATGGCCTTCTCAAAGCCGGCCTGAACGTCGGGAATCTTGGCATCGGTCATGCCGGCCGAGTTGTAGATGGGCAGGTGGTAGAACTGGGCCATCTGAGCCATGGCGGCATTCGTCAGTCCGAACTCGGCTGATCCAGCCAGGTAACGCCCGGTCCGCATATCCGCCGTTGCCGGGATCGGACCGATCAACAGCGGCGCATTCCGTTGGGCCAACTGGGCCAGAACGACTCCAGACAACTGCTCGGCAGTGAGTTGGGCCAGCATTCCGGCCAGGGTCACTGGCGCGGTGGACCCGGCCATCGGCGCGGCCGAGAGCACCACCGGGATACGCTGGCGGCAGGTTTCGATGAGCAGTCTGGTGACGTCGGTGGCGAGCTTGAGCGGGCTGACCAGCCAGCAGGTAATAAAGGAGACGATGGGACGTTCGCGCAACGCCTCCGCCCCGCCAGCGATGCGCTCGCACATCTCCACTGTGTCACGGATGCCTTCCACGGTGTAGACACCCGCCTGGACGTGCTTGGTGGTATTGGCCAGACCGGCGTAGTAGGTGTTGACATCCACCACGTCCTTGCTCACGTCCGTGGGGTACACCGGCACCAGGTAGAAGTGTACATTGTCGAGGGCATCCACCAGGCGGGCCAGTTCGGCCACGTCGCGCAATACCGCCGGGCGCGGTTGCCCCGTCTCCAGATCCAGGACGTTCAACGCCGCGCCTCCTGTGCCGATGTACACCCGCGTGCCCTCCAGCTCCAGGTCCCACCTGGGGTCGCGCCCGGCGAGCACCACCCGCGAGGGCGCCCAGTCCACGGCATCTTCAACCAGCGATCGAGGCAGTCGCACGCGCGGACCTTCACTGTCCACCATCGCTCCCGCCTCCTGGAACAATCGCAGCGCCTCAGATTCCTCGACCTGCACGCCGGTCCGCTCCAGGATGCTCAACGCCGCCTCGTGGATGCGTTGTACATGATCGTCGGTCAGCGGCTTGTACTGACCACCCACCAGGCCCTTGATTGGGCCACGACGTTTCTTAGCCATTCTGTTCCTCTCTGGAGAGAAACTGGGTTTTTCGGGAAAAACCCGGCTTCGTTGCCACTCAGCCTGTCGCAGGCCAGTTGTTTCTAGGCTCCCAGCCCTCGTCCCCGAGGCGGCGACAGCGAGAGTACCTCACCCTGAGTGGTCATTCTCCGCATGGGACACCCCCGAGACGGGGACTCGGAGCAGCGGTTTTCTAGGTTCACCCTCCCGCAGGTTCGAACCTGCGGGAGGGTTTCATCTACCGTCTGCTATCTTGTCAGGTTCCGGGCGACATCTACAGCGCTGGCCGCATCGGGCGCGTAGGCATCGGCCCCGATCTCCTCGGCAAAGGCCGCCGTCACCGGCGCGCCGCCGACCATGACCTTGACCTTGTCGCGCAGCCCGGCCTCTTCCAGCGCTTCGATGGTGGTTTTCATGTTGACCATCGTCGTCGTCAGCAGGGCACTCAACCCCAAGAGTTCGGGCTGATGCTCGCGCACGGCGGCGACGAATTCCGCTGGTTCCACGTCCGACCCCAGGTCAATCGTCTCGAAGCCACCGCCTTCCATCATCATCTGGACCAGGTTCTTGCCGATGTCGTGCAGGTCGCCTTTCACCGTGCCAGTGACATACGTGCCCACGCTGGACAAATCGCTATCGGCCAGCAGCGGGCGCAGGACATCCATGCCGGCGTGCATGGCCCGGGCCGCGATGAGCACCTCGGGCACAAAGAGATCACCGGCTTTGAAGTCCTTGCCCACTTCGTCCATACCGGCGATCAGACCGTTGCCCAGGATCTCCCCCGGAGCCATACCCTGGGCCAGCGCCTCCTGGACCAATTCAGCGACCACTTCGGCCTCGCCATCGTACAAACTCGAGGCCATTTTTTGCAGAATGTCTGCCATTTTCTAACACTCCCTTAATTGTGTTTTTGATGATTCCAGGCGTTACTTGTCTTAGTTCAAAGAGGCTCTAATCTAGGCGCTCCGTGCGGGCCTGGGCCGCCCCACCGCCGTGAACGTTAATCGAGTTCCCAGGTAAATATGCTGTCCCCATTCCCCCTTTACTGGCGCATTCACGTCTACGCGGCCTATCCGCACCTCGACATGGTTAGCCCCTGCTTGCCTGGCCAGCGTCTTCAACTGAGCCGACACGACTTGTTGGGCATAGGCCACACCCTCCTCCAGGGAGGAAAAGTCGCGCACCCCGTCGGGCAAATGCAGGCGAACGTGTTGGTTCGCTCCCAACGGCTGGATCAGCACCCGCTTTTGCAACACCACTCCACCGGCCACAGCGCCGACGGCGTTTGCTACCTCAGCGTGGGGAGGAATGACCAACTCGGTACACAGTTGTTGGGCTACGCGCGGCAAGTAGGCTTCAACAGGAGCACCGACGGCGACCACCGGCTGGCGCAACGTCAACCGGCAATCCAGGTCTGATGCAGGCACGTTTCCCAAGGCTCGGGCCAGCAGGGCCGTCGCCGCAGGCTCTCGCTCCCAGTCAGGCAGCGCGACCTCGTCGCTCAGCACCTTGCTGACCAGCGCCGTGGTCACCCGGTTCGACACGTCAGAGACCACCGACTCGCAAAACGCCTGGGGCAAGAGGCCAGCCTGAGCCGCCAAGAGTTCAGCACCGATCCGCGACGCTTCGACATCCCAACGCTCAAAGCGGCCCAGGACGTGCAGGGCGTCGGTGGGCGTAAAACCAGCCCGCAGGATCAATCGCCGAGCCTCCAGACTCTCGATCCGCCGCAGCGCCAGCGAGCCGTAGCGCAGTTTATCTACCAGCGCAGTCAACGCCTGGGGGTCTGCGCCTAGATGCTGCAACAAGGCTCGATCCGCTTCTGAGAGCCCACGGGCCGTCCACCGCTGCGGCAGAACGAACTGGGCGGCCAGCCCCTCCCGCTGGCGCACCCCCACCTGCCCCCGCAGTTCGTCCACGACCTGGGGGTAGTCGCTCGCCAGCATGCACAACGGCACCACCCGCCGGGGACCGATGACCAGCCGGCCCTCGGCGTCCAGGCACACGAGGCTGTCACCGCCTAACCCCACCGTATGCGCATCCACCGCCTCGACCATCGTCCGCCACCTGCCGACCTGCGCGCCTTCCGGGTTCAGGCGGGGGCACCCGTCGTGCAGTACGGCGATGTCGGTCGTCGTGCCGCCCACATCCACCACCCACACATCGCGACGGCCCGCCAGGTGCCCGGCGCCCACCACACTGGCCGCCGGCCCAGACAGGATCGTCTCAATGGGCCGCCGCATAGCCCACTCGGCCCGCACCAGCGAGCCATCTCCCTTAACAACCATCAACGGGGCGGCGACGCCTAATGCGCCCAGCGTGCTGCGGACGGTGGCGATGAGTTCTCGCAACAACGGGATGAGCCGGGCGTTGAGGGCCGCCGTCGTCGCCCGGCGTACGGAGTTGAGGCGGGTGGTCAGTTCGTGGCCACAGGTGACGGGCAGGGGATGCCCATTCTCAGAAACGGTCAACTCCTTGACCAACGTTCGCACGCGCAGTTCGTGAGCGGGGTTACGGACGCCGAAGTAGCCCGATACCGCAAACGCCTCCACCTGGTCGCGCCGGGCCAGGATTGCCTCCCGCGCCGCCGCTTCGTCCAGGGGCTCGACCTCGTTTCCTTCCACGTCATGGCCACCGCGCAGGTAGACCACGTCTTGCGTCACCAGGTCGCGCTCGAAACCGTACTGTCGGATCAGATCCGGGTCGTAGCCGATGAGCAGCAGACAGACCGGGCTACCTCGTCCCTCGACGATCGCGTTGGTTGCCAGCGTGGTCGAGAGGCCCACCAGTCTCACGTCGGCGGGGGACGCAGCCTGCCCATCGAACGCCGCTGCCACGGCCTCTCCAATGCCGATGGACAGGTCGTGATGGGTAGTCAGGGCCTTGGCCCCGGCCATCACCGCGCCGCTGGCCTGGTCCACCAGCACCGCATCGGTATAGGTACCCCCCGTATCAATGCCCAGGTCAATCGTCATGTCCCATCCTCTCTCCACTGCCAGCAGTACTCGGCCAGGCAACAGTAGCGACGCACCGAGCCTACGTGGGGCGATTCGTAACCTGGCCTCAGGCCGGTGACCATTGAGACAGGCCTGTGCGGGTGCAGCACGCAGTGGTCACTCAGTTGCATGCCGATTTCATTCGTTGAAACACTGCGCAGGATCGTCATACTCAGCGGGGAACAGGTGCTCGACGGGCGACTTGCTCCCTACGAGCCACCCTTCTTCCGTTCCTTGTAGGCTTTGATGTAGCGCATGGCGTACTCGTCGCGCCCCAGAAGCAGATCGGCCGCCAGGATCGCCGGACGCACTTTGGTCACGTTCACGATGGGGCAATTCACGCCATTCTGGATCACCATAGCCAGGAAAGCCCAGTTGATCACCTCCCGATCCGGCAGGCCAAAGGAGACGTTGCTGGCACCCAGCGTCATATTGACGCCCAGTTCCTCGCGCA
>Ga0307430_1000189_pt1 | contig 61223 bp, 37 predicted proteins | sample SalMarWE160130MG_FD_202159 | JGI IMG/M metagenome (GOLD analysis project Ga0307430, IMG submission 202159) | Salt marsh sediment microbial communities from the Plum Island Ecosystem LTER, Massachusetts, United States - WE1603-130 | ecosystem: Environmental > Aquatic > Marine > Intertidal zone >... | reverse complement strand
CTTGTCCTTGTCCCTGCCCGCTTGTCCTTGTCCCTGCCCGCTTGTCCTTGTCCCTGCCCGCTTGTCCTTGTCCCTGCCCGCTTGTCCTTGTCCCTGCCCGCTTGTCCTTGCCCCTGCCTGCTTGTCCTTGTCCTGCCCACGACGCGCGGCGCGGGGGTATTCCCCCCCGTCCAAAGCGTAGGTCTCGCCGCATAAAGCCAGGATCTGGCGATCCCTGGCGAGCACATAACTGGCGACGGATTTGCGCTGCCGTGTACCAGGAGGTTGTTTATGAACGATCCGTCCATCCAAACCGGAGGCGGCGCCGCCATTGATGGCAACGTCACCGCTGGCACCTTCGTTAGCCGTGATCAGATCACGATCAACATCACCTGGCAGACCGCGCCGTTTACTCTGGAGCAGAAGCCGGACCTGGACCGGCTACGGGCCGACTACCTGGCCTACCTGCGCGCTGCCTACCAGCACCTGGACTTCAAGGGGTTGCCCCAGGTGGGGAAGATCGCCCAGCAGTTGCCCCTCGATGCCGTCTATGTGCCGCTGCGCGCCCGCCCGGAGATACCCGAGGGGGAGACCTGGCTGCGGGTGGCCGGGCGACTGTGGAAGGGCGAGGATCTGCCCGAGGGCAATGCAGAACCCCAGGGTCCCACACCTCCAATGGGGGCGCGAGCCATCTCCGCTGAGCCTATCCCTGCCGACCAGGCCCTGGGCGACGTGCCCGCCCTCGTCATCCTGGGCGATCCGGGCGCGGGTAAGAGCACTCTGCTCAAGGTGTTGGCGCTGGCGCTGGCCCGCCAGACGCAGGGCCCGCTGCCCATCCTGGTGCCCCTCAACGCCTACGCCGCTGCGCTGGAAGGGCAGGAGATCAGCCTCCACGCTTTCCTCGTCCGCTACTTCGCCACCCGCCAGCACCGCCTGAAGTACCTGGGCCCCCTCTTCGACGCTGCGTTGGAGGCGGGCCAGGCCGTCGTGCTGCTGGACGGGCTGGACGAGGTGCAGGCCAACCGGGCCTTCCTGGTACGCCTGGTGCAGGACTTTGCCGCTGAGTACATCCCGGAGCCGACTTCGGCGAGCTCAGTCGAGCCGGGGCGTGGAGAGGAACCCGTGCCCGGCAACCGGTTGGTGGTCACCAGCCGCATCGTCGGCTACCGTGAAGCACCCCTCGCCGGTTCCCGCTGGCGCACCTATACGCTGGTGGACTTTGGCCGCGAGGAGATTGAGCGCTTCGCCGACCGCTGGACGCTAGCCTTCGAGGCGGCCGTTCACGGGGACACGGAGGTCGCTCGCCAGGCGGCTCGCAAGGAGCGAGAGGGTCTGCTGGCGGCCATCTTTGCCACCCCCGGCATCGAGCGGCTGGCCAGCAACCCGCTTCTCCTCACCATCCTGGCTCTCATCAAGCGGCAGGGGGTGACGCTCCCGCAGCGGCGGGTGGAACTGTACGAACTCTACCTGCGCACGCTGATCAACTCCTGGAACAAGGCCCGTTCGCTGGATCAGCGCCCGGTGGGACCCGAGATGGACTACCTGGGGACGGTGCAGGTGCTGGCCCCGCTGGGCCTGTGGCTGCGGGAGACCAACCCCATCGCCGGGCTGGTGAGCCGCACCGCCTTGGAGAACTGGCTGACCAGGTATTACCACACCGAGTGGGAGATAGCGCCCGGCCCGGCCCGCTGTAAAGCCCGCCAGTTCCTGAATGCTGTGCACCGGTACTCAAACCTGCTGGTAGAACGCGGGAAGGACCAGTACGGCTTCCTGCACCTGACGTTTGAGGAGATGCTGGCAGCCAAGGGAATCGCGGCCCAGGCCCAACTGGGGCCGGCCGGACCGGCGAAGACCATCCTGCGCCACCTGGATGACCCGAACTGGCACGAGACGATCCTGCTGGCAGTGGGGGCGTTGGGAGTCGTGGCTCAGCAGCCGCTGGCGGCGGGCAAGGTGCTGCACCACCTGTGTCAGGCCGGGCTGGAAGGAGAGGCCGTGGGACAGAACGTCGTCATCGCCGGAGAGGCGCTGCTTGACGTGGGCGAGGTGGGCGTGGGCCGCCTGGGCTGGCGGCCCGACGATCTGGACGCTTTCGTCGAGATCCCCCCGGGCCCCTTCTTGTATGGCGATGAGCGAGAGCGAGAGCGGCGGGAGATTCCCTACCGCTACTGGATCGGCCGGTACCCGGTGACCAACGCCCAGTACGCCCGCTTTGTCGAAGATAGAGGCTATCGGCGGCGGAAATTCTGGAGCGAGGAGGGCTGGGCCTGGCGGGAAAAGAACAAACGAGGGAAGCCAAGCAGATGGGATGATCCGGAGTGGAACAATCCCATCTTCCCGGTGATGGGCGTGACGCAGTACGAAGCCGAGGCATATTGTAATTGGCTCACGGAGCAATTTCACGTTTCACATTTCGCGTTTCACGTTTGGCGGGGCCAACAACTTAAAACCCTAAACCTGGAACCTGAAACCCTCACGGCGCGGTTGCCGATGGAGGAGGAGTGGGAACGAGCGGCGCGGGGGACCGATGGGCGGAAGTATCCGTGGGGAGATGAGTTCGAGGTGTGGCGGGCGAACACCAGGGAGAGCGACATTGAGGGGCACTGGGGGATACATACCACAGCGGCTTGCACCTATCCGCAGAGCGCCGGCCCCGAAGGGTTGTGGGATGGGGCTGGCAACGTTTGGGAATGGACTGCCTCCGAGTGGGGGCCTGGGTCCCGCTCGCGGGTGGTGCGCGGGGGGTCCTGGTTTTACGATCAGTGGTCCTCCCGGTGCGCGTACCGCGGCTGGCTCACCCCGGTCGACCTCTTCTACGGCAGTCTGGGGTTTCGGTTGGTGGTGGTGTCCCTGGCTCTCCCGTCTTCTGATTCCTGAATGCTGACTCCTGGATGCTGGTTTCTGGGGGGAGGGGTCTGGGCCGGCCCTGAGCAAGGCCGAAGGGGAGGGGGCGTGCCCCCTCCCCAGGGAAAATCCGCGCGGCGCGCGGTCGCGGGGTCCCCCGCCGGTTTATGCTCGCCAGGGATCGCCAAATCTCGGCCCCATACGGCAAAATCGGCGCTCCAGACAGCGAAAGCCCGACGCTGAAGTCGTCGGGCTAAAAGAGCAAAGCCCTACGGGCTGTCTTCAGTCCCGGAGGGGCTTCGCTCTCTCAGCGCGGGGGCTTCAGCCCCGCGCCAGCGAAAGAGGTAAAGAACGTATGAGCGCACAGGAAATCGTCGAGGTCGTCGGTGAACTGGTTCCCGACGAGGGGGCTGCCCTGGAGCAGCAACACGGCTCCCAGGCGCTGGCGGTGGCGCGGGAGATAGAGACCGCGTTGCTGCCCCACCTGGAGGGAGACCCGGCTTATGCCCCTCTCTGGCAGCGGTTCAGTGCCACGCCACAGGCGATGGCCCCAGCACTGGCAGGGGTAGTACAGGGGCTCCTGGCCGCCGACGCCGCCCTGGCCCGGCGGTTGGACACACTATTGGCGGAGTACCAGCAGGCGTCGGCCCCCGCCGTTACGACGATCAACACCGGCGGCGGGGCCTACATCGGTGGCAGTGTCAAGGTCAAGGGCGGCGACTTCGTGGGCCGCGACAAGACCGCTGTCCGCATCACCGGCGACGGCAACGTGGTCGGCGACTACTCTAGCGCCACCGTCGTCAAGCGCACCGGGACCGAATTGGATGAGGTGACTGCTCTGTTCCAGCAGGCGCTGGAACTGGCCCGTGCGCCGAAGCGACCACCAGAAGAACGGGAAGACCTGGAGGCCGCCGTCGAGATGGCCCAGCAGGAGACGGAAAAGGGCGAGGAGGCCGACAAAAACCTGCTGAACAAGGCTCTCGACGTGCTGCTGGAGAAGGGTCCCGACGTCCTGGAGATCGTCCTGCAGGCAATCCTCAACCCGGCCGCGGCCGCCGGCAAGGGGGCGCGGATGCTGGCCCGGCAGGCCCAGAAGTCGCTCGGAAAGCGCAGGAAAAATCCACAGGCGACGGCGTAGCCCAGGAAATCCGGGGCTTAGCGTATGCCACCCTGTCACACCGCCACCGATCCGATCATCGAGCACGTCCGCGCCGCGCTGCGCGGCCCGCTGCCCGGCCTCCGGGCGCAGATCACGATGGCTCCACGTCCGCGTCTGTTCAGTCCGCCCCCCGGTGTCGAGCCCCGGCCGGCCGGGGTCCTGCTGGTACTGTATCCCATCCACGGCGCGCTCCACCTGGTGCTGACCGTGCGCACGTCTGGCCTGAATCACCACAGCGGTCAGATCTCGCTGCCCGGAGGTGGGTGGGAGGAAGGGGACGCTTCGCTCCAGGAGACCGCGCTGCGCGAGACCCGGGAGGAGGTCGGGATCGCCACCGGCGGGCTGGAACTTCTCGGTCCCCTCACGTCCCTCTATATCCCGCCCAGCAACAACGTCATTCATCCCTTCGTCGCTTACGTGCCCCAACGCCCCGCCTTTCACCCCGACCCCAGGGAAGTGGCCGAGTTGTTGGAGGTCCCTCTGCACCTGCTTCTGGACCCGGCGACGCGGCGCGAGGAGGACTGTACCTGGCGCGGCGCGGCCCTGCACGTCCCTTTCTACGCCGTGGGCGAGCATAAAGTCTGGGGCGCTACCGGTATTGTGCTGGCCGAGTTCCTGGCGCTGCTCACCCGGTCGCCGGCCTGATCTGATGGTTTGCAGGTACGACTGATGATCCTGCCCATAGATGAGTTCCTGGGGGCGGACGCCCCGCTTCAGCGGGGATTTTCCGGCTGAAGCCGGACGTCCAACCGAAATGAAATACACCCAAATGAAATACACCCGACTGAGATGGGGGTACGCGCCGCCGATGCCAAAATCAGCGAGGGATGCAGTGAACTTCTTTCTGGAGAGAGGAGGTCTATGACTCTGAAGATTGCCTTCATCGGTACCGGCTATATCTCAAAGATCCACGCCCGCGCGGCACAGAAATTGGAGGACGTAGAACTGACGGCCGTGGTCAACCACCGGCCCGAGTCAATGGCGGCATTTGCGGCTGAGTTTACCATCCCCCGCCAATATGCCACCATTGAAGCGCTGCTGCAAGACGGCGACGTGGACGCGATCGTCATCGGCACGCCCAATTACTTGCACGCGCCCCAGACCATCGCCGCCCTGGACGCGGGCGTGCACGTGATGGTCGAGAAACCCATGGCGATGGACGCGGCCGAGGCTGAGACGATGTTGGAGGCCAGCCGGAGTTCCGGCGCGCTGCTGATGGTGGCCCACTGCTGGCGCTTCGACTCCGAGGTGCTCTGGCTGCTGGAGCAGGTGAAGGCCGGGCGACTGGGGAAGATCATCCGCACCAAAGGATACAGCGTGCACGTCCATTGGGGGCCTGCCGGCTGGTTCACTCAGAAGCGCTACGCCGGCGGCGGGGCACTGGCCGACATGGGCATCCACGCCCTGGACACCGCTCGATTCCTCCTCGGCGACCCGCGGCCGGTGAGCGTGTACGCCCGCATCGGCACGTATTACAAGGAATTCGAAGTGGACGACACCGGCGTCATCATCGTGAACTGGGATAACGGCGCCACCTCGACCATCGAATCGGGCTGGTGGCAACCGCACGCCGACGGCCCGGAAGCGGCCACTCAACTCTATGGCACCGTCGGCTTCGGGCAGATCTTCCCCACCTACCTGGAGTTCTCCGACGTCGAGCACGTGGCGTGGGAGCGGATAGACCCTGGCTTCCCACCTGTGCGCGACCCCCACTGTCAGCAAAGCATGTATGATGCCCAGATGACCTATTTCGTGGAATGCATCCGCAGCGACCAGACGCCCAGGCCGGGCGGCCTGGAGGGGTGGATCAACATGCGGGTCGTGGACGCGGCGTATGAAAGCGCCCGCACGGGAAGGGTGGTGAAACTGTGAAAGCGGCAGTCATAGGTATCATAGATATTGGGGCCGCGCAAGGGGGTTCAGCGGTATCTTCTCAATAAACTGGGGAATGTGGATGCCGAAACTTGTTTCGGTCTTGCGGAAACGGGTCCCGGTCGGCAAAGACGCCAACAAGTTGGCGCATCCATACCACCGGCGACGGATGGGGACTATTTGCCCCTAAATATTGAGATGATACGTTCAGCGGTTCCGCAGGTCTTACGAGTGCAAAACCGAGGGTTGCAGGTATCTTCTCAAAAAGCTGGGGCGGAAGTAGGTCGGATTTGCTATCCGACCCTATGGCGGTTAGCAAAACCGCCCTACGCTGCCCCTGCCCCAAGATATTGAGAAGATACAGTTGCAGGATGTGCCAATCGTGATATACTCGCCCTGCCACGCGGAGTGAGGCATGGACACGGTAGAGAATCAGGGACAACAGGTCGGGTGGATAAGCAGGGCGTGGCGCAACGGTTGGCCAATAGGGGCCCTGGCGCTGCTGTGCGCGGCGTTCTACTGGGACGTATTGTGGCTCCCCGCCGACCGCATCGTCGCCGGGAATGATCTATCCAATATGTTCCTCCACTGGCTCCGCTTTGCTGTCTCCTCGATCCAGCAGGGCCAGTTCCCCCTGTGGAACCCCTATTCCTTTTCGGGCCTGCCCTTCGTCGCCAATCCCCAGCCAGCGCTCTTCTATCCCCCGACGTGGTTGGCACTGCTGATGCCCGTCACCAGGGCGCTGGGCCTGATCGCCGTGCTGCACTTGTGGCTTGCCGGCGTGGGGATGTACGCCTGGCTGCGCTCGGAGGGGGCGTCGGCTGCAGGGGCACTGTTGGGTGGGGCTGTCTTTGCCTTCAGCGGCTACTTCTTCGTGCGCATGTATGCCGGCCATCTGGGAGTCATCACCACTGGAGCGTGGCTACCGCTGCTGCTGTGGGTCTACCGGCGTACTGTGGAGCGTCGCTCGTGGAAACTTGCCGTCCTGGGGGGACTGCCAGCCGGGCTTTCTATCCTGGCGGGACACACGGCCTCGTTCATCTACGTCGCGCTGGCGCTGGTCGCCTACGCCGCCTTCTGCGCCTGGGAAGGCTGGCGGGAGGAGCGGGCCTGTCAAGAAACCAGGTTTTTTCCGAAAAACCTGGTTTCTGTGGCGCTTCCCCTGGCCTGGGCGGGCGTAATGCTGCTCACCGGGTTGGCCCTGGCAGCGGTGCAACTCCTCCCGATGGCCGAGTTGGCGATGCGTTCGACCCGGCAAGCCGCGCCCAGTTACGATTTCGCTGCCCGCTTCTCCTGGCCACCCGGCTACCTGCTGACCCTGCTGGTGCCCAACTTCTTCGGCGAGCCGGCACACACGGGCTACTGGGGCGACGGCATCTACGACGAGTTCATATTCTATGTTGGCGTCCTGCCGCTGTTCCTGGCGCTCCTGGGCCTGAGATTGCGGCACCGGCTGGCCCCGTTCTTGTTCGCGCTGGGCCTGGGCGCGCTGCTGCTGGCCTTGGGGAAATATGGGAGCCTGTATCCCCTGTTCTATCGCTTCGTGCCGCTGTTTCGGATGGCGCGAGCGCCGGCCAGGGCCGGGTTTCTCTTCACGCTGGCCGCCGCCGCACTGGCCGGCCTGACGGTGACGGCGCTCCAATCCTCCGCCGAGGGTAAAGATGAGGAACGGGCGCGGCTGCTGGAGCCGCTGCAGCGGCCGCTGGTGCTGACCATAGCAGGGGGTACGCTGGCACTGGTCGTGGCCGGCTTCGCGGCCTTCGCCCTGGGGCGTGAAGCAAACCCGGCGGCAGGGCGGTTGTGGCACCAGGCCAACCAGACGGCGCTGTTCTTGCTCTTTTTCCTCCTGTCGGCCGGCTTGCTGACGGCCTGGCGCGATGCTCCTTCTCGTCACGCCGGCCCATGTGCCGGGTTCTGGGCACTGGCGCTGAGCCTGGTGGTGCTGGACCTGTGGACATTCGGCAGCGGCGCGGTAGAGGTGGTAGACGTGCAGGAAAGCGCCTACTGGCGCGTTGTGGCCCAGGCCGTGCCTGATCCCCAGGCGGCGCGGGTGCTCCCCTGGGGGCTGAACGACTTCGCGCAGAACGGGGGGATGGAGTTCGGACTGCGCAGCGTTCTTGGGTACGACCCGCTGTTCCTCCAGCGATACGGGGAGTTCATCGGTTCGTGGCCTGACCCCCGCGCGCGGACCTACGACCTGCTGAACGCTCGTTACCTCGTGACCACGGCCCCGCAGGAGTTCCCACAGGACCAGCCTGACACCCCTCGGCTGCTGCTCGAGCAATCCGGGGTATGGGTCTACGAGCGGCCTGCCGCGCTCCCACGGGCGTGGGTCGCGCAGCAGGTTGAGGTGATGGACGATGCAGCGGTGCTGGCCCGCATCCACGAGCCGGACTTCGACCCACGCACGACGGCGTTGCTGGACTCGGCGCTGGAATGTGAGGGCACGGCCATGAGCCCGGCGCCGCCTGTTCACGGCGGCGCGGGCCAGGTTGAGATCGTGCGTTACGAGGGAAACCGGATCGAGGCGCAGGTTCAGGGGGAGGGTGGGCTGTTGATCTTCAGCGAAGTGGATTACCCCGGCTGGCGAGCCACGGTGGACGGCAACCCTACCCCGCTGGTGCGCGCCGACTACTTGCTGCGCGCCCTTTGCGTGCCAGCGGGTGAGCACAGGGTCGTGCTGGCATACGACCCGCCGTTGTTGAAATTCGGGCTGGCGCTTACGGGTCTGGCGCTGCTGTTGATCGTCGGGGTCGCTGTCTGGCAGCCATCCAGAAGCCCCCGGCGGTAGCCAGGGGAGCCGTCACGTGCTTGCCCGCCGGTAATGCTCCCCCACCTTCGGCGAGGGCCTCAAGCGGAGGTGAAATGTGAACACCCAAACAGGGCTTGACCCTCTCGCCCTGAGGGCCGATTTTCCTGTCCTGGCGCGGGAGGTGCACGGTAAACCACTGGCCTATCTCGATAACGCTGCCTCGACGCAGAAGCCGCGGGTAGTGATCGAGACGCTGGAAAAGTTCTACCGGGTCCACTACGCCAACATCCATCGGGGGGTGCATACCCTCAGCGAAGAGGCGACCGCTGCTTACGAGGAAGCGCGGGACAAGGTCGCCGCGTTCATCAATGCGCCGCACCGGAGTGGTGTGATCTTCACCCACAACGCGACGGAGGCGATCAACCTGGTGGCCTACGCCTGGGGCCGGGCCAACGTGGGGCCGGGCGACCGCATCGTCGTCACCGAGATGGAACACCACAGCAACCTGGTGCCGTGGCAGTTGCTGGCGCGGGAGGTAGGGGCCGAACTGGCCCACGTCTCCGTGACCGACGAGGGACGGCTCGACCTGGAATCTCTCGACCGCCTATTGCAAGGCCCGGTCAAGTTGGTCGCTTTCACGCACGTCTCTAATGTGCTGGGCACGGTTAACCCGGCTCGGGAGATCACCACCCGCGCCCACGCGGCTGGCGCGCGGGTGCTGGTGGACGCGGCGCAAAGTGTGCCCCACCTGCCGGTGGACGTTGGAGCGTTGGATTGCGACTTTCTGGCCTTTTCCGGCCACAAGATGTGCGGGCCGACGGGCATCGGCGTGCTCTACGGTCGCCCGGAATTGCTGGAGAAGATGCCGCCTTTCCTCACCGGCGGCGGGATGATCAGCCGGGTAGGGCGCACGGAGGCGAGTTGGGCGGACCTGCCCTGGAAGTTCGAGGCCGGCACTCCAGCCATCGCTGAGGCGGTGGGGCTGGGCGCGGCGGTGGACTACCTGAGCGCGGTGGGAATGGAACCGGTGTGGGCGCACGAGCAGGAGTTGGCGGCCTACACTTTAGAGCGATTGGAAGAGGCACCAGGTGTACGCGTGGTCGGACCGCTGGCCAGGGAGCGGAGCGGTGTGGTCGCCTTCACCGTCGCATCCATTCACCCTCATGACCTAGCCCAGGCGCTCGATTGGGAGGGCGTCGCCATCCGCGCTGGCCTCCACTGCGCGCAGCCGCTCCACGAGCGCTTGGGGCTGGAGGCCACGGCGCGGGCCAGTTTCTACCTCTATAACACTCGCAAGGAGGTAGACCGGCTGGTAGAGGGGATCCAGAAAGCACAAGGTTGGCTGGCAGGTTGAGAACCGGGGAGGCCAAGTGGAAAACTTTTACCGTGAGCACATCCTCGATCATTATCGCCATCCCCGCAACCAGGGGACATTGGAGGACGCGGATATCTCCTGCGAGCGGGACAATCCGGTCTGTGGCGACGTGGTGCGGCTCGACATCCGGCTGAGCGATGGGCGGGTGAGCGAGGTGCGGTTCAGCGGCCACGGCTGCGTGATCAGCATGGCATCGGCCTCAATATTGACCGAGGAGATCCTGGGCAAGACCGTGGAGGAACTGATGACGCTGCAGGACGAGGACGTGTTCAGGATGCTGGGCATCACGCTGGGGCCAGTGCGGGCAAAGTGTGGACTGCTGCCGCTACGGGTGTTACAGAGGGGGTTGGCCCGTCTAGGGGAGACCTGACCCCCCAGTCCCTTATCACTTTATGGCCGGGCGGCCTCGGCGAGCACGACGTGCCCCTTAAGTTGGCGCGCACGGAGTTCAGCACCGTGCTGCGCTCCGCACCGCCGTGGATGGGGTTGTCAAAGCATCGGCCAACCTGGCCGGGGTGAGCCGCCGCTCGTGTTCAGCATCTTCCCCAGGCAGGTGACCGGGTCCGGCTGCCGTACCACGGAGGCGGTCTTCGAGCCCAGCCTCAAACTCAAACCGGGCGAGGTGGGGGCCAGTCTGGGCCGCGTGGGGCGCACCGTACAGGTCGGGCAACTGCGCCCCAGCATAGACGGCTTATACGCCGAGGACAGCGCCTCTTCCTTTCATCGTCAGCGCCAGCGCTACAGTGGAAACCCGAGCGCTTTCGGGGAGGTTGGTCAGGTGGCGCTTTTGCTCGGGGCACCTGTTCCTATGTGCTACGTCACGCCTGCCGGCGGAAAGATTTTACCCGGGTTGAGGATGTTCAGTGGGTCGAAGACACGCTTGATGCGCCGCTGGAGCGTGATCAGCGTCGGGTCCATCACCAGTGGCAGGTAATGCGCGCGCTTGGAGCCGATGCCATGTTCCCCGCTGATGGTCCCACCTGACCGGGCGACCACCTGGTACAGGTCTTCCAGGATCACCGGCAGTTTCGCCTGCCACTCCTCCATCGAGGTCTCCGGCCGCTTGACGATGGTGGCGTGCAGGTTGCCATCCCCGGCGTGGCCGTAACAGGGGATCAACACGTCGTATTGCCGCGAGAGCCGCTCCAGTTCCGGCATCAGGTCGGGAATCTGCGCCAGGGGCACGACGATATCTTCCAGGCTCTGCACCGGGCAGACGGTCTTGAAGGCCTCCGCCATTTCCTGCCGGGGGCGCCACATCCTCCTTTCGCTGCTGGGGGTGTTGCCTACGTAGACGTCCAACGCCCCGGCCTCCAGGCACAGGTCAATGATACTGTTGTACTCTGCCTCGACCTGGCTCTCGCTGTAGCCATCCACTTCGATAAGCAGCATAGCGCCGATGTCAGGGTGGGGGGGACGTTCTCCCATGTGATCGTAGGCAGTTTGAACCGAGAGACGGTCCATAAACTCGATAGAGGCAGGGATCATGCGGCCTTGCGTCATAACCCGTGGCACCGCCCCAATGGCGGTGCGTACGTCGGCAAAGGGGACCAGGAGGACCACCCGGGCTCTGGGCAGGGGCAGCAGCCGGAGGGTGATGCGGGTGAAGATGCCCAACGTCCCCTCTGACCCGACCATCAGGTGCAGGAGGTCGTAGCCAGTGACGTCCTTGACCCGCTTGCCGCCCAGTTGCACGGTCTCACCGGTGGGCAGCACCACCTCCAGCCCCAGCACGTAACGCCCGGTGACGCCGTACTTGATGGCCCGGCCACCGCCAGCGTTTTCGGCCACGTTGCCGCCGATGAAGCAGAGCTCCACGCTCATCGGATAGCCAGCGTAGAAAAGCCCATACTCCTGAACCGCCTCGTTGATGTCGTTGGTCACCACGCCGGGTTCGACCACGGCCACCATGTTCTCGCGGTCAATTTCCAGGATGCGGTTCATGCGCTCCAGCGAGAGCAGGATGCCGCCGTAGACCGGCACTGCGCCGCAAGAGAGCCCCGACCCGGCACCGCGCGGGGTGACCGGAATGCGCTCCCGGTTGGCCAGCCGTAAGACCCGCGCAATCTCGGCAGCGGTCGCCGGTTTAACCACGGCCTCAGGCATATGGGCGTGCTCGGCGCCGGCCACCTCGTCGTGCGCGTAATCCAGCATCGCGGCCGGATCGTCGTAAGTGACGTGCTGCTCCCCGACGATGCCACCCAACCGGGCGACGATGGCCGGGGTGACGGGTTGGTAGGGATGCTCAGTGGTGCCCGGAACCATCAGATCAACGTCCGCCAACATTCTCATGATCCTTTTCCAACCAATTCTAGCCCGCCTGAGCCAATAAGTCAAGCGGCGCAGCGGCGCGGTTCATTGCTTAGTGATCCCCGCCACTGCTCAATCGAAGCGGAAACGCCACACGGCGACGAGGAAGAAGACTGCGGCGAAGCCCAGCAGGACAGCCGCCTCCGGCCACACCCCCACCAGCCCATACCCCCGCACCAGCACGTCCTGGAAACCCTGCATGGCCCAGCCGTGAGGAGTGAAGCGGGCCAGCGTCTGCATGAAGTCGGGCATGGCGAAGGTCGGCACCAGGCAGCCCCCCATAGCCGACATGGTCAACGTCAGCAGCACCGAGAGCCCGCTGATCTGGGTCTGGGTCTTGCCGAAGGTGGCTACCAGCACGCCCAGCCCTGTGGCCGCTGCCGCCAGCGCCAGGCTGACCGCCAGCAGCGCGGCTGGCTGTCCCAATGCCATCCCAAAGAGGAAGTGAGCCACGCCGAACATGACCGCCACCTGGAGCAAGTTGACCAGGTAGTAGGGCAGTAATTTGCCAGCCAGGAGGATAGGCTTGGGCAGTGGCGCGACCAGCAGGCGGCGGAAGGTGCCCTCCTGTTTCTCCCGCAGGATGGATTCGGCCATGGTAGCCACGATGAAGAAGACGCCGAAGACAGTGTAGCCGGGCACGTTCTGCTGGTAACTGTCGGGGAAGACCTCGATGCCCATCCCCGGCGGCGCTACCTGCTCCATGTGGACGACGTTCGTCTCCTCTGCCTCGATCGTCATCTCGTCGAGGGGTATCTGCGCCTCTCCAGGCAGGTGGGTGAGCACCTCGGCCAGACCAGCTTCGAGACGGGCCGGTATCAGCGCAGTCTCGGCCACACGCTCAGCGACGCCGAATACCATCCCCTGGATGGGAGCGATAAACTGGGTGGATACGGCGGGGTCGGTGATCAACTCGATCGTGGCCCTGGCCTCGGCGTCCTCCAGCCTCCCCTCCACGCGCGCGGAGAAGTCGGCCGGGAAGACAACGGCCACCGCCCGGTCACCATCGCTCACCAGCGCCTCGGCTCGCTCGCGGGTCAGCGGTTCATCCTCCCAGGCCGTCTCCACCTCGATGCCGTCTATGTTATCCAACTGGGCGATGGCTTCAGCCGCTAGGCCGCCGCTATCCAGGTTGACCACCGGCAAGTGCCGCGGCTGCCCGGTGTCGCCGGGGTCAAACGTGCCCTGCAGGGCGGTGCTCATGACGATGATGAACATCATCGGCATGAGGAAGAGCACCGCCATGCCGCCGATGTCCTTGAACAGGATTTTCAGGTCTTTCCAGGTGATTGATAGAACTTGACGTAGCATTTCACTCCTCCAATTCGCCATTCGCCATTCGCCATTCGTCAGTCCCTCAGCCGCTTGCCGGTTAGATGCAGGAAAACCGTCTCCAGGTTGGGCTCCAGCACCTCCAGTGCGGTGACGTCAGTATCGGTCCTGTTGAAGAGCGCCAGCAGGCTGACCAGCGCCTCCTGTGCGCGGGTCGCCTCCACCTTCACCTTGCCGTCGAGCCGTGTCGCGGCCCGGACCTCAGGCAGCGCCCGTATCTGGTCCAATAGCCCCTCGGCCATCCCGTTGGCCACGCCCAGGTGGATGATACCCCCGCCCAGGTCGGCGACCAGTTTGTAGGGTGTGTCCAGGGCGATGATGCGTCCCTGGTCAATGATCGCCACGCGGTGGCACAGCCGCTCGGCCTCCTCCATATAGTGCGTGGTGTAGAGGATGGTCATACCGGCCGCGTTGAGCCGCTCCACGTGCTCGAAGATGGCGTTGCGCGACTGGGGGTCCACGCCGACGGTCGGCTCATCGAGGAAGAGCACTTCGGGGCAGTGGAGCAGCCCGGCGGCGATGTTGAGCCGCCGTTTCATACCGCCGCTGAAGGTCTCGACCGCGCCGCTGGCCCGTTCCGCCAGGCCCACCATCTCCAGTGTCTCGTCCACCCGCTGGCGCAGCGCCCGGCCGTGCAGCCCGTAGATGCGCCCATAGAAGTTGAGGTTGTCGCGGGCGCTGAGTGTGGGGTAGAGTGCCAGTTCCTGGGGTACCAGCCCGATGCGCCGCTTGACCTGCTGGGGCGCTTTCACGACGTCGTGCCCGGCGACGATGGCTGTGCCGTCGCTGGGCTCTAGCAGGCAGGAGAGCATCGAGATGGTGGTGGTCTTGCCAGCCCCGTTAGGGCCCAGGAAGCCGAAGACTTCCCCGTGGCGAATGGCGAAACTGAGGCCGCGCACCGCCTCGACGTCGCCGTATCGCTTGACCAGCCCTTGCGCTTCGATTATGTTTTCGCTCATCACGTACCTCCCATTTCCTTATTCGCGCTCATTATACCCTGTCGGGGGTCGTTTGTGATGTGCCGGAAGGGGGATTGCGGGGACATAAAAAAGCGGGCCCTTTTCAGGGCCCGCTGTGACGAAGGTCATACTCTCAGGACATATACTTCTGCGCTACAATAATCCCAACTCCTGCGCCTGCAGCACCGCCTGGGTGCGGTCGCGCACGCCGAGTTTGGCCAGGACGTTGCTGACGTGGTTCTTCACCGTACCTTCGGCAATGAACAGCCGCTCGCCGATCTCACGGTTGGAGAGCCCTTCGGCTACCAGCGCCAGCACCTCCAACTCCCGCGCGCTCAGTGGCTCGACCAGCGGCTGCTCGCGGCGGCGGTGTTCCCGCTCGGTAAGGCGGGCGAACTCGGCCACCACCTTGCGGGCCACGGAGGGTTGGATGAAGGCCGCACCCCGAGCGGCGGCGCGAATCGCCTCAGCCAGTTGCTCGGAGGGCACGTCCTTGAGCAGGTAGCCGACCGCCCCGGCCCGCAGTCCCTCGAAGACGTACTCGTCGTCGTCGAAGGTGGTGAGGATGATGACCTTTACTTCGGGGCAGGTGTCGTGGAGGCGGCGCGTGGCGGCTACGCCGTCGAGCCCCGGCATGCGCACGTCCATCAGCACCACGTCGGGTTGCATCTGCCGTGCCCGTTCCACTGCCTCGGCTCCGTCGCCGGCCTCGCCTACGACGCGGATGTCGGGGGTCAAGTCGAGCAGCACGCGCAGTCCCTCGCGCATCAGTTGTTGGTCATCGGCCAGCAGGACGCGGATCTCAGCCATCGTCCCGCTTCTCCACCGGCACTTCCACCCGCAGCCGGAAGCCGCCCTCGGGACGGTCACCGGCCTCCAGCGAGCCTCCCAGCAGCGCCACCCGTTCCCGCAGACCTAGCAGCCCGAAGCCCTCGGCTTCCTCCCCGCGCCGGCCCGTGCCGTTATCGCTGATGGTCAGCACCACCCGCCTCGGTTCGTAGGTCAACGTCACCTGGACGGCGCTGGCGTTGGCGTGTTTGCGCACGTTGGTCAACCCCTCCTGGGCGGTGCGGTAAAGAGCCGTCTTGGTCTGGATCGGCAACGGGCAGGTCTCACCCGCAATCGTGAAAGTCGTCGCGATCCCGCTGGTGCGGAGGTTCTCCACCACTTCGCCGATGGCCTCTCCCAGCGCCGCCGTGTCCAGCGGCGGGGCCCGCAGCGCGGCCACCGAGCGCCGCACCTCGGCCAGGCTCTCGCGGGCCAGCATCTGTGCCGTGGCGATGGCTGCGGCGGCCCGCCGGGGCTGCGTGGCGATGAGTTGGCTCGCCGCCTCCAGTTGCACGGTGATGGTGGTCAGGTAATGGCCCAGGCTGTCGTGGATCTCGCGAGCCAGCCGGTTGCGCTCCTCGGCCACGGCCAGCGCCTCGACCTGGACGGCATAAGCCCGCAGTTGGCGATGGGTGGCCTCCAATTCGGCCAGCAACCGCTCGGCCCGTTCTCGCTCCCGCTGCTGCTGGATCAGGGAGGCGCTGACGGCGATGAAAAAGACAAAGCCGCCACCGTAGGGGAGGAGCATGGCCAGCGCCGTCTCTACGTCGCTCACTAGCAGATAGTCCAGGAACAGCGCGCCGACGCAGAGCAGCGTGAATGCGCTTGCCTGACGAAAGGTGAGCGAGAGATAGGCGGAGGGGACGACGATGAAGTAGAGGATAGGCAGGTAGGGATCCCCCCGGCCGACGAGCACGATGGTGAAGACCAGGCCAGCCTGGAGCAGTAGGAGTCCACCGCGCTGCCAGAGCGGGGCGTTGGCGTGGGGCATAAGGGGAATGGTGAGAGCGAAAGCAATGAAGAGGGCGGTAAGGGGAAACCAGGTGGCAGGCTGGCGCAGTTCAGGGACGGCCAACAGAGCGACAGCGTAGATGGCCGCCGTAGTGACGTAGGCAGCAATGAGCAGGAAACGCTCGCCGGCTGGCGGATGAGGAGTAGGGGGAGTGTCGTCTATGATGGGGGAACGTGTGGGCTTCATTCCTCGTCTGTGTCGGGGTATGGGAGTGTGGGGGTGTGGGGGAAGTAGGGGGCGGTGGGTTCGCGCAGTTGTGACGGGCTGCACCAGGCGTTGGGATTGGCCATCATCTTCACCAGGCCGCCGGCGACGTTCTCGTAGGTAGCGTAGAGGGCATCGTGATCCTGCTGGGTGATGTAGGCGCAATCCAGGGCAAAGTCCAGCCAGACCTGGGTCTCGGCGGCTTCACTGTCGGAGTCGCTCAGTTTGCTGACAAAGTGGGCCGGGTAGCGACGCTTGCGCCAGGCCTCGGCGATATTGGCACAGACCGAGCGTGAGGAGCGACGAATCTGGTCGGTGAGCGAATAACGTTCTTCTTTCGGCCAGCGCTTCGACAACTTGTAAATGCGCGTCGCCGTCGCAAACGCCTGCTGATATACACGCAGTTCCTTATAGTGCTTCACCAGCGCCATTTAGACCTCCCACACCCCTATACTCCCACACCCCCATACTCCCACACTCCCATATCCCTCACTCACGCACTCCCTCCGTACACCCCCCGGTACTCTTCCGGCAGCAGTTCGGCGATGCGGTGCATGATGAGATCGGTGTACTCGTGCAACTTCTGGCCCCGCACCCGGCCGCTTTCGGGCAGGCGGAAGGGCTTACCGACGATGACCCGCACATGGGTGCGGCGCAGCCGGGGCAGATTGCGCTTGATCTGCTCGGTGCCCGTCAGTCCTACCGGCACAATCGGCACATCGGCGCGGGTGGCCAGGTAGGCCGCGCCGGTCTTCCCCTCTTGTAGCGCGTAGATGCCACGGGCACGGGTGCCCTCCGGGGCCATCCCCAGCACCTCCCCGCGCTTCAGCACGTCCAACGCTTCGCGCAGCGCCTTGCGATCCACCTCGCCCCGCCGCACCCAGATGGAGCCTACTATCGCCAGCAGTGGAGCATAAATCGGATTGCGCTTATGCTTGGCCGCGGCGAAGGCACGGACCGTGTGCGGGCATACGGTCAGCAGTAGAGGAGAATCGAAGACCGCCAGGTGATTGGTCACCAGAATGTACGGGGGCTCAGCGGGGATATTCTCCAGCCCGGTGTACTCCCGATGGGTGATCAGGCTGAGCAGGATGTTGACGATGGCGCGCAGCATCCGGTACAACAAGGCTATTCCCCCTTGATGAGTTATTCCGCCGGGATGTGTCCCAGCGCGATGACGTTGAAGGGCGTATCGTTGGTGGGGATGTCATCGTGGACAGTGAATAGCAGGGTGAATGGCGCTGTCGCACCTGGTGCCAGCGTGCCCTCGACCTCCACCGTCTCCCGTCGAAACCCCGTGACTAATCCCTGGGCGTCGTAGGCGGTCACGATGACGCTTACGCTGCCGGCGGCCTGCTCCGCGCTGGTGTTCTGCACCGCCCCGCTCACCTGGAGCTGCGAACCGGAGGACTGGCCCTCCGCCTCGGTTACAGCGATTGGTACGTAGGAATCAGCCAGCGCTCCGGCTGCCTCGCCGCGGACAATCGTCACCTGTGGGCTGGTCCAGCCCGGTGGGGGGGTCGTGAACAGGATGCCGAAGGGCGAGCGCTCCCCAGGCGGGATGAGGTCGGCGGCCGCGAATGCATCCGCCTCGGTCAACGGTTCACCGGCTGCGTCGAGGAGCGTCACGTGTACCTGCACGTTCGTGAGGGTGAAATCGGTGGGGTTGACGATCTCTCCTAAGCACCACAGGCTGCCGACAGGCGTCTCATAGAAAGCGATGCCCTGCACGCCAAAGGGCAGTGGCGTGGGAGTAGGCAATAATAAGCCCGGTGTAGTTCCGGCCGCTTCCTCGCCGGTGGGGATAATCAGCCTCTGTCCCACTTGCAGAAGCTGAGGATTCTCAATGTCGTTGGCTGCCTGGAGTGTCTGCACGCTCACCCCGTAGTCGAAAGCGATGCTCAGTAACGTCTCCCCCCTCTGGACAACGTGGATGATCGGTGTGGGGGTGATGGTCGGTGTCGCCGTGGCAGCCGGTGGGATGAGTGGTGCCGTGGCGGTTGGGCGGAGTGTGGGTATGGGCGCAGGGATTGACGTGCTCGTTGGGGATGTGCCTACGGTCGGTTGGGGGGTGATCACTTCGCCACAGGCCGTCAGTACTATCAGCGCCGCTGCCAGAGAAAAGCCGAGGACTGTTTTCATCATCTGCCGAACTCCAACACAACGGGCGAGAGGGGACTCTAACCTCATTGTCGTGACATCGCTTGCTGCAACTGGCTGTCTTGCCGTTCATTATACCACATCCACCGCCACACGCTAGCGAGTGATAGCCCGCCGTATTAGGGACATGCTTGACTTTTCGGCGACTCAATGGCAAAATAGGTAGCAGTGCAAAACTTGCGTCACCCTGAGCGAAGCCGAAGGGTCTCGACCAAGGTAGTAGGGAGATTCTTCGCTACGCTCAGAATGACGGCCTGTGCGTATCATCTCAATAAGTTGGGGCAGGTTTGTTGGTGAAATGCCTACTCAGGTGTGGTGCGGCACCAACAGAACGAGCACATTACCAGTTTGGCAGTAATCCAGGAGCCAATCTACGGAGGGTGTCATGATGCTCCCAGTTGAAGTTGCTCTGCTTGTCTGGTGATCAGGTCGGCGAGGCTGGGCATTTCGTAAGCGCCAGAGACACGGTCATAGATGTACTCGTAGAAGCTCACATCCTGCTTTTTCGCCGTGGCCGCCAGGGTGGCAAAGGTGTCCCTGGCCTTTGTGCCATCTTCTGTGCGGGTGCCAAGACTGATTTTCCGCTTGCGGACCTGCCTTCTTGCTCCGAGTTCCGCCGGGTTGTTATGCAGTGGGATTTCGGGATGATCGAGCACCATGAGCAAGAAGTGCTTCTTGGCCTTGGTCTTGGCAATGCGTTTATCCAGCGCGTCATAACCGGTCACGGTCGAGAAGAGTTCGTCAAACTCGTCAGTTAGCCGGACACGGTCTTCTGTAGTTGGATGCTCTCGGTAGTCGCGGGGCTGTTTGTAGAAGCCCCAGTAGCGCTTCTGGAAGGCGTCCAGGAGCTGGCGATGATGCGCCACGTAGGGAACGAGCTTCTTGTAGTGCCTTCCATCGTGTATCCAGCACAGGGCGAGTTCTTCGGTCACCAGCTTGAACTGAGGGGCATCGTCGCATAAGACCAGGCGCACAACGGGGGACTCCAACTGGGCGTGGTAGGCTGCCACGGCCGCAGCATCCAGTGCCCGATTGCGCTGTAAGGGTCCCAAATCAGGCATGTGCTCGTCCAGCAGGCCGGTAAACTCGGCTTCGCTCAGTTCCTGATCCTGTGGGAAGCGCTTCAACCGGCGTACCACCCGCGCCGGCAGTTTGAGCAAATGGAGCAATTCGAGCGCTTCCGCATTGAGGAGAAAGGTGCGCTTGTTCGAGTTCCTGAGCACGTCTACCACCGTCAACCGGCTCTTCTTTTCTGTCGTGAAGTAGGCTGTGTAGAGAGGGTTGCACACAATCTGGCAGTACTGATTTTGCCCGTTCACTCGCGCCCCCGTGTCATCTATGTGCTGCCACGGGCTGCTGCGCAAACCGGCTTCGTAGACCGCGTCCTTCTCTGTGTGGAAGGCTTTTTTGTCCTTGATCAGAATGTTGAAGAGTTGTCCCGACGAAATCTGAATCCCGAAGTGGTCGAAGAACTCCAGTATCTTGGGCTCTGTCGCCTGCATACCGAAGTTCATGACGATTGCCAGCGACTTGAGGCCTGGCCCAAATTGCCCCTCGTAACCACGGGGCAACTCCGCCAGATACGTCTTGCCTTCAGAGCGGGAATGGTACTTCTTCTTCCGAAACAGAATGTTGTTCGTCCGAATGTCGAGGTCTTGCACCACTGTATCTTCGTAACTCTTGAACCGGGCATCCGCAGGCAGACGCTCTGTCTCAACGTCGAGCATTTCTACGTGGTCGATCTTGATCCGATCCAACTTGCGGCTTTTCTTCCACTTCTTCGGCTCGTGCCGTTCCCGCTCAGAGGAATGATTGGACGAAGTCCGCTTCCTCTTACGCGGCCTGATGTTGGGTTTGCCTTGTTCACCCTTGAGATGGTTGATTTCGTCGCGCAGGCGATGACCTTTGTGCGTGTAGCCTGCATTTGACCTGTTCCTTCAAACACCATCCGGTGATCCCTGGTGCGTACTCTATCTGTTGTACACTTATATAGAGAAGCTGTCAAGTCGGGGAGACGTTGTGTTGAAGTTCAAAAGTGAACCATTTAAGGCTGAAAGGTGAACCATTTGAAGTTGAAAAGCGAACCGCTCATGATAGAGTCCTCCGAAGTTAATCTCAGACACGGAGGAACGAAATGGTCCAGTTACACAAGCGGTTCACTGACGAGCAGGTTAAAGTGCTACTCCATGAATACTGCCAGGGCGTACTGGCAAGAGCCGAGATTCAAGAGATATCGGACGTCGGCAAGACGCGATTCTTCGCCCTACTCAAAGAGTATCGAAAAGACCCAGAAGCCTTCACCGTCGCTTATGAGAGACGTACTCCAAGCAAGTTGTCTACCGACGTTGAAGCAGAGATTGAATGGGAGCTGTTGTGTGAGAAAGAGATCGTCGAGGACAAACGACTGCCGATCTCGGGATATAAATACTCTGCCCTGCGGGATCGTCTCAAGAAGAAAGGCATCAAAGTGTCTGTGACCACAATCATTGACCGTGCCAAGCGCTTGGGGTGTTACAAGCCCCGCAAGAAACGGAAGTCCCACGACCGCGAAGTGTTGATGGCCTAGGCTCTGGGCACGCATATCTCCTTCCAGGCCAACCGGGCCAGGCATGGCGTCCTCGCAAGGCTTGATTGAGGGGTAACGCCTGCGGCGAAGGTCGGCTTTTTGCCCCCTTTAGGAACCCAATCATTCTTCGACTCAAAAAGCCGCCGAGAACTCGGCGGCTTCCCGCTTTCTAGAGAGAGGGTCATAGTCAGGCAATCTGGCTACCCTTTCAGGGCGCCGGCCATCAGCCCGCGCAGGAAGAAACGACCCAGGAAGACGTAGATCAGTAGGGTAGGCAACGCGGCCAGGAACGCCCCCGCCATCTGGACGTTCCATTCTACAATCTGGCTGCCAGCCAGATTCTGTAGAGCCACTGTAACCGGCCAGAAACTGGGACTCGTAAGAGTCACGGCGAACAGGAACTCATTCCAGATGGACGTAAACTGCCAGATTATGACGACGACGAAACTGGGGATGGCTAGCGGCAGCATAACGTATCGGTAGATGCCCAGGAGTCCGGCCCCGTCAATGTGCGCCGCTTCGACCATCTCTGTCGGGACAGAGGCATAGTAGTTGCGGAAGATCAGCGTGGTGATTGGGATGCTGTAAATCACGTGCACGAGGACCAATCCCCAGAGTTTGCCATAAAGGCCTATGGTTTGCATGAAGCGCACCAGCGGGATGAGGATGCTTTGATAGGGGATGAACATTCCAAACAGCATGGTCGTGAACAGGAGATCGGATCCGCGGAACTTCCACTTGGATAGGACGTAGCCATTCAGAGATCCCAGGATAGCAGAGAGAATAGTCGCTGTCACAGAGAGGGAGAGGCTGTTGTACAGGTTGGGCGCCAGTTTCTCGAAGGCGGCGGCGAAGTTGTCCACGTAGATGCCAGAGGGGAGACGCCACATCGTGGCCAGGTTGACTTCCTGGAAACTCTTGAAACTCGTTACCAAGAGCACGTAGATCGGCATCAGGTAGAACATTGCCGCTGCTATGAGCAGCACATACAGGATAGAGCGGGTAACCCGGCGCTTCATCGTTCGACCTCCGTGCGCATTGTGTAGAGCAAGTATGGCACCGTCAGGACGGCGATCGTCAGGAGGATGACGATGGCAATCGCTGACCCCCGCGCGAACCGCAGGGCGCGGAAGGTCGTGTACCACATATTCAGGGCGGGCACGTCGGCCGAGTATCCCTGCCCTCCCTCCTGAGTGATCGCCATAACCAGGTCGAAAATCTTGAGCGAGATATGCCCCAGGATGATGACGGCGCTCAAGGTCACGGCCTTCAGCATGGGTAGGACGATGTGGCGATAGATTTGCAGCTCACTGGCTCCGTCCACGCGGGCGGCCTCCCGTAGCTCATCAGGTATGCTGCGTACACCAGCCAGATACAGAGCCATGGTAAATCCCGACATCTGCCAGGTGGCGGGGATGACGATGGCCGCGATGCCGAGCTTGGGATGGGTATACCACTTGGAGATTAGAAAGTCAAGGCCCGCCTGGTGGAATAGAAGGTTGATTCCACTCAGGCGCTCGACGGCGGTAGCAGGGTTGAGCAGCCAACGCCAGACCACGCCGGTCACGATGAAGGAAATCGCCATCGGGAAGAGGTAAATGTTGCGAAACAGCCCTTCACCCCGGGCACGTTGATCCAGTAGGATCGCCAGAATAAGACCGATAGACAGACAGGCACCGAGAAAGAGGCAAGTGAAGATTGCCGTGTTTCGCATGTCAATCCGGAAGCGAGGATCCCGAAGCAGTGTAGCGAAATTGGAGAAACCTACGAAGGTATAGTCCGGAAGCAGGCCCTCCCAGGCAGAAACGGCGGCCCGGGCCGTCCAGGCGATGAACCCGTAGACAAAGATGGCTATCGCCAGGACGGAGGGCGATATGAGAATAATGGCAAGCAGGCGGTCCTTGCGAATGCTCATAATCACAGTTACTCCAGTGGGCGGGGCGGCCCTGTTGGACGAGCCGCCCCGCTCATTATAGTAGCACCGCTATTGGGCCGCTGCAACAAGCGCGTCCTGGAAGGTGGACACGTCGCGGTCGCCGATGAAGAGCCCAACGGCGTCTATGACGTCCTGCTGCCAACTGGGCGCTGCCGCCGCGCCGTGCATCAGGCTGGGCACGATGGCGTCGCTGGCGAAGTCGTCCAGCGCCGACTGGAGGTACTCGTCATACAGGCTGCGGTCGGCACCCGTGTGGGCCGGGATCGAGCCCTTGATCGGGTTGAAGGCATCCTGCCCTTCCTTGGAGCCGCACACCGTCAGCCAGGCAATCGCTGCGTTGCGGTTAGCGGCGTCCTTGGGCAAGCCAAAGCTGTCCGACAGGGCGTCGAACGCTCCGGCGCTGCCCGGTGAGGTCACCCAACCGAACTCCACTCCAGGCGTCCAGCCCTGGGCTTTGAAGTAGCCCTCGGCCCAGTCGCCCATGATGTTCATGGCGGCGGTGCCGTCAATCACTAGTTGCGTGGCCTGGTCCCACGAGAGCGCGGCGTAGTCCTCGTTGACGTAGTTCAACATGCGGTCGAAGTTGTTCAACGCCGTGGTCATCTCAGCGCTGCCCCAGTCCGTCTCGCCAGTCCACAGGCCGACGTAGGCATCCGGCCCCAGGCTGCCCAGGAGCACGGTCTCAAAGAGATGGACCTCTGTCCAGCTCTCACCCAGCGCCAACGGTATGATGCCTGCGGCCTTCAGCTTCGCGGCAACGTCGAAGAAGTCAGCCATCGTCGCCGGTGGCTGCAGGTTGTTTTCCTCGAAGATGGCCTTGTTGTACCACAGGACGTTGGCGCGGTGAATGTTGACCGGCACCGACCAGATCTCCCCGTCGTAGGAGAGGATGTCGATCAGGTCTTTCGGGTACGCGTCCAGCCAGCCCTCCTGCTCGTACAGGAAGGTGACCGGCTCCATCTGGTCAGCGACGACGTAGGTATCAATCAGCTCGTGGCCGGCATGCACCTGGAACGAGCCGGGTGGGTCGCCTCCCTGCATGCGGGTGGCTAGCACGGCCCTGGCGTCCACACCTGCGCCCCCAGCGACGGTGGCATTGATGACCTCCACATCTGGATATTGCGCCTGGAAGATTTCCAGCATGGCCGCCAGACCCTCGGCCTCACCTCCCGCCGTCCACCAACTGAAGACCTCCAGCTCACCACCGACCTCGGGCGGAGCGCTCGCCTCCACCGGCGCCGCGCTCACCAGCGCTGCGTGGAAGGTGGACACGTCGCGGTCGCCGATGAAGAGCCCAACGGCGTCTATGACGTCCTGCTGCCAACTGGGCGCTGCCGCCGCGCCGTGCATCAGGCTGGGCACGATGGCGTCGCTGGCGAAATCGTCCAGCGCCGACTGGAGGTACTCGTCGTACAGGCTGCGGTCGGCACCCGTGTGGGCCGGGATCGAGCCCTTGATCGGGTTGAAGGCATCCTGCCCTTCCTTGGAGCCGCACACCGTCAGCCAGGCAATCGCTGCGTCGCGGTTGGCGGCGTTCTTGGGCAAGCCAAAGCTGTCCGACAGGGCGTCGAACGCTCCGGCGCTGCCCGGTGAGGCCGCCCAACCGAACTCCACTCCAGGCGTCCAGCCCTGGGCTTTGAAGTAGCCCTCGGCCCAGTCGCCCATGATGTTCATGGCGGCGGTGCCGTCAATCACTAGTTGCGTGGCCTGGTCCCACGAGAGCGCGGCGTAGTCCTCGTTGACGTAGTTCAACATGCGGTCGAAGTTGTTCAACGCCGTGGTCATCTCAGCGCTGCCCCAGTCCGTCTCGCCAGTCCACAGGCCGACGTAGGCATCCGGCCCCAGGCTGCCCAGGAGCACGGTCTCAAAGAGATGGACCTCTGTCCAGCTCTCACCCAGCGCCAACGGTATGATGCCTGCGGCCTTCAGCTTCGCGGCAACGTCGAAGAAGTCAGCCATCGTCGCCGGTGGCTGCAGGTTGTTTTCCTCGAAGATGGCCTTGTTGTACCACAGGACGTTGGCGCGGTGAATGTTGACCGGCACCGACCAGATCTCCCCGTCGTAGGAGAGGATGTCGATCAGGTCTTTCGGGTACGCGTCCAGCCAGCCCTCCTGCTCGTACAGGAAGGTGACCGGCTCCATCTGGTCAGCGACGACGTAGGTATCAATCAGCTCGTGGCCGGCATGCACCTGGAACGAGCCGGGTGGGTCGCCTCCCTGCATGCGGGTGGCCAGCACGGCCCTGGCGTCCACACCTGCGCCCCCAGCGACGGTGGCATTGATGACCTCTACATCTGGATATTGCGCCTGGAAGATTTCCAGCATGGCCGCCAGACCCTCGGCCTCACCTCCCGCCGTCCACCAACTGAAGACTTCCAACTCCCCGCTGACCTCCTCTGGCGGCGGTGGCGGTTCAGAAGGCTCGGTGGGTTCGGGTGGAGGCTCCGTCGGCGTCGGCGTTTCCGCCTTGCAGGATACCAGAAGCATAGCAATGGTGAGCAGCAGTGCCAGTATCAGGTACAGTTTCTTAGACATCTTTCCTCCTTTGTTTGCTGATCTGTTTCGCCCTTACTCCGCTGATTTCGTGTATTTGGTAGGGCTTCTCCACATAACCGTTTAATATGATAGTTCTTCCGGTTCGTTTTTGGCCGATAAAACGCCTCCTTTCTTGCCCCTTATTCAACCCACAGAACGCTTGGTGTGGGATCACTCACCAATCCAGCAAACGGGTGAACAGTCAGAGATGGATAAACAGCCAAGATCCAGACCTGGTGACTGCGGAGTCACTTTGGGGAGGTCCAGGTTGTCAGCAAGTGCTGCCTAGTATATAATATCATAAACTCACCACATAGTGGGGGGTTTTCGGTCCGAATGAGGTCAGAAAAAGGCCATGAAGCGGACATGCTGAGACATGCGCTGAGATATGTTGACGAGTGAACAGTTTCTAAGGCACCTGCGCGATGCCTTAACCCATCTCTACGATCCCGATCGCTTGCGTCAAAGTCCCCTGGCCGTCCTCTTTGGCGTGGCGGACCGATTTGACACGCCTGCTGGTCTGCAGCGCATCCTGACCGAGGCTATCGAGTCTCTTAAACCGGCGGCCGATGAGCCGCCTCGATCACACAGCAGGCGGGTCTACGATCTCCTCCTGTACCGCTATGTGCAGCAATTCAGCCAACAGGAAGTCGCCAATCAGCTAGGCATGAGCGTCCGGCACTTGCGACGTGAGCAGCGCGCGGCCGTGGAAGCGCTGGGGTATCGTCTCTGGGAGCAATTCCATTTAGCGGCCAAGATGCACGAGGATGTAGACGTGGAGCCCACTACTCAAGATGCCGTGGGCAGCCCCATGGTAGTAGATGAGGAACTAGCCTGGCTGAAAGATGGCCCGCCGGAGATGTCCACAGATCCGGAACAAACACTGCCCGCCGTGCTGGACTTGGTCCGGCCGTTGGCCCTTCGGCACAAGGTCCGCTTGAAAACCGCACTGGCCGATGCTCTTCCCAAACTGGCCGTACATCCGGTCGCCTTGCGTCAGATTCTCCTGAACTTGCTCAGCGTGGCCATCCATCGGGGGTCAGGCAGTCGAGTACATATCTCGGCCAAGCCGCTACGCTGGGAGGTCGAGATTCGAGTGTGGTGTACGCAAGCTCTCCCTGGCCCTAAACCCGCGCTGGACAACGAAGGAGCCAGTCTGGACATAGCTCACCGACTGGTAAACCTGTGCGGAGGTAGACTGGCCGCCTCTACCAACGAGGGCACCTTCGACGCTACCCTGACTCTTCCTGCCCTCGAGCAATTGCCAGTGCTCGTCATTGACGATAACGCCGATACCCTGCAACTGTTGCAGCGCTATACCGCAGGCACACGCTATCGTCTCATCGGCACCCAAGACCCGGAACAGGCCCTGAGTCTGACAGAGGAGTTCTCTCCGCAGGTCATCCTGTTGGATGTGATGATGCCTCAGGTAGATGGTTGGGAGGTACTGGGGCGGTTGCGCCAGCATCCTCTCACCAGTCACATTCCTACCGTCGTGTGCACCATTCTGGCCCAGGAAGAACTGGCCCTCTCCCTCGGCGCCAGTGCTTTTGTGCGTAAGCCGATCACGCGGCAGGCTTTTCTTGCTGCCCTTGATCGCCAGATCGCACTGATGCAGCCAGAACCTCACTGATGGCTTGGGTGCAGGCCAGGAGATCGCGCACCGACAGGCCACCGCTCCGGGTCACGGTCAGCGTATCGCTCACGATGGGCTCGCCTGTTGGATCTTTAGCAGAAACTACGATCACTGGGATCTCGCGTATAGACGGATCCTGGCTCTTTTCCCGCAGTACTTGAAAACCATCCTTTTCCGGCATGATCAGGTCGAGCATCATCACATCGGGTTGTCGCTCACGCAGCATGCTGAGAGCTTGCTGCCCGCTCGTTGCTCGCAAGACGCGGTAGTTACGTTGAGCCGAGGAAAGCATGCGGGCGAAGAGTTGCAGCACCTCAGGCTTGTCATCCACCAAGAGCACACTCTCTACCCCCTTCCCCAACTCTTCCAACGTCGAGAGCAAGGTCTTGCGAGTCACCGGTTTCACCAGATAGCGGACCACACCAAGCTGCTGTGCGGCCTCATCCTCTCCGGGCACCCAATAAGTCACCGTGGGTGTGCCATAGGGCAGGTTGGTCAACTGTGCCACCGGGACTGGCATTTGCTCAAACAAGGGCGCGTTCACGATCAGTGCCTGGGCCGGTGAGTGGTTTAGTTCGGCGATGGCTTGTTCAATGTCCTGGATAGAGATGATCTCAATACCCTCCATATAACGTCTGAACAGCCTCTGCAGCGTCTCTCCTTTTTCCAGGATGACGAATCGGGGAGCTAGCCTGGGCACAGGTGCCTTCGACCGCCTGGTACGCGCTTCGTATTGCTGATAGGGACTGAACCATCGCTTTGCGCCGTCGCTTGTTGAAATAGTGGGAGGGGGTGTGTCCAGGGGCAGGCTGAAGTAAATCGTTGTGCCTACGCCTACCCTACTCTCCAGCCACATTTCTCCCCCATGCATCTCCACAAACCGTTTACTGATGCTCAACCCTAAACCACTGCCGCCGTGGCGGCGACGTATGGAGCCATCTAATTGCTGAAAAGGCTCAAAGAGCTTTTCCTGATCCTCCAAAGCGATGCCAGAACCAGTATCGGTCACGCTGACTACGACATTATCGTCCTCGCGCCCTACCTTAAGTCGCACCCCCCCCCGCTCTGTAAAACGTCCGGCATTACTCAGCAGGTTAAGCACGACTTGGCGAGTCCGTGTGCTGTCGCAGAATACCAACGGTAGGTCGGGGGGAACCTCGGTTTCCAGGTAGAGCCCCTTGGACTCAAAAAGGTTCCGGACAGCCATAGCCGCCGCGTCTATGATGTCCTGCAGAGAGGTCCATCCCTTGCTGAGAGCCATACGCCCAGCCTCGATCTGGCTGAGGTCAAGCACATCGTCCACCAGCTTGGCTAGATGCTGGCTGTTGCGCCGGATGGCGGCGATGTCGGCCAGAAGTGCGGGCGGCAGACTATCGCTGTAGACGTGGGGCGACTGGGTGATTACCTCGCTGAAGCCGATGATCATATTCAAGGGAGTGCGAAGTTCGTGGCTCACGTTGGCCACGAACTCCTCCTTCGCCTGACGCGCCTCCTCAGCAACCTGGTGCATCACCTTGAGCCTATCGGATAGCCTGGTAAGTTCTCGGTTGGCCTGGATGAGATCCTCCTGAATTTGCTTGAGTTCCACCCGTTGGTCGCGTGCCTCCTCCATGTTTTGCCGGGCCTGCTCGAAGCTAAACAGGGACCACTGGGTCACAGTAAGCATTGCGCGCGCCGCAGCCCAACCAAGGAGTCCGGTGAAGGCTCCGCAGGCGACAATCACCAGACCAGAGGCAGTAGAAAGGGGTGTTGTTACTGGACTGTGGGCAAGCCACCACACCAGGGCACTCACCAAGACCTCTGCGAGCAGGCCGCCTGGCCAGCCCACAGTGACGACAGCCATCAGTGGGAGCAGTGTGTAAAAGAAAGCCATCTCCTGACGCTGAAACACATGTATGGCTAGCGTAATGGCTGCTGCAAGTCCGATTTGCCAGACAGCCTGGGCTGCCATCAATTGCTTCGGGAGTAGCCGGAGGGAGAGAGCAAGTGTCGTAGCGACGATCAGTGCGATAAGCCAGGCATTCCAACCCATCGTATTCGGCCAAGTCACCGTGGCCACGAGGTGCCAGGCCAGGTAGGCACCACCTGTGGTGAGAACGACATGGCGTGCTGTGGATTGCAGCAACTCGGTCGCAGAGCGGACAAAATCGGGATCAGCTTCCGGTGACGTGTGTAGTCTGTACCACATCGGAACCTCCATACCTAACGCGGGTCGCGCCGGGGTACCTAGAGTGTGTCTGACAGGAAAGTTTTCGGTATCCTACCACGCATCGTCCAGAATTGCAACAACTCCCGGACTAATGCGCCGAGATGGGCGCAGCTATGGTGGACTTGAATTGTGAGCATATCACGGAGGGGGACAAGAAATAAGGGGAAATCGGGCCGCAAGGTTCGTTAAATGGGCAAAAACGGGACTGGCGCGGGACTATAATCAAGAGAGCCAGCCTCGCGAAAATGGGGTACACTGTGCCCAGCCATAACCGAGTCAGAGGAGGCTGGCAGATGCAGTGTACCACAGGATGACGGATGTATCGCGCAAGAGCCCTCTGTGCTAATATGAGTGAGACACCTCTGCTCCGGAAATTAGTGTATAATATAGGAGCAGAGGAGATAAGACGATGACATTTCACGACTCACCAACCGACATTCCTGATCCTGAAGTGGTGCCCAAGGCCAAGCGCCGCAAGTTCTCGGCCGAGTACAAGCGGCGTATCTTGGAAGAGGCTGACAACCTAACAGAGCCCGGCCAGACCGACGGCCTGTGCTATGCTTAGAATGACGGTCAACTATCAGGGTGACTTTTGCGGTATTGCCAAAGTAGAATTGGCGCGCGGCTGTCGGTGGACGGGGGCGGCTATTTCGAATTGGGAGAAGGCCGTGCACGTGTCGTGAACGCAGGGACAATCGCAGGCTGGCGTGTCGCGTTGGCCTGCTCTTCCGCTGCCCAATGCAGCGATCTGGCTGACCGAGGTGCACGTTGTCCACCAGTAGCCGCCGACCTCTCATATGCCTGTCCATCCTTTTGGCGCTCTACGTCTTCCTCGTCCTGGCCTATTGGATCGTGACGCCGGTCTACGAGGGGCCCGACGAGCCAATGCACTATGCCTACGTTCGCCACCTGGTTGAGACGGGGCACTTGCCCCCGCTGACCGGCTACGAGGAGGGCCACCCCGCCCATCAGGAGACCAGCCAGCCGCCGCTCTACTACGTTACCGCCGCATTGCTCACCTTCTGGACCCCGGACCAGGGAGACTACGCCACGCTGCTGGAGCGCAACCCTCACTTCGCCTACCCCGCCCCGCCAACGGTGCCGGACAACAAGAACACCTGGCTGCACACGCCGGCCGAGGACTTCCCCTGGCACGGCACCGTCCTGGCCGTTCGCCTGACACGGCTGATCTCGTTGCTCTTTGGCGCTCTGGGCGTCGTCGCTACCTGGGGCTTGGGACGAGAGCTGTGGCCCTCGTCTGACTGGCTGCCCTTGCTGGCGGCGGGGATGACTGCTTTCATCCCCCAGTTCCTGTTCATGAGCGGCGTCGTCACTAACGACACGGCAGTGATGGCGCTCTCGGCCTGCGTGCTATGGGCTGTGGCCCACCTGGTGCGGGGGCTTTGCCCCGAAACCAGATTTTGCGGGCGGCTCTCTCAAGGATCGGTCTCTCAAGAATCGAGAAGAGATCTGGTTTCTTCCCCTGGAACTGGTCTCCGACCACGCCATGCACTGCTTTTGGGCCTGCTGCTGGGCCTGGCCGCGCTCACCAAACTCAGCGTGCTGGGGTTGATGCTGTTGGCGAGTCTGTTCCTCATTGCCATCGCCTGGCGAGAGCAGTGGGGCTGGCGGGCTACGCTGGGGTGGCTGGGGTTGGCGCTGGGCGTCACCGCCCTGGTTGGCGGGTGGTGGTACGTCCGCAACTGGCTCCTGTACGGCAGTCCCTTCACCCTGCAGGTGATACTGAGCGGTCCGTGGGTCTGGGAAAGGCCAAGCCCGCTGCGACCGGCCCTGGCCCAACTAGGCGGTGTTGAACGGTCGTTCTGGGGCATGTTCGGCACCGGCAACGTGGGCCTGCCTGAGTGGGTCTATGGGACGTTGCGGGCGGCCCGGTTGCTGGCCCTGGCCGGGTGGGGGCTCCTCCTCCGCCGTCCACCCAGGAGGGCGAAGGCCTGGATATGGGCGCTGCTGTGGGCCTGGTGCCTGCTGGTACTGGCGCTGCAGGTGCGATGGATGCAACTGATGATAGCCCCCTGGGGCCGGCTGCTCTTCCCGGCTCTGGCCGCCATGACTTGCCTTCTGGTGGAGGGGTGGCGCGGTTGGCTGCCGGCCCACGCCCGCCCTATACTGCTTCTGGCCCCGGTGGCGGGCCTCCTGCTCCTGAGCGCCGTCGCGCCGCTGGCAGTCATTCGCCCGGCCTACGTCCGGCCTGTGCAGCTCACACCCGCCCAGGTGACCGCCCGTGCCCATCCAGCCAATTTCCGTCTGGGCGACCTGGCTCGCCTGGTTGGGTACGACCTGGACCGGATGTCGCTCTCGCCTGACGACTGGCTGACCGTCACCCTGTGCTGGGAGGTTGTCGAGCCCACTACGACCGACTACACGCTGTTCGTCCAACTGATCGGTGTGGATGGCCATCTGGTGGCCAGCCGGCACACCTATCCGGGTCAAGGCCGCTTCCCGACCTCGCAGTGGCAGCCTGGCGACCGCTTCTGCGATGAAACGCGGGTCCACGTGGACGAGCATGTCCCTGTCCCCACCGTTTATCAGGTAGAGGTTGGCCTGCTGGATGCTGAGCGTGATGCCCGGCTGCCCATCCAAACCGCCGATGGCGCGTTGGACGGCCCGCTCTTTCTGGCCCGCGTCCGCGTGGCCCCGGAAACCCCGCCGGAGGTGGTCATCCCTGTCCCGCTGGATTATCACCTGGGGGAAACACTGGCGCTGGTAGGGCGGGGGCCATTGCCGGAGACTATCCGCGCCGGCCAGTCCTTCAGCCTGACCGTGTACTGGCGGGCCACAGCCTCCCCCCCGACCGACTACAGCGCCTTTGTCCACCTGCTCGACCCAGCCGGGGAAATTGTAGCGCAAATAGACCGCTCCCCTCGCGACGGACGTTACCCTACCTCCTTCTGGGTGCCGGGCGAGGTCGTCAGCGATACCTTCACCCTGCTAGTGCCTGCTACAACGACGCCAGGCCGCTGTCGGCTGGTGAGCGGGATGTACACCTGGCCCGACCTGGCCCGCCTGCCGGTCGTCGGACCGGACGGACAGCCTCAGTCCGGGAGCCTGGTGGCGTTGGGAAGCATCGTGGTCAGATGAGAGGCGCGATGACTGCTCGCTCTCTGTTCCTCTGCCGTCTGCGGATTTCTGGACAAAGACCTTAGCATGTGTTAGAATCAGTCCCGTTATGCGCAGTAAGGCCATCTGGCACCATCCGCCTGCAAACCGCAAACTGCTTCTCATCCTGGTGCTCTACATGTCCGTGGCTCTGGCCTACGGATTGGTGACGCCTGTCTTCGAGGGGCCGGACGAGATCGGCCACGTGCTCTACGTCAAGCACATTGCCGAAGGGCACGGCATCCCGGTGCAGACCCGCGAGTATGCCATAGCTTACGGTTTCGGGCAAGAGGGCTCTCAGGCCCCGCTCTACTACGCGCTCAACGCGGCGGTGGTGCGGCTATGGGGAGACAATTGCCTTTCACTGGCCGACCTGGAAGGGATACCGCCGGTCAACCCATTCTCCACCTGCGGCCGGCCGGAGGAGGGGCACAACGTGGCCCGCTACCGGCACGATCCCCATCAGGAGGCATTCCCGTACCAGGGCGCGGCGCGGGCGGTCCACGTGATGCGGCTCCTCTCGGCTCTGCTGGGGGTCGTGACCGTTGTCGCCGTCTACGTGGCGGCTCGCCTGGCCTTCCCTGATTTGGAGGAAGCGGCTCTGTTGGCGGCGGCGCTGGTGGCCCTCAACCCCCAGTTTGCCTTCATGGGGGGCGTCGTGAACAACGATAATCTGGTGAATTGCCTTACGGCAGTGGCAGTGGCATTGACGCTGTACTGCCTGACACACGGTTTCACCTGGCAACGTGCGCTGGCGCTGGGGCTGGTGTGCGGGTTGGCCCCGCTGGCCAAACTGGGTGGCCTGACGGCTATGGCCTTCGCTGGGGTGGGGCTGCTGGCCAGTTACAAATTACGAATTACGAATTACGAACCACGAATTACACAAACTGCCGATCACAAATCGCAAACTACTCGTCTATCATCGTTCATTGTTCATTGTTCATTGTTCATTGTTGCTTTCCTGGCCGTGGCCGGCTGGTGGTTCGTCCGTAACTGGGTGCTCTACGGCGATCTGACTGGCACGAATAGGATGCTCTCCATCTACGGCGGGCGAGGTGGTTGGCCCTCTCACCTGGTCATCCCCGAGATTCTCAACACCTTCCGCTCTTATTGGTCTGCCTTCGCCTGCGAGTTGAGTTTTCCCGGCCCGGTCCACTGGGCCCTTGGCCTACTGGTAGGGTTGGGCATGGTAGGATGGGTGAGGGGATGGGGAACCACACCACGCCAGGAGAGGTGGGTCGCGGGGTTGCTCCTTCTTTGGACGGGGCTGGTGGTCGTCTCCTGGGTGCGCTGGAATCAGATCACCTACGCTCCGCTGGGCCGTCTCTTTTTCCAGGCTGACGCGGCCGTCGGGGCTTTGCTCGGGTACGGGCTGGCACGGCTCACGTCGCGGCCCCGGTGGATGCTGGTCGGCGTGAGCGCGGGACTGTGGGCGCTGGCGCTGGCGGGTGCATTATTCATTGTCCGGCCGGCCTTTGCGCTACCGAAGCGGTACCCGATTTCTGCAAACGAGGCCCCGCCCGCGCCTCCGCAGCCGTTGTCCCAGGCTACCTTCGATGACCTGGTCACAGTACTGGGTTACGAAGTCTCTCCTCGCTCTCTGGAACCGGGCCAAACGCTGGAAGTGGCCCTGTTTTTACAGGCCACCCGCCCCATCACTGAGGATTACACCCTGGCTTTCCAACTGCTCTCACCAGTTCCCGGTGACGACGCGGCGTTGATCAACTTCAACGCCATCCCTGGTGATGGCAACTATCCCACCTACGCATGGCAGCCCGACGAGGTGATTGTGGATCGGTACCGGCTGCGGGTCCCGGGGCGGGTGGAGCAGGCACAGTCCTGGCGGGTCGTGGCTATACTTTATCGTCTGTGCGACGGGGAGCGCCTTCCAGTCACTGTGGCCGGTCAGCCAGCCGGTGGGATGCTGGGTTTGGGGCTGGTGCGGGTGGGCGCGTCGGAGCCGCCGACGGTGCCGCTGGAAGCGCGGCTAGAGTCCGGCCCTCTCTTCGGCGAGGCCATCCGGCTGGAGGGGATGCGGCTGCAGCCGGAGGGGGACCGGATGCGGGTGCAGGCCTGGTGGCGAGCGGTGGCTCGTCCCCCCGGTGATTACACCACGCTGGTGCACCTTTACGATGCGGAGGGAAAGGTTCTGGCCACTGGCGACGCGCTGCCGCAGCAAGGAGCCTTCCCGACTTCCCTTTGGGAACCGGGCGACCTGATCGCGGATGAATATGTCCTGCCATTAGAAAGGCAGAGTAAACGTGTAGGCCTGGGCTGGTATGATCCGGTCACCGGTGTTCGGTTGCCGATCTCCGGTGACGTGTCCGAAACAGTTGCCGTGGAAGACATCCCACTTCCGTAAGAGCGGCAGGCAATCCACATTCTTGGGAGCGGGGAGAAGTGATGACCCGGTGGAAGACGAGAGTGGCATTTTTATGTCTACTCTTATTGTTTTTTGGACAACTTGCCTTTGGGGCCAGGCATCTATCCCTGACGGCCGATGAACCCGCGCATATCGTCCGCGGATACGTATACCTGACTACGAATGATTTTTGGATGGTGCCTATCCTGGGGCATCCCCCACTGATCGAGGGATGGGCTGCGCTGCCCTTGCTTCTGAACGCTAACCGTCCGCATCCCGCAGAGGTGCCTTACTGGAAAGAAAGCACAGCCCTGTACATTCAAAACTTGCTGCCCCATTTGGGGACCGTGGCCCAACTGGAGATTTTATCCCGCGTTCCTGTGATGTTGCTTACCACTTTGCTGATGGCGCTGACGTTTCGCTGGGCCTCTGAACTGGCAGGGGGGTGGGGTGGCGTATGGGCTACCGTCTTGATGGTGTGGGATCCCACGATGATTGCGCACGCGCAATTGGATACGACGGATCTCGGCGTCACCCTGCTCATTTTTGCCTGCGCGTATGTGTTTTGGAAGATGGCGCACAAACCGACACCGGGCCGGCTCGTGGCTACAGGGCTTCTGACCGGCCTGGCGATGGCCGCCAAGCATTCCGGTATGGTCGCCTTGCTCTTGATGGGGCTTCTCGTTGTCTGGGGGTGGTACTGGACGGTGAGAGGAGAGGGGGCGGCAGCTCTGGATTCCGATGGCCGTCACCGTCGTTTCGTCTCTGAGGCCTGGCGATGGGGGGGGCGGGGTGCCGTGATTCTCCTCACCAGTGTGCTGGTTCTGTGGGTCGTCTACCGCTTTGAAATCGAGCGACTAGCCGGTACTCCATGGATTCTCCCCTTTCCATCCCACATCAAGTCGTTGCACACCTTGTTCGAGGGCAAGGATAGAATGGCTTTCCTGCGAGGTCAGTTGAGAGAGGGCGGGTGGTGGTGGTACTCCCCCTACGTCTTCCTCATCAAGACGCCTCTGCCGTTCATCGCAGCCATTCTCTTCACCGTCTACGACGGGTTACGACGAGGAAGACGGGAAAGGCGGGTCTGGCTTCGAGACATTCCCCTATGGTTGTTCCCCGTGCTCTACTGGGGCGTAATGATGTGGGGAGGAATGAACATAGGTTACCGGCACCTTCTCCCCACCTTTCCCTTCGTGTACGTGCTGGTCGGGCGGGCGATTGCCCAGGCATCGTTTCTTCGCTCGGGGCCAAGGCGATGGGTGACAATCGTGCTCACAGCCTGGTACATCCTGGGTACATGGTGGGTGTATCCCTACACCCTGGCTTACTTCAACGAGTTGGCCGGAGGTCCCGCCAACGGTTACCGTCACGTGGTAGATTCCAATCTGGATTGGGGGCATAGTTTCAAAGCCCTGGCGCGGTACATGCGGCAAGAGGAGATTACGGAGGTGAGCCTGAGTTATTGGACGTGGGTAGACCCTGCCTTATACGGTGTGAGGTATACGCCGCTCCCTCCTGCCCCTCAGACTGAAGGGGAGCGCTTTCCCTCTTTCGCCCCACCGGCTGGCATCTACGCCATAAGCGCTACGACACTGCAGGGGATTCTGCTGCACGATACCGACCTATATGAATGGTTCCGGCATCAGTCACCCATCGCTCAGCCGGGCTACGGGATGCTGGTATATCGGGTGGAACGAACCACGCCGGCTCCCACATGGGTGGGCCAATGTGCCACTCCGGTTCCTCCCCTGCCGCCGTCGGAAATAGAACGTGGCTTCGGCGGCCAGGTCCAGCGGGTAATCTACTTCGACTGCACCCAGGCCTGGCTCTACCCGGACGGAGGGAAGACAGCAGGCTGGTTTGTCCTCCATCAAGAAGTGTTACGCGAAGCGGATGAATGGATCGCCTCCGACCTGGCTGGCGCGCGGATGAGCTATGCCCACAGGCAGCCGGGGGTCCTGCCCCCTTTTTCCGTATACGAATGGACACCATCGTCTCTTCCCCGGCCGGCGACATCTGTCTTTATCCCTTCGGATCCGGCTAGCCCTGTGGGAGGGTTTCCCCTCTCGGCGCCGGTCTCGTTCGACGGGCCTCTGGTGTTGCTGGGCTACCGGGTTGCGCCGGCCGGGGAGCATGCCTTTGAGTTACATACGTGGTGGGAAGTTAGCAGTCCTTCCACTCGTCCTTTCTCCCTGATGGGCCACCTGGTGGATCCGGAGGGACACGTGATAGGCACCGCCGACGGATTGGGCGTTCCCCTCACCGAGATGCGTCAGGGGGACTGGTTTGTCCAGCGGCATCGTTTCCTTCTGACCGAAGAAGCCGCCGCCAGCCTGGATGTGCTGTGGTTTCAGACGGGCGGCTACTGGCTGGACACGATGGAACGTTGGCCTGTCCTGGCAGACGGGAGAGCAGCAGGTGACCGGGTGATTCTGACGAGTGTGGAGTTATCCAGGCGGTGAGCAAAGAGGTGGCTCCGTTGATCAGATTGATCAAGACGAGCAAGAGCGGTTCTTCGGTTCACTATTGGGGCCTGGCGATACTTCTGTTGCTGGTTTGCTTCGCTCAACTGGCCTTTGGTTCACGCCAGCTCTCCCTGACATCTGACGAGCCACCTCATCTGGGGGCCGGGTATACCTACCTGACTACCGGCGAGACGTGGCATATCCCTTCTCTTGGTAATCCCCCCCTGCTCCTCGCCTGGGTGGCCTGGCCTGTTGTGCTAGGAAATCCTCACCTCCCCTTGCAGACTCTTCCCAACTGGCATACGCGTGCCCTACCCCCCTATTTTCGGGCCCTTTTTCCCCTGCTGGGGCCTGTAGAGCAGTTGGAGGTGGCCGGGCGGGTGCCAGTGATGCTGTTGGGTGTACTACTGGGCGGTCTGGTCTTCCGCTGGGCAGCGGACCTGTTCGGCTACAAGGGTGGTCTCCTGGCCCTGGCGCTGATGGTTTTCGACCCGACGATGGTGGCGCACGCGCAGTTGGCGACGACGGATGTCGGCGTTACCTTGCTGGGCTTTGCGATGTTCTTTGTTGGTTGGCGGTGGGCACGGACGAGGTGGGCACGGACGAGGTGGGCACGGACGAGCCGTGCCCCTACGGAAGACATACGCTGGAGTATCGGGATCGGGCTGCTTGCGGGGGCTACGATGGCGGCCAAGGTTTCAGGGCTTGTATGGGTTGGCCTGGTCGTGGGAATCATGGCGGCAGTTGAGGTTGCCCGCTCGACTGGACGGAAACCGGGTTTTTTCCGAAAAACCTGGTTCCTTGCAGTTCTTCGCAGGAGCGCGACGGTTGTGGTGGTCGCTTTCCTGTTCCTGTGGGGGGTGTATGGATTTCGTGTCGGTCCCCTGCGCGTTGGGCCATACCTGCTAGCGGTTCCTGCGTCCCATCACTGGGAGGGTATGCTACAGCAGATAGCCAGTCCTTCGCTCCGCCTGATGTTTCTGGCCGGGGAAACCCGGGTGGGGGGATGGTGGTGGTACTTTCCCTTCGCCTTCCTGATCAAGAATCCTGTCCCTTTGTTGGTGATCTGGATAGGAGCCGTCATCGTCTCGGTGCGCCGGCGTTCCCTCACGATCCCCGACTTTCTCTTTCTCCTTGCCTTTCCAGCCGTATACGTGGCTGTGGCGATCCACAGCAAGGTCAACATTGGCTATCGGCATCTGCTGCCCATCCATCCTTTCCTGTACGTCCTTGCAGCCCAGTGGGTTGACGTAGGCAGGAAACCCGGCCTTTTCCGAGAAACCTGGTTTCTGGCTGCCAGCGCTTCTCAGAGGTCAGGGGGAGGCTTCTACAGGAAAAACCGGGTTTCTTTCGTCGCGCGGGTGCTGTGGGTGGCGTTGTGGATGTGGTACGTCGTCGGGACAATCAGGATTTTCCCTCACTACCTGGCTTACTTTAATGAACTGGTAGGTGGGCCTAGCAACGGCTATCGCTATCTGGTGGACTCCAACCTGGACTGGGGGCAGGACTTCAAGGTGCTGAAAGAAACCTTAGCACATCTCGATGTTCGCCCCCCTCTGCGTCTGGGCCACTATTGGTATGCGGGACCTGAGTTGTATGGTATTCAGTATGAGCCGCTTCCCCCTTTGCCCGGTGCGTCCTCCGTCTTCTCTCCCCGCTTTGATCCCTCTCCCGGGACGTATGTGCTGGGAGCCACACTACTGCAATGCGGTCGCGGCGATTTGGAGCAGTACGAGTGGTTCAAGCACCATACTCCCGTGGCCCAACCTGGGCACGCTCTGTTCGTCTATCGGGTGGATCCCCATCGGCCGCCGGCCACCTGGGTCGCCCAATGCACGCAGCCGGCTCCTCCTTTGGATGATGAACTCATATCGAGGGAATTCCACACCCAACCTCTGCGCCGGGTCTACTTCGACTGCACGCAGAGCTGGATCTACCCGGAGGATGGGCAGACGAGCGGCTGGTACGTGCTCCACGACGAGGTGTTGCAGATTGGCTCCCCTCCGCTTCGGGGGGGGTGGGGGGTGTCGCAGGTTGGCTCCCCTCCGCTTCGAGGGGGGTGGGGGGTGTTGCAGGTTGGCCCCCCTCCGCTTCGGGGGGGGTGGGGGGGGGTGCAGGAAGATGAGCCGTTCTTGCCGGCGCATGTGGATCAGACACACCTGGCCTATGTTCATCACCAAAATGATGCAATGGCGCCGGCGTTTCATCTGTATGAGTTTCGGCCTGCGATGCGGGCTTTGGGGTATACTTCGGCGGTGCGGGTGGCACCTGCGGGGATGAGGCCCAGGGAGGTGATGGCGGAGCGGTCGGTCGTCACGGCGCCGTTGAGTTTAGAAGGCCCCCTGGTCTTTCTGGGGTACCGTGTTTTGGGTGTTTGTCCGGAGGCGGTCACTATGGAGACCTGGTGGAAGGTTGCCGGGACGGGAGTTGCCGCCGGGCTTGAGGGGCAGCGGCCACTTTCGATAATGGCTCACGTGGTTGACGGTGAAGGTCATCCGATTGCTGTGGCCGATGGTCTTGGGGTGCCGATTGAGGTTTGGCAGGTGGGCGACGTGGTGGTGCAGTACCACGATTTGTCGTTGGCGTCGGACGTTGGGGGGCAGGTGTACTGGCTGGAGGCGGGGGTCTATTGGTTGGACACGCTGGAGCGGCAGGAGGTCACAGGGCCAGGGTCGGACACTGGAGATCGCATTCTGCTTGGGGAGATCAGACTGGCCGATGAGCCCATATTGAGAACGCAGTATCGCAAAAGTTGCCCTGACGGCTAGCCGTCATTCTGAGCGTAGCCCGTCATTCTGAGCGTAGCGAAGAATCTCCTTCTGCTCTGGTGGAGGCCCTTCGCTTCCCTTCACAGCGCTCAGGGTGACAGGGTGAGTTTTGCGCTATTGCTTGAGAACATATTGATAAGGTACTGCGTGGTCACTGTCCATAATGGGGAGGGATGCTTGATGAGCAATCTGAGCAGGGGGCACCTATCGGCTCGCTGCTGGTACATAGTGATACTTCTGTTGCTGGTTTTCTTTGCTCAATTGGCTTTCAGTGCACGCCAGCTCTCTCTGACGTCCGATGAGCCAGCCCACCTGGGGGCTGGATACACCTACCTGGTTACCGGAGAGACGTGGTATCTCCCCTCTCATGGGCATCCACCCCTGATCAACATCTGGACAGCCTTACCTGTCGTGCTGGGCAATCCTCATATCCCCTTGCAGACCCTTCCCAACTGGCATGCGCTTGCCCTGCCGCCCTATTTCCGGGCCCTTTTTCCCCTGCTGGGGCCTGTGGAGCGGCTGGAAGTGGCCGGGCGGGTGCCGGTGATGCTGTTGGGTGTATTGCTGGGGAGCCTGGTTTTCCGCTGGGCAGCGGACCTGTTCGGCTACAAGGGTGGTCTCCTGGCCCTGGCGCTGATGGTGTTCGACCCGACGATGGTGGCGCACGCGCAGTTGGCGACGACGGATGTCGGCGTTACCTTGCTGGGTTTTGCGATGTTCTTTGTTGGTTGGCGGTGGGCACGGACGAGGTGGGCACGGACGAGGTGGGCACGGACGAGCCGTGCCCCTACGGAAGACATACGCTGGAGTATCGGGATCGGGCTGCTTGCGGGGGCTACGGCAGCGGCCAAGGTCTCGGGGCTTATATGGGTTGGCCTGGTCGTAGGAATCATGGCGGCAGTTGAGGTTGTCCGCTCGACCGGGCAGAAACCGGGTTTTTTCCGAAAAACCTGGTTTCTTGCAGTTCTCCGTAGGAGCGCGACGATTGTGATCGTCGCTTTCCTGTTCCTATGGGGAGTGTATGGCTTCCAACTTGGCCCCCTGCGCATTGGGCCGTATGTCCTAACCGTGCCCGCGTCCCATCACTGGGAGGGTATGCTACAGCAGGTGACCAGTCCTTCGCTCCGCCTGATGTTTCTGGCCGGGGAGACTCGGGTGGGCGGGTGGTGGTGGTATTTTCCCTTCGCCTTCTTGATCAAAAACCCTGTTCCCTTGTTGGTGATCTGGATAGGAGCCGTCATTGTCTCGGTGTGCCGGCGTTCCCTCACGCGTGTTGATTTTGTAGGCCGGCTCTTCCTCCTCGCCTTTCCGGCTGTATACGTAGCCGTGGCCATCTATAGCAGGATCAACATCGGGTACCGGCATCTGCTGCCCATCCACCCCTTTTTATATGTCCTTGCGGCTCAGTGGGTGGACGTGGGCATGATAGTGGGACGATGGAGACACAGGGGATTGACCACCGTCGCGCGGGTGCTGTGGGTGGTGCTGTGGATGTGGTACGTCGTCGGGACGATCAGGATTTTCCCCCACTACCTGCCTTACTTCAATGAATTGGTGGGCGGGCCTAGCAACGGCTATCGCTACCTGGTGGACTCCAACCTGGACTGGGGGCAGGACTTCAAAACACTGAGAAAAGACTTGGACCATCTCGACATTCGTCTCCCTCTGCGTCTGGGCCATTATTGGTATGCGGGGCCCGAACTGTATGGCGTTCAGTATGAACCACTCCCGCCTTTGCCGGATGCTCCTCCGGCCTTCTCCCCGCGCTTTGACCCGCCCCCTGGGACGTATGTCCTGGGAGCCACGTTGTTGCAACGCGGCTTAGGCGATCTGGAGCAGTACGAATGGTTCAAGCACCATCCCTCTGTGGCCCAACCTGGGTACGCTCTATTCGTCTATCGGGTGGATCCCCATCAGCCGCCGGCCACCTGGGTCGCCCAATGCACGCAGCCGGCTCCTCCTTTGGATGATGAACTCATATCGAGGGAGTTCCACACCCAACCTCTGCGGCGGGTCTACTTCGACTGCACGCAGAGTTGGGTGTATCCGGAGGATGGGCAGACGAGCGGCTGGTACGTGCTCCACGACGAGGTGTTGCAGATTGGCTCCCCTCCGCTTCGGGAGGGGCGGGGGGTGTTGCAGATTGACTCCCCTCCGCTTCGGGGGGGGTGGGGGGGGTTGCAGGAGGACGTGCCGTTCTTACAGGCGCATCTGGGTCAGGCACACCTGGCCTATGTCCATCACCAGTATGATGGATTGGCGCCAGCGTTTCGTCTGTATGAGTTCCGCCCTGCGATGCAGGTCGTGACGTATACTCCCTCGGTGCGGATCGCACCCGCGGAAATGAGCCCCGGACAAGTCGTAGCGGAACGTCCGGTCGTCACGGCCCCTTTGCGCCTTGAAGGCCCTTTGGCCTTTCTGGGATACCGCCTTTTGGAAGTCCGCCCGGAAGCGATCGCTCTGGAGACCTGGTGGCAGGTCACCGAAAAGCATGTTTTCGAAATGCGGCCTCTTTCCATCATGGCCCACCTGGTCGGCGATGATGCCCATCCCATCGGTGTAGCCGATGGCCTGGGTGTGCCAGTTGAGGTCTGGCAAGTGGGCGACGTCCTGGTCCAGTACCACCGTTTCCCGTTGGCGCCCGACCTGTGGGGGAACAATGAGAGAAGGGCCTGGCTCCAGACGGGTGTCTATTGGCTGGACACCCTGGAGCGGCAGGAGGTTACAGGACCAGGGCAGGATACTGGCGACCATATTCTGCTCGGGGAGGTCAGATTGGCCGACGAGGATGACCCATGAGAGCATTTGAGAAGATACTACACGACCGCGGGGAGCGTCTGTCTATTTTGGGCGCGAGCGCGCTGCTCTTGCTGCTCTTCTTACAGGCCGCCCTCAGTTCACCTCTCGCTTCGCCGACTTTCGACGAGCCCTACGACCTGGCCAGGGGGTACGCCTATGCACGGGGGACGGACCTGCGGATGCAGCAAGAACATCCTGTGTTGGTGGACGGCCTGGGCGGGCTGCTGCTCCTGTTGATGCCGGAACTGACCCCGCCTGAGCAGATCCCTGGCTGGGAGGACGCCCATCTCTTTCGCTTCTCCCAGGCTCTGCTCTGGCACCTGGGGCACGACGTGGATAAGATGGTGTTCCTGGCCCGCCTCCCCGTCATCGGCCTGGCTCTCATCTTGGGGGCTGTGGTGTACCGCTGGGCTGCCGATATGTACCAGGGGGCAGGCGGCCTGCTCGCGCTGGCGCTGTGTGTTTTGAATCCTAATATCGTGGCCCATGCCCGGATTCTCTCCACCGATCTGGGCGCGGCATGCCTGGCTACCTTAACTCTCTATCTGTGGTGGCGATGGGCTCAGAGGCCCACCACGAGGCGGTTGGCGGTCACCACGGTGGTGCTGGGTCTTGCTCTTGGAACGAAAACGTCCAACCTGCTGCTCATACCGTTGATCGGGGTGCTCACGGGAATCCGTAGCGTTGAACTGCGCTGGAGATGGTCCAGGGGCGCCATTGCCTGGGGAACGATGGTGATCGGTGCCCTGTTTGTCTTGTGGGCTCTGTATCGCTTCGAGGTTCGTCCAGCCTCTCATCTGACAGGGGTCGTTCCTGTCCCCGCTGCTAGCTACTGGGAGGCCGTTGCCTGGATACGGCATGAGATGCGGTTAGGACGCCCAGCCTTTTTGTGGGGACGCCACACGATCTGGGGCTGGTGGTACTATTTCCCCATCGTCTTCATGCTTAAAACCCCGCTGCCTCTGCTCATCATGCTGGGTCTGGCGGTGTGGTTACACGGGACGCGTCGGATAGCCCAACGGCCCTCCGCAGACTACGCGCTCTGGATCTTCCCGCCGTTCTACTTTGGCCTTTCCGCGTTCAGCACTCTGAACTTAGGGTATCGTCACATCCTGTCTACGTTACCCCTGATGACCGTCTACACCGCCCGGGTGGTAGCCTGGCCCGGCCTGAGGTCCAGATGGAGACGCCGGGGGCTTTTCGTCCTGCTCGGCTGGCTGACGATCATTGCCCTCTTCATTTTCCCTCACCATCTGGCTTACTTCAACGAACTGGTTGGGGGCCCCTCCAATGGGTATCGCTACTTGGTCGACTCGAATCTGGACTGGGGCCAGGGATTGAAACACCTGAAACACTACCTCAATGAGCAAGGCGTTGACGATGTCTGGCTGGGCTACTTCGGCACGGCCGATCCGGCGTATTATCTGCAAAAAGCCGGAATTCGTTATCGTTCCCTCTTTGCCCCTGGTTCTTCCTGCCCGGCCGAGGGCTTTTCCCCGATCAATCCGGCCCCGGGCTGGTATGCCATTAGCGCCACGGTGCTGCAAGGCCCCTTCTCGCCCGAGCCCGACCTCTTTGACTGGTTTCGTCGCCACGAGCCGGTGGCGAAGGTTGGCTACTCGATCTTTGTCTACCGGGTGGAGCCCGACCCCGATCCCCCGGCCTGGCTGGGGTTCTGCTATATGCCAGAGCAGGTTATGGACGACACCGAGATCACCCACCGTTTTGGCCGGGACGACCTACGGGTAGTATTCTTTGACTGCGAGCAGGCGTGGGTCTACCCAGCCGGCGGTGGGCCAGGGTGGTACCTGGTGCCGATAGCCGAGTCTCCCCTCTCCGTGCCGGGGAGGGGTAGCGACGGTCCGGGTACGTTGGCCGAACGATCACTGGAGGATGCCGAGGTGGTCTACTGCGAGCGAGGACTGCAGGCTGTACCGGGCTACACTGTTTGGAGAAGGCACCGCTGGCGCGGGGAGCCGGCACTGGAGGAGATAGCGCCAATGCGGGAGGCATGGTCGAGCCCAGCCCTGGCCCCCACGGAGGCCGACCTGGTGACGGCCCTGTCTGTACCGGTGGACCTGGGGGGGCAGGTAATGCTCCTGGGTTACCACCTTTCGGGAACCTCATCCGGCGTTGCCTGTTCCACGGCGGCGCGGCCGGGTGGCGAGGTGGTGTTGACGACCGCCTGGCAGGTGGTCGCCCGGCCCGAGCATCCGCCGCTTTCTGTCTTCGCCCACCTGGTCGGGCCAACAGGGGCGGTGAGTGTCGGCGACGGGCTGGGTTTCCCGGCGATCCAGTGGGTCGCCGGCGACGTGTTCATCCAGCGCAACTGGCTGCCGATTCCACCAGAGGCGTCACCGGGGCAGTATTGGATGCAGGTGGGCCTGTACTCATTGGCCACCGAGGAGCGCTTGCCGGTTCTAGAGGGGGGACAACCGGTCAGCGATCGTATATTGCTGGCCCCCGTTGAGGTGGAGCGATGAAGATGATTTGCCGGGAACCTCATCCAGTGCCGTCTGTTCCACGACGGCGCGGGCTGAACTGCCGGGAACGGTACGCGCTGATCGTTCTCCTGATCCTGTTTCTCATCCTGGCAACTATCTATAACGCTGTCTCGACTCCTTTCGAGGCTCCCGATGAGATCGGTCACTTTTACTACGTTGTCCACCTGCTCCAGACCGGCCGCTTGCCGGTGGTGCCGGCGGATGAGTCTCCCCCCCACTACGAGCACGAGGGGGCTCAACCGCCGCTCTATTACGTGGCCTCAGCCCTTTTCGTCCGCACCCTCTCTACGCCGCTTCGACTCGACCTGGAGGACGCTGGCGCGCCGCTGGATTCCAACCCTTACTCGGTCTGTGGCCGGCCCGATGCCCGCTATAACGTCGCCTGGTTGTCCCACGACCTCCACCAGGAGCGGTTCCCATACGGGGGCCGGGTGCGGGTGCTCCACGTCGTCCGGCTGTGGTCGTCGCTGCTGGGAGTGGCGACCGTTGCCGGTGTGTTTGCTGCCGCCCGGTTGGCTTTTCCTGATGCACCTGCGGCGGCCTGGCTGGCGGCGGGCCTGACGGCCTTTACACCCGAGTTCCTCTTCACCGCCGGGGCCGTTAACAACGACAACCTGGTGACAGCGCTGACCACCTGGGGGGTCTACCTGGCGCTGCGCCTCCTGCGCGATGGGCTGAGTTGGCCCCGCACGCTGGCCCTGGGTTTGCTGGCCGGTCTGGCCGCTCTCAGCAAGTTCTCCGGCGCACTGCTGCTGCCCCTCGTCCTCATGGTCATCCCTCTCGCCGCCACGCTCCGACAGCCCAGGCCACCACGTCAGAGGCACCCGTCTCTTCATCGGTCACTGGTCATTGGTCATTGGTCATTGGTCATCTTCCTGTTTCTCGCCACCGCTGGCTGGTGGTTTCTCCGTAACTGGACCCTCTACGGCGACCTGACCGGAACATGCCTCATACGGGAGGCGGTGCCTCTCCGCCAAGAGATGTCGGTAGAGGTGCTGATACGCGAACTTCCGGGCCTGTTCCGTTCATGGTGGGGGGTCTTCGGCTGCACAGCGCCGCCGGGCGGATTCTACCTGTTTTACCTGGCGCTCGCGCTGGGAGGCCTGACTGGCCTGGTCGCCGCCACCCTCCAGTCACCTCGGCCGCCACATCGGAAATCCCCATCTCGCCGATTCGCCGACTCGCCGACTCGCCCATTTTCCATTCTCCATTCTCCATTCTCCATTCTCCTGTTGCTCGTCTGGTTGGTGCTTCTGCTTGCTGCCTACGTGCGTTGGAACTGGGTGATCCACGCTCCGAAGGGCCGCTTGTTGTACCCGGCGATGGTCAGTGCGATGGGCTTCCTGGGACGAGGTTGGGCATACTGGGCGACTCGGCAGCGTTGGCTTACCCTGGCGTTGCTCGTGCTGGCGGCCTTGGGCGCCGGAGCCGTTCCTTTCGCGGTGATGGCTCCCCCCGTCTCCCCGCCTCCCGTCTACTCCACTGCCGCCGATGTCCATCCTGAACACCCGCTTGAAGGCCGCTTTGGTTCTGACGTCGCTCTCCTGGGCTACGATCTGGACGGTACGTCCTTCGAACCAGGTGAGTGGCTCGAGCTCACGCTGTACTGGCAGGCGCTGGCGCAACCCCCTGACCATTACACGCTTGCCATCCAATTGGTCTCGGCGGTGCCGGGGGAGATGGACACGCTGGTCAATTTCAATACCTGGACCGGGGGCGGAAATTACCCCACGGGCGTCTGGCACCCTGGCGATGTCATCGCCGACCGCTACCGGTTGCGGCTATCGGATGATGTGCCCCGAGCCCAAGGATGGTACCTCCAGGCGATCCTCTTCAACAGCACTGACGGCGCCCGACTGCCCTTTACGCTGGGAGGCCACCCGGCTGGCGACGCTGCTACATTGATCCTCCTGCGCGTCGGGGCCTCCAACCCGGAGGAGCAGGCTGCCCCTGAGACTGAGCGCCTGGCATCGCTGACCTACTTTGACGGGGCGGTAGCCCTGGACGGTGTACGAGTGGCGGAGGAGGAAGAGGCACTGGATGTGATCCTTTGGTGGCGCAGTGTAGCTCCACTGACAGAGGATTACGTCGTCTTTGTCCACCTCTACGACGCTGGAGGGCGGTTGATTGCTACGGCGGACGCCCCTCCCCTCTTCGGGGGTTTCCCAACTTCCCTGTGGCAGCCGGACGACCGGATGCGCGATGAGCGCATCGTATCGCTGCTAGAGGAGGAGGTCGCTCCTTCCCGGCTTGGCGTCGGCTGGTACGACCCGGTCACCGGCATTCGGTTGGCAGCCATGACTGCCGGCGGCGTGCGTCTGCCCGACGACGAGGTCCTGATTCCGATTTATCCCTGACCTTGCTCTCGGTCTCTACGATGGTATAATCCTCCCGACAGATGAGAGCCAAACCTGCTTGGTCATTGGCCATTGGACTTCGGCGAGCTCAGTCTAGCCGTCATTGGTCATTAATATCGGTCGGACTGTTTCTGGCCCGCGTCGTGCTGGAGGCCACCTGTCGGCCCTGGTCGTGGTTTCTTGTTGTGGCGGTGGGCCTGCTGGCAGCGCTGGGTGGTCTCGCCCTTGGCCGCTGGCTGGCACCACGATCCAGGTCGTTGGTCATTGGTCATTGGCCATTGATCGTTAATCATTGGCCGGCCTTGTTGCTGCTTGTCTACGTTCTTTGGCCCCGGCGTGATCCCTTCGTGGCGGGCAGTGTGGCAATCCTGGCTGCTCTAGTCTGGCTCTTCCCCTACACTCCCTCGCCCCCACACCTTCCCTCCTCCCTCCCCCGGTGGGCGGAACCGCTGGCGGACGGCGTGACCTTCATTGCCGCGCTGGCCGTCTATGTCGCCACCGCGGCCCCTGATGTCCTACCCGCCGACGCGGGTGAGTTCCAATTGGTCGCCGCGCTCCTGGGCGTGGCCCACCCGCCGGGGTTTCCTCTCTACACGATGATGGGCCACCTGTTCATCCGCCTGCTCCCCTGGGGGACGCCGGCCTACCGGCTGAATTTGATGAGCGGATTGCTGGCGGCGGGCACACTGGTGCTGGTGGCACGGGCGACCCGCCTGTGGGCGCGGCGGCTGGGCGCTTCCCCTCTTGTGGCGCTGACCGGGGGCCTGGCGGCGGCGCTGACCTTGGGTACCGCCACCACCTTCTGGGCCCAGGCGACCATCGCAAGTAAACGACCTCTTACTGCCCTCATCGTTGCCCTTGCCTTCTATGCCCTCTCCCGCTTCGCTACCGCGGCCGAGCCACGGGAGGCAGATCGGGCCCTGGCCCTGCTAGGACTGGCCTTTGGGCTGGGCCTCGGCCATAACTCGCTGGGCTTTGTGCCCATCCTGTTTGTTGCCATCTACGTACTGCTGGTCGGCCCGCGCCTGACCGTGCAGCCTCGCCGCTGGTGGCGGCCGTTACTGGCAGGCATGGTTGGTTTCCTACCGCTGGCCTACCTGCCCATCCGTGGAGCGATGGACGCTCCTCAGGCGCCCCCTGGCCTGGATACCCTGCCGGGGTTCCTCCACCACTTCCTGGCGCGGGGATTTGCTGGCGATATGTTCGCCTTCGCCAACAGTACCGACCTGCCCCACCGCCTGGCGCTCCTGCCGACACTCTTTCCTTTCCAGTTCAATGCCGTCCTACTGGCGGCGGCCCTGCTCGGCTTGATAGGGCTCCTGCGGCGCGATTGGCGGCTCTTCGTTCTGCTGGCGGGCAGCCTGGCCCTCCACACCTTCGTCTCTATCACCTATCGCGCCCCCCAGACCGTCGAGTACCTGATGCCGGCCTACCTGCCCATCGCCATCGCCGTCGGCCTTCTCCCCTCCCTCCTACCCCCACGCTCCCACACTTCCACGCTCCTCTGCTCCCTCGTCCTCTGGGCTGGCCTTCTCAACGGATGGGCGCACGGCCCCAGTTTCGTTGAACTAGCCGGAGACCACACCGCCCGCCAGTCAGTCGGGCCGCTCCTGGAGACAGCCCCCGCCGGGGCGTGCGTCCTGGCCGACTGGCGTTGGGCCACGCCGCTGTGGTATCTGCAGCAGGTTGAGGGTCTCCGTCCCGACGTCGAGGTACGCTACGTCTACCCTGTCGCCGGAGAGGAGGATTGGGAGACCTGGTTGCGGTGCATCCGGGAAACCGATCCGGGGAGGCCGCTTCTGCTGACTCACTTCTACGAGTTCTCTGGCTACACCGCCGAGCCGTGGGAGGCGGGGTTCCTGCTCCGCCCCCGGCCGGTGACGGAGCCGGCGGCCTCCTTCACGCCGGTTGCTGCGATCTTTGGGGAGGAGGTGAGACTCCTGGGGTACAGCCTCCAGCAGAACTGGTCCCCCCCCTCTCCTCGCAGGGGAGGGGCCGAGGGAGGGGTCTGGTTCCACCCGGGGCAGGTGGCGGAGTTCGTCTTGGCCTGGCAGCCGCCCGGACCGCTAGACCGCTCTCCCTCGTTCACCCTCCGGCTGGTGGATGGGGAAGGTCACTACCGCGCCCAGGCCGACTGGGCGCTGGGCACTGACGTGGCCCCCGGAGAGGTGCGCTTCGAGCGGCTGATCTTGCCGCTGTATCCCACTCTGCCGACGGGCCGGTACCGGGTGACGCTGGGGGCCTACGCCGTGACCGATGCGGGCTTTGAGACCCTGCCGACGGACGATGGGGAGACCGCGGTGACGCTGACCGAGCTGGAACTCACGCCGTTCTCCCAGCCTCCTTTCACCCTCCACCGGCAAGCCATTCCCTTTGATGGTGGTCCGAGGCTGGTGGGTGTGGATTACGACCGCAGCGTACTGGACGTCCTGCGGGTCTACCTGCACTGGCAGGGACCGGTAGATGAGGCATGGCAGGCGCGGGTGCGGACCGGTGGCGGTGTGGAGGGTGTAGCGTCGCAGCCGCCTGTCCCGGAAGGGGTGTACCAGACTGTCGTCGTGGACCTCGCACTCCCACACTCCTACACCTCCACACTCCCCGTGGATCCATTGCATCTTTCCCTGGCTGACGGGCAGGGACAGGTGAAAGCAGCGGCTGGCCCGTGGGGCTGGGCCGTGGAGGAGGTCAGGTTGCCCACCCCGGCGCCCGACGCTCGCTTCGTCCCCCTGGGCGACGAGATGGCCGTGGTCGGCGTCGCAGTCCCCACACTCCCTCACTCCGCCGCCCCCGCACCACCACTGGCGGTGGACGTGACGCTGGTGGCGCTGCGTCCGCTGACCAGCGACGACGCGATCAGCGTTCGGCTGATGGATGCCGATGGTCGCTGGCTTGCCCGTCACGATATGCAGCCAGCCCTCAGTGCCGTCCCTACCCTAAAGTGGATCCGGGGTAGCCGGGTGGTGGACCGGCATCTGCTGCCGCTCCCGCAGGATTTCACTGGCAGGGAGGTCCGGGCTACGCTGGTGGCCTATGAGCGATTCCGAATGACCCCGCTTCCACCTATGGATGGGCGGTTCAGTGAGGTCCCGCTGGGCACTTGGGCCCGGCCCTGAGAGGCCAGGTCTTTGGGAAGAAAACCTGGCTTCTGATCCCTTTGGTGAAACTTGAAACCTGAAACCGATATGTCCTCCCAGGATTGGCTCTACCGTCTCTTCGCCTCCCGCCACCGCTGGCTTTCCGCGCTGGCGACGCTGGTACTGTGTGCAGTGTTGGCCGCGGGCGTAGGCTACCTGCTGGCGGAGTTCGGCCCCCTCATCGCCGGGGCGGGGCTGGTTGGTCTGTTCCTCGGCCTGTGGATGCTGCGCGACATCGAAGTTGCCTATCGGGTCGTCATCGGTGTCGTCTGTCTGCTGCCCTTTGCCTCCTTCCCTATCGAAATCGGCTTCACCCCCACCTTCCTAGACGCCGCGATGGGATCGCTGTTCCTCCTATGGGCGCTCCAGATCGCCACCGGCACTCAACAGGAGTTCGTCGGCACGTCCCTGGGCCTGCCCATCGGCGTGTTTATGCTGCTGGCGGTGGGGTCTTTCGTCTTCGGGCTGGCCCATGCCTCGCTGACCCCCTATATCCTGCGTCACTTCGGCGAGGTACTGCTCAGCGTGGCGCTGTTCTTCCTCGTCGTCAACACCGTGCAGGACGTGGGACGGCTACGACGCATCGTGTGTGCGCTGATTCTGTGCACATTCGCGGCGGCTGTTCTGGGCGTCGTTCTGTACGTCGTCGCTGCTTATATCTCCGACGATTTGGTCGTACGCGCCCTCTCTGCGTTGGGGCGGCTGGGATACCCTGCCGGGCCGGACGTCCTCCGCTACATCCGTGACGACCCTGAACTGCCCATGCGGGCTACCTCCACTTCGGTGGACCCCAACGTGCTGGGCAGTCTTCTCAACCTGACGCTGGGCATTGCCGTGCCACAACTATTCGCTCGGCGACCGCTCATCCGCCGCCGCTACCTGGTGCCGATGGTAGGCGTGATGGCGCTCTGCCTGGGGCTGACCATCAGCCGGGGCTCGCTGGTGGGGGTGGGGGGCGCGCTGGTCATCGTCGCCACCCTGCGGTACCGCAAACTGTGGCTGCTCCTGCTCGTGGCGCTGGTGCTTCTGCTCGCCTTGCCCCAGACCCAGGGTTTCGTCGCGCACTTCACCCAAGGAATACATGGCGAAGACCTGGCGACCCAGATGCGCTTTGGAGAGTACAAGGACGCGTTCATCCTGATCAGGCGTTACCCCTGGCTGGGCGTCGGCTTCGCTGGCTCGCCCGATATTGACACCTACATCGGCGTCTCCAACGTCTATCTCCTCGTCGCCGAGCAGATGGGATTGGTGGGCCTGGCCAGTTTCCTCGTCGTGGTGGGGGCCCTCTTCGCCCGCTTCTGGCGCACCCGAGACTTGGCGGCGGCCGACCCGGAACTGGAGTCCCTATGGTGGGGACTGCACGCCGGGTTAATGGGAGCGCTGGTGGGGGGCATCTTCGACCATTACTTCTTCAATTTGGACTTCCATCACTCTGTCACCCTTTTCTGGCTGGTGGTCGGGCTGGCGACGGCGGCAACGGAGATAATCCGGCGACGGGCCGAGAAGTCGCCTGTCTATTATGAAAACAGTGAGCACAAGTAAGAGCGAAGGGTGATATATCGAGTGGATTGGCAAATTGGCGCTGCACACGGAGTGTGCTAGAATATCCCCAGTTCGTGTCTGGGAGATGGGATCCTAATGCGCTGTCCTCAATGCGGGTTGCTCAATCCTGATATTGTGCTCCAGTGCGCCGGTTGCGGCGCTGCGCTCACTGGCCGCGGCACTACGCTCTCTGCAACGGACGAGGCGGACATCCAGCACAAGCCATCCGTAGCCGAGGAGGCCATACGCCGCCTGCGCCGCTACGTCCCCTCTGTCGTTGCGGAAGGCATCCTGCACGATCAAGAGCGGCTGCGCGGTGAACGCCGCGAGGTAACAGTCCTTTTCGCCGACGCGGTGAACTTCACCCGCCTCTCGGCCTCGCTGGACGCAGAGTCGGTCTTCAACCTGATCAATGACCTGCTAAGCCGCCTGGTGGCGTGTGTCCACCACTATGACGGCCTCGTGGACAAGTTTACTGGTGATGGCATGATGGTGGTGTTCGGCGCACCCATCGCCCACGAAAACGATTCCGAACTGGCCGTCCGCGCTGGGTTGGATATGCAGAGAGCCGCTGCTGAGTTTGAACCCATCGCCCGGGCCCAGTTGGGCGCTCCCCTGCAAATCCGCATCGGCATCCACAGTGGGCCAGCGGTTGCAGGTATCATCGGCACCCGAGAGCAGGCAGCCTACACTGTCATCGGAGAGACGGTCAACCTGGCATCGCGATTGGAGTCGCTGGCCCGGCCCAGCCACATCATGGTCAGTTCCCGCGTCTACCACCAGACGCGCGCGCTCTTTAACTTTCAGGCGATGGGCATGGCCCAGGTCAAGGGGATCGCTGAGCCTGTGGCCGTCTATGAGGCCATAGGGGATCGCTCCGAGCCATTGCCGACGCGGGGTGTGGCGGGTGTCACCGACGTCTTCTTGGGGCGCGACGCTGAACTGGAACAATTGCGCGTCTTGGTAAATGCCTTCCTCGACGACCGGCACGGCCGGCTAGTGACGATTCGTGGCGATGCTGGCATAGGTAAGTCGCGGTTGGTCTCTGAGGGGCTCTCCACCCTCATACCTGACCCGGTAGCGATCTGGCAGGGGCGTGGGCTGCCCTATGCCCAGGGTGTCGGCTACGGCGTCTTCCGCTCATTGCTGCAAGATGCTATACGTACCTGCCTGCCTGACGTGGCATGGGATGCCCAGGTATCCTCCGCCCTGCGCCCATTCCTGCGGCAGATATTGGGGCTGGCTCTTGCGCCAGAGGAACAGGCTGCCTTGCGTTACCTGGAACCAGAGCGCATCAAGCAGTTGACAGTCCTGGCGCTGCGCGAGTGGCTCCTGGGCGAGGCCCGCCAGCGCCCGGTCGTGCTGATCCTGGATGATTTCCACTGGGCCGACGATCTCTCGCGGGACATGTTGCAGGCGTTGGTCAACCTTATCCACGAGGTGCCTGTGCTCCTGTGCGTCATCGCGCGCCCCCAACCGGAGGCGCTCTTGGACTTTGCAGTCCCTCCGACGGGGGAACCGCTGGCCGCGCCTCTGCACCTCTCCCTGGAATTGAAGCCCCTTTCGCCAGAGCACAGCCGGGCGCTGCTGGCTTACCTGGTTGACCTGAAGGGCCTGCCGGAGCAGCTCATCAATACTATCCTGACCCGTGCCGAGGGCAACCCCTTCTACATCGAAGAGTTTGTGCGTATGTTGATCGAGAAGGAGATGCTGACGCTGGAGGACGGTCGATGGCAGGTGGCCTCGGCGGTGGCGCTGCAGAGGCTGGAGATCCCTACGACTTTGCGCGGGCTGATGATGGCGCGTGTGGACCGTCTGCCAGAGGATTTGCAAGACGTGCTGCGCAGCGCCGCCGTCATCGGCCTGCAGTTCTCCGCCCGCTTGCTGGGGGAAATCGAACGCCGGCTTCACGGCACCGCCAGCGTACTGCCGCCGCTGGAACGGCTTAAGGACCTGGGGTTGTTGGTAGAGCGGCTCCAGGCTGGCGAGCAGATGGGTGCAATCTATGCCTTCCGCCACATCCTCACCCAGGAGACGATCTACCGCAGCCTGCTGCGCAGCCAGCGCCCCGGGCTGCACCGCACGGTGGCCGAGTGTATCGAACACCTCTACGCTGCTGACCTGAGCAACCAGGTCGAAGTGCTGGCACTGCACTACCACCGCGCCCGCGTGCATGACAGGGCCATGCACTACGCGCTGCTGGCAGGCGACCGCGCCCGCGAGCGCTTTGCCAACCGCGAGGCCATCGAATACTACAGCCTTGCGTTGCAACTCTCACAACACATCGGCAACTGCCAGGCCGAGCGCTGGCAGGCGGCTGTCGGGTTGGGCCAGGTCGAACAGCATGTCGGTGAGTATGAGGAAGCCACCGCTTGCTACCAGGCCGCGCTGGAAGAGTGGGATAAGGCTGCCCCGGAAGCCCGCGCTCAGGCCATGCTCAGGCTGGGACAGGTGTGGGAGAAGCGCGGCGACTTGCAGGAGGCTGAAGACTGGCTGCATCAAGGGATGGCCCAACTCAGCGACGCTGGCGCAATGCTTCCTGAGCTACGCACCCGGCTCTACTCAGAGCTGGGTTGGCTCAGCCTGCGTCGGGGTGACCTGACCGCAGCGCAGGAGTGGCTGGAGCAGGGGCTGGCGCAGGTTGGCGATACCGAACACTACGATGTTCTATCGTCCATCCTCAACCGCCTGGGCGCAGTGCACTATAATCGCAGCGAGTGGGATCAGGCAGCGGAGTGCGTCGAACGCGCCCTGGAACTTCGCGAACGACTGGGGGATCTCGTCGGCTACGCCCGTTCCCTGAACAACCTGGGCATCCTCAAGCAGGCCAGTGGCGATTGGGGCGGTGCACTGGCCGATTTCGAGCGCGCAGTCGAGTTGCACGAGCGCATCGGCGAAGTCGAGGGGCTGGCCCTGGCCTGCACGAACCTGGGCGTGCTGTCCACCGATCGCGGCGAGTGGGCCAAGGCAGAGGAGAACCTCCGTCGCAGTTTCGCTATCGCCCAACGCATTGCACACCCCTATCAACTGGCACTGGCTCACATGAACCTGGGCCGGCTCTATCTGCCGCAAGAGCGTTGGGAAGAATGTGCCCGACACCTGAACGCCGCCCTCCCCTTGTATGCGGAGGCTGGCGTCCACGCCAACCTGAACCTGAGCGAGGCTTACTATCTGCAAGGCAGACTGCACCTGGAACAGGGCCAACTCGACGCTGCTCAGCAGTGGGCCGAGCGCTGCTATGACCTGTTGCGAGAGGTAACCGGCGAAGGCGAAGGCGAATCGATCGAATGGGGACAGTATGAGCGGCTCATGGGACGCATCGCCCAGGCACGCGGTGACCTGAAGGCCGCACATCGCTATCTGGAGCGCAGCGCTACCATCTCCCACGCCAGCGGTTCGCAGATAGAAGCCGGGCGGACGGCTTACTGGAGCGGTTTGCTGTGGCTGGCGATGGATCAGCCGGAGAGTGCCCACGAGGAACTGCTCACGGCCTGGAGGATATTCGAGCGGTTGGGGGCCGCTGCCGACCTGCAGCGCGTCGAAGAACAGTTGGCATGGCTTGAAGAGCCGTAGGACAAGTTGGCATTTGTCCTACAGGCCGTCCGCGTTGATGAAGAACAACGATAACGTAGGATGGGATGCTATCCCATCCTACGCCTGCCTTAACCCCGTCCCTTTATCGTCACATGGGCACCGGGGTCAGTCGTCGCTTACCCAATTGTTGATCCCCACGGCTGACGTATCCGAGGGCAAGTTCTCCAGGTTGACGAAGGCCGCCGCCCACTCCGGATCGTCGGTGCTGCCAGCCCACCCGTATGCGCCGCCGGCCCACCCGTATGCGCCGCCGGCCCACCCGTATGCGCCGCCGGCCCACCCGTATGCGCCGCCGGCCCACCCGTATGCGCCGCCAGCCCACCCGTATGCGCCTCCGGCCCACCCGTATGCGCCGCCAGCCCAACCGTATGCGCCGCTGGCCCAACTGCCGTACTCACCGGCCCAACTGTTGTAGCCATCGTTCCAACTCTCGTAGGCGCTGACCCAGTCGTTAAAGCCGCCGGACCAGTTGGTCGTCCCGCCAGCCCAATCATCATAACCGCTCGCCCAGTCATGGTAGCTGCCGCTCCAGCGGTTGTAGCCGCCAGCCCAGTAATCATCGCCTTCATCGGGGAACCCGAACTCTTCGGTCTCTGGATCGAAGATGGTCCAGCCCTGGTAGTGCTCCTCGGGCCCTTGGCCTGCCAAGTCGGCCGCCAGGTCCAGACCCTTGTTCGCCTCGCCCTCAATGTCGGTAAAGACGGCGTCGGGTGCCCAGACGCGGCCCGCTCCCTGCTCCCAGATACTGTAGGCCGCCTCGCCGGTGTACTCGCTGAATTGCGGACGCGCAGTCATCGTCAGGCGGTACTTCACCTGGTCGGGCGTCAGGTCCGGGTTCTCACTGAGCATCAGGGTGGCGATGCCGGAGACCACAGCCGCCGACACGGAGGTGCCCGCCATTTCGAAGTAATGACCGCGAATCTGGTTGTCGGGGTGTTGGCGGCCCAGGTAGGTGTTCTTCCGCATCAGCGAGATGACGTGGGCGCCGGGCGCGACCAGATCGGGTTTGACAAAAGCGTCCAGCGTCGGGCCGGTGGCGGAGAAGGGCGCGACGTAGTCGTCGCTGAAATCTTCGGGCGTGTAGTTGTCGGTGAAGGCGCCGACGGTGATGACGTAGGGAGTGTTGCCCGGCACCCCAATGCTGAGCGGCGCAGGGCCACCATTGCCGGCGCTGGTGACCACCACGATGCCCGCCTGCCAGGCCGCCATCGTCGCCAGGTTGTACGGATCGGCCCAGTAGGGCGCGACCGGCATGGCGTACATCGAGATGTTGAGCACGCGGATGTTGTACGTGTCCTTGTTCTGCACGACCCAGTCAATCCCCTGAAGCACGTCCGCATAGGTGCCCATCCCCGTCTCGTCGAGCACGCGCACGGCCACCAGGTTGGCCGCTGGCGCGACGCCCCGGTACTCACCGTCCCGCTGCTCGTACATGCTGTTGCCCACAATGCCCGCGACGTAGGTGCCGTGGCCGTTGGGATCCTTCGGCGACCGGCGCAAATGCCGTCGCTCGTACAACTGCCCGGACATCACGTCGTAGTAAGCCAGGATGCGGTTGGTGTTGCCATCTGGCGATCGGCGCAGGCTGGCGAAGGTGGGGTCAATCCCGGTGTCGAGGAAAGCCACAGTGACGCCTGCCCCCAGGTTGCCGGTGTCCCATACCTCTTTGGCCCCGATGGCCTTGGAGAACTCCACGTTGACTGGGTTGCCTGCCGTCTGCACCGGACGGTCGAGCGTCACGCGGATTACACCGGGGGTCTCGGCCAGGCGATCCAGAGAGTTCTGGGGTACCTCGGCCACGACTGCGTTGATGATGCCGATCTCGGCCGTGACACGACCGCCGTTGGCGCGCACGGCCGCCGCCGCATCTTCGACGCTGGTGCCCTGTACGATGACACGCACTGAATATGACGGGGCAGGTGCCGCGCCAACCTGCGTCACCATCAATAGCGCGCATACGACCAAAAGCATGACACTTCGGAGATTGGCCTGTATCTTCATTTTTTATCCTCCCGTCTGCTCACGATTCTGTTCCGACTTCTAACTCGTTTCCGAGTCTTGCGGCATCCATGTTAGCAGCAAGCCGTTTCATGGAGCGTGGCACAGACCGTGTCAAACAGCGTGTCAAAAAAGGAAAGCGCCAGCCGAAGCAAGAGGCTCGGGGATACGTCACCAAATTGACATCTCCCATCAACATGAGATAATATCCCCGCTGTCAGGAGGACAAGGCCATGGATTACGTAGATGTGGACGCCATCCTAGAGCAAGTGCGGGAGGCATTGGCTGGGGGGGACTGGAACCAGGCCGTGGCGCTAGTGGAGGCGCTCCGACCACCTGACCAGGCTGACCTGTTCAGCGATCTACCCTCCACCCAGCAGGATCAACTCCTGCCGCGCCTCGACCTGGAGGACTCCGCCGACATCCTGGAGGAGTTGGAGGAGGAAGAGGCGGCGGAGATTGCCACACGTCTGAAGGCAGGGGAACTGGCCCGCATCCTGGACGAAATGGAGCCGGACGAGGCGGCCGACCTCCTGGGCGACATCGCGCCGGGTCGAGCAGCCGAGGTCCTGACCGCGATGGAGGAACCCGAGGATGTCCGGCCGCTGCTTATCCATGCCGATGAGAGCGCCGGCGGCCTGATGACCTCCGCCAAGATCACGCTCTACAGGGAGATGACGGCGGAGCAGGCCATCGCCCACCTACGGGTCATCGCGCCGGAATCGGAGGACGTCTACTACCTCTTCGTCGTGGATGAGGACGTCCGGCTGGTGGGTGTGGTCTCCTTACGCCAAATAGTCGTCGCCTCGCCCTCTAGCCGCATTGAAGACATTATGGCCCCCGACGTCATCCACGTGCGGGCCGACGCCGACCAGGAGGAGGCGGCTCGCCTGATGGCCCGTTACGACCTGCTGGCCCTGCCTGTCGTGGACGAGGAGGAGCACCTGCTGGGCCTCATCACCCACGATGACCTGGTAGAAGTCCTGGAGGAGGAGGCGACGGAGGACATCCACCGACTGGGTGCATCGGAACCGCTGGATGAGCCTTATTTGGATGCTCCGATTTTTCGCGTTGTGCGCAAGCGCGTTGGATGGCTGCTGCTCCTATTTGTTACAGAGACCTTCACGGGCAGCGTTCTACGGTTCTTTGAGAGTGAACTGGCCGAGGCGGTGGCCCTCGCGTTCTTTGTTCCCCTGCTCATTGGCACTGGAGGCAACGCCGGCAGCCAAGTCTCTAGCATGGTCATCCGTGCGCTGGCGCTAGGCGAAGTCCGCTTCCGGGATCTGATACAAGTGGTCTGGCGAGAGACCCGTGCATCCCTCCTTTTAGGGTTAGCGATGGGACTAGTGGGCTTTCTCCGAGCGTTGACATGGGGTTCTCCAATGTCCCTCGGGGTCACGGTGGGAATTAGCTTGATGGCTATTGTGCTGTGGTCGGCCATCATTGGCGCTACTCTTCCTATCCTGGCATCCCGGCTGAGGGTTGACCCAGCAGTCGTTTCAGGACCGGCGATGAGCACGCTGGTAGACGCTACAGGGCTCGTCATTTATTTCTTCATCGCCCGTTGGATTATGGGTTTATGACAAAACAAGAGCCCATAGAGGATATTGCCGGTACCTTCGTCTTCGCCGCAACGCAATGCGAGTTGGCTATAGTGCTGGAGGCCCTCTCCGCCCAGCCCGCTATCGCCGTGGACACCGAGTCCAATTCCCTCTATGCCTACCGGGAACGGGTGTGCCTGATTCAGTTCTCCACCCCCGGCGCCGACTACATTGTGGATCCGCTGGCTGACCTCGATCTTTCCCCGCTGGCTTCCATCTTCGCTGACGCAGAGGTGCAGAAAGTCTTCCACGCCGCCGAGTACGACGTGATGTGCCTCAAGCGGGACTTCGGCTTTTGCTTCGCCAACCTGTTCGACACGATGTGGGCGGCGCGCATCCTGGGCTGGCCCCGCGTGGGGCTGGGCGACGTGTTGAAGGAAACCTTCGGCGTGCGCACCAACAAACACTACCAACGCTACGATTGGGGCAAGCGTCCCTTGGAGCCAGAGGCACTGGCCTACGCCTGCCTGGACACCCATTACCTGTTGCCACTCCGTCGCCTCCAGGCCGACGCGCTGATGCAGGAAGACCGCTGGGAGGAGGCGCGGGAGGTTTTCGACCAAATCGCCACCTCCAAGCCTGTGCCCCACACCTTCTACCCGGAAGACTTCAGGCGTGTCAAGGGGGCATACGGTCTGACCGGACGCGAGCAGGCGGTGTTGCGCGAACTCTGCATCTGGCGCGATCAGGAGGCCCGCCGCCAGGATCACCCACCCTTCAAGGTGCTTGGCGACCGGGCGTTGGTCGCGTTGGTTCGGGCTCGCCCCAGTACACCGGATGAGCTGGCTGACGTGTCCGGCCTGAAGCCTTACCACGTGCGCCGGTACGGGTGGCGCATCCTGCGGGCGGTCAAGCGGGGGATGCGTGCCCGCCCGCCCCAGCCCTCTCCCCCACACCCGCGCCACTCAGAAGCGGAGATGGCACGCTTCCAGGCATTGCGTGCCTGGCGCAAGCGGGTGGCGGCCGAGCGTGGGGTGGATCCCGACGTCGTCATCAGCAACGCTGCCCTGTGGGCGCTGGTCGAGCAGAACCCCCGCACGGTCGGAGACCTGAGCCGCGTCGAGGGGCTGGGCTCGTGGAAGCGAAAGGCCTATGGGGAGGCAATTCTGAAGGTGCTGGATACTGGATGCTCCCCAAGGCGGCTTTAACAGGATGAGGGGGCAGAGTATAATAAAAAAGATGTAACTGCCCAGACCCCCTGCCGAACCCGAGATCGGACGCAGATTCACGCAGATTTTCGCAGATAAAATTAAAGATCAGCGTGGATCAGCGTTAATCTGCGTCCTAAAGGATACGTTCCAACCGTTCTGCCTG